>Ga0164293_10002755_pt1 | contig 14937 bp, 8 predicted proteins | sample GEODES118metaG_FD_111487 | JGI IMG/M metagenome (GOLD analysis project Ga0164293, IMG submission 111487) | Eutrophic lake water microbial communities from Lake Mendota, Wisconsin, USA - GEODES118 metaG | ecosystem: Environmental > Aquatic > Freshwater > Lake | place: USA: Lake Mendota, Wisconsin...
AAGATGTGGCTTGTGGTCACCTCCCAGGAGAAGCTAACGGAGTTAGTGGGAGGGCTCGATGACAAACGGGTGGAACTGGCCCGGCTGATGGACCGCTTCCCGCTGCAGGTGCACCTTGAACCGGCGGATATTTCAGAGGTAACAAGCAAGCGTGTGCTCTCCAAGAACGCTGAAGCCCAGAAGGAGCTACGGGAGCTGTTCAGCCAGCACCGTGGCAAGCTCAGCGACAACACCCGCCTGACGGCCGACATCAAGCTTCCAGAGCTGAGTACAGAAGGCTTTGTTGACCTTTACCCCCTGTTGCCATATCAGATTGATTTGATCATCCAGGTGGTTTCCGGCTTGCGCACCCAGGGCGGTGCTACCAAGCACGTGGGAGGTGCAAACCGCACCATCATCAAGTTGGCGCAGCAGTTGCTGATCCATCCCGACGTTGCTTTGGCTTCAGAACCGGTGGGAACGCTGGCGCGAATCGATCAGGTGTACGACTTGGTGTCGGGAAACATCGACAGTGAAGTGCGCGGCAAGATCGACGCTATCGGACGCAAAGTGGAACATCCGCTGGCTCAGGCAGTGGCCAAAACAATCTGCCTGCTCCAATACGTGCGCAGCATCCATCGCACGGCGGAGAACATCTCAGCTGCATTGCATCCTGCGGTGGATGCCGATTCGCGGATGCCTGATGTGAAGGCGGCCCTGGCGGAACTGGAGCGTGCCCATCTGGTGCGTCCGGGGGATGGTGGTTACCGCATTCCGACACCGGCGGAGGACGACTGGGAGCGTCAACGGGGCAGCCTTGCGCCGAAGCCGGGCGATATCAGCCGGATCCACTCTGAAATCGTCGTGGGCTTCTGGCAGCCGCAGCCCCAGCACAGCCTGCTTGATGTGAAGGTGTTCAAGGCCGGCCTGGTGCTCGGCGGCAGGCTGACGGTGGAAGGTGATATTCCAATCCATCTCAACCTGGCGGAAGCAGGTCCGCAGCTGAATGCCGCCGTCTCTGAAGCCCGGACACGCAGCCAGAGTGAAATCAAAGCCACTTTTTGGGTGGCGGGGCTCGATGAGGCCATCGACAGAGAAACCGTGGAAGTCTTCCGCTCCAAGGAGATTCTGGCCCGCAAAGAGCGCGGTTCCCAAACCAAAGATGAAACGGCTCTGGTGGCTGAGGAAAAAAAGCGTCAGGACAAACATCAGGGTGAGCTGAAGCGCCTAATCCGCCAGAGCCTGCTGGCCGGCTCGATCTTTTTCCGCGGCAACGACCGCAGTCCCGACGAGGGAGCAGCCGATGTCCATCGTGCGGCAGCCAAGGTTCTCGGCCAGGCCCTGCCGGAAGTGTTCGATCGCTTCAAGGAGGCCGCTGCCCGGGTTACCCGCAGGGACCTCGATGAACTGATGAGCACAGAAAATCTGCGGGGCCTGACACCCGTGTTCACAAATCTGGCGCTGGTGAGGGATCAGGGCAGCAAGCCGGTGTTCAACGTGGAGAACGGACCGCTGGCCGAGGTGATGGCGCGCATCGAGAACCGCACCAGCTATGGAGAGGTGGCCACAGGCCGTTACCTCACCGATGAGTTCGCCTCCGAACCGTTTGGCTGGGATTTTGATGTGGTACGGCTGCTGGTGATCTCCTTGCTGCGTGCCGGCAAGTTGGAAGCCACGAGCAAGGGGCAGGTGCTCGAATCGGCACTCTCCCTGGAGGCCCGCAACACGTTCACGAACAACAACCTGTTCCGGCAGACCTCATTCAGGCCGAAAGTGGGTCTGGAGTTCACCAACATCGTGGATGCAGCCGATAACTTCAAGGAGGTGTTTGGCAAGGAGGTGAGCGAGCTCGAGCAAGTCGTGGTGGCCCACGCGCTGCGTGAGGAAATCCATCGCTTCGATCAGGGTCTGCAGGAGACCTTTACCACTCTGGTGCAGCACAGCCTCCCCGGCGCTGAGGTGCTGCGCACCGCGCTGGATCAGATGCGGGCGATCCGGGCCGGCAAGGAGGAGCAGGCGATCCTCACCTTCAACGCCTGCTACAAGGAGCTCAAAGAAGCGATCAAGCGGGGGGCGGAATTGAGCCAGGAGCTCAATGAAACCCGGCTGGTGGATCTGGCCCGGGCCCGTAAAGCGATCGATCAGCTCTGGCCATGCCTGCAGGAGGAGCCGGAGCTTGCCGATGAGGTGGCGGACCACGCGGAGCAGCTCCGTGACTGCCTGGAGAAGGAAACCTTCTTCCGCCAGCTCGCTGGCATCGACCAGCACGCCAGGGCCCTGGAGCTGGAGTATCAGCGGCTTCATGCAGAAGCCAGCAGCCAGAGGGCCGAGGCCTATGGCGCTGCCTTGAACCAGCTCAGGAGGACACCGGGCTGGGAAGCCCTCGCGGCCCTGGGCGAGGAGGTGCAGCAGCGTGTGGCCCAGCCGCTGGCCAACCGGGCCAGCAGCGAAGGCACAGACGCCACCCCCATTCCCCTCCTGCGGGCCGATCTGGCTGCCTGTTCGGGCCGTTTGGCGGCAGCAGTGGAGGAGATGCTGCGGTTGGTGGATGGCAGCCGACTGGTGCGGGTGGAGGCTTCGGACTTCTTTAGCGGCGGCATCGACAACGAGGAGCAGCTGGAGCAGGCCCTCAATGGCCTCAAAGATCAGTGCCTGGAGCTGATCGGCGCGGGCAAGAAAGTGCTGGTGCAGTAGGGCAACGGTGGAGAAGGAACAACGCCAGAAACTGGAACGCCTCACCCAGGCCGCCAGGCGCCTGCTGGAGCAGGAGTTTCGCGAGCAGCTGGAGGGCCGCTACGACGTGCTGCTCGACGGCAAGATCGGCTTAGCACCCGGAGCCCATCTCAGCGAGCAGGAGCGGGTGGTGTGGCAGCGGATCGTGGCGGCGATCGCCCACCGCCGCCGGCCGGGTGTGAGCTCTGCCGAGGCCGTGATGGGCTACCGGTGCGAGGCGGCCTTCCACACACTTAATCGGTTCGTGGCCTTGAAGATGCTGGAGGCCCGCAAGCTGGTGCAGGAGTGCATCAGTCGCGGCGAGGAGTCGACTGGCTTCAAGGAGTTCTGCGGCCTGGCGCCGGGTCTGGTGCAGGTCGCAGGCAAGGGCTATCGGCTCTACATCGAATCGCTGCTCGATGAGCTGGGCCGCCAGGTGAAGGTGCTGTTCAACCGGCTCGATCCGGCCACGCTGCTGTGGCCCAGACGCCAGGCCTTCACAGCCCTGCTGGAGCTGCTCAACGATCCAGAGCTGGCGGCGGTGTGGCAGGAAGACGAAACGATCGGCTGGGTGTATCAGTACTTCAACGGCGAAGACGAACGGCGCCAGATGCGGGCCGAAAGCCAGGCACCGAGGAATAGCCGAGAGCTGGCGGTGCGCAACCAGTTCTTCACGCCGCGCTATGTGGTGCAGTTCCTTACCGACAACAGCCTCGGCCAGCTGTGGGTGGAGATGCGGCAGGGGAACACGCGGCTGGCCGCGCTCGACTATCTGGTGAAAGACAGCGAGCGGCTGCCGCGCCCCGCCAAGGATCCCCGCGACCTACGGGTGCTGGACCCGGCCTGCGGCTCAGGCCACTTCCTGCTTTATTGCTTCGATCTGCTGGCGGGTGACCCGAGCCGAGGCCTGGCCGGCATCTACCTGGAAGCCTGGCGAGCCCAGGAACAGCCACCCTCTCAGGCCACCGGCAACAGCCTGCGGCATGACTACCCCACGGAAGAGGCCCTGCTCAAGGCCGTGCCGGAGCTGATCCTGCGCCACAACCTCCACGGGGTGGACATCGATCCCCGCGCCGCTCAGATCGCGGCCCTGGCCCTGTGGATGCGAGCCCAGCGAGGCTTCCAGGAGGCAGGCATCCCGGCCGGAGAGCGCCCACCGATCCGGCGAACCAATGTGGTGACGGCGGAGCCGATGCCCGGCGATCAGCTGCTGGTGCATGAGTTTTCCACGGGCCTGGAGCCGCGGGTGCTGGGCGAGCTCTTTCAGCAGATGGTGGAGGCGATGCAGCTGGCCGGCGAGCTGGGCTCGCTGCTGCGGATCGACCGGGCCCTGGAGAGTGCCGTGGCCGAGGCTCGGCGCCAGTTCTTAGAGGAGGAGCAGTTGCAGCTGCCGGTGTTCGAGCAGCCCGCCCGACAGCTGGGGTTTGACCTGTCTGGCATTTCCGATGCCTCGTTCTTCGATTCCGCCGAGGAGCGGATCGTGGCGGCTCTGGCGGCCTACGCGGCCCAGGCACCGGCCTCGATGACGGTGCGGCGCCGCCTGTTCGCCGAGGACGCCGCCCAGGGCATCGCCTTCATCGACCTGATCCGCCAGCGCTATGACGCCGTGCTGATGAATCCCCCCTTCGGCGCGGCGAGCCTGGCGGCCAAGCGGGAGTTCGAGACGGCCTACCCCCGCACCAAGAACGACCTCTACGCGGCCTTCGTGGAACGGGGCATCGAGCTGCTGCACCCCGGCGGCTACCTGGGGGCGATCACCTCCCGCACGGGGTTCTTCCTCTCCAGCTTCCAACGCTGGCGCGAGGAGGTGCTGCTGCAGGAGGCGCCACCCACTGTGTTCGCCGACCTGGGCCAGGGCGTGCTCGACAGCGCCATGGTGGAGGTCGCGGCATACTGCCTGCGCAAGGGGGGCAGGCTATGAGCACCGACTTTCGGGATGCCGCCAAGCGGCACATGGCAGACGCGGAGAGCCTGAAGGAGAACAGCTGGGCTAACGCTGATCATTTGTTTGGTGTGGCTGCCGAATGCGCGTTGAAACGTGTGATGGTTTCACTGGGAATGAAAATCCACCCCGACGGAAACATTAAGGACCTGGGGCACAAGCTTCATATGCCTTATCTGTGGCCCGCTTTTCAGAGCTTCGCGCAAGGACGATTGGCATCTCGGTATCTGCAACCCTTATCTTCCGACAATCTTTTTAGCGACTGGGCCATTGAACAGCGATATTCTCATCGCGCCACTATTTCCCAGTCACAGGCAGATGATCATCACCTTGCAGCCTCTCAGTGCATGGCCGCCATGGAGATGGCATTCCTGGATGGAGGCCTGAGCTGACTGCATGGACTTCAACGATGCGCTTGAGCAAGCAAAGACGTTCTCGCTCAACAATCTTCAGCACATTAAAGAAGACATCTATCTGATCAGAGATCTTCAGGGGCGGATCAGGATTTTACTCAAGAAAGAGAAGGCCGCCAAAGCGGTCGCGGTGCAGAATCTCGCTCAAGGCATCGCCGGCGCGCTTGATTTCTACACCTATCCCGAACAAGAAATTGTCATCTATAAGGAAAAACTGAAGCATCACCTTCAGACCCTCAATGACCAGACAGCCAAGAAGATTGCCAGCAACGGCACCTACTCGGTCTACCTGCACGACAGGCTGCTGATCGGTGGCGAGTGGGACGCCTCATTTGCGCAAGCCAGCGCCGCTCCGAAGCGTTTCACGCTCTTCTCAATGAAAGGCGGTGTCGGCCGTTCCACCACCGCCTTGGTGTTGGCCAGACATCTGGCGGCTCAGGGCAAACGCGTCTTGATCTTTGACCTTGATCTTGAATCGCCCGGCATCAGTTCGTCGTTGCTTGGCAACGAGTTGCCGAAATATGGGGTTGTCGATTGGTTTGTCGAGGATGCCGTCGGCAATCCCGCTCCGATCATTGCTGATCTGCAGAAGGCCAGCCCACTTCAGGAAGATTTACCAGGATCGATCACTGTTGTGCCTGCCTACGGCACAGAAACGGGCGATTATCTCCCCAAGCTGGGCCGGAGCTACCTGGAGCGAAACGCACAGGGCTATAAACCGTGGACTGATCGGCTCAAGGAGCTGGTCCAAGCCAACGAGACGCACTACCAAGCGATCAACGGCCAGCCACCCGATGTGGTGCTCTACGACAGTCGCACGGGCCTGCACGACAGCAGCGCTGCTCTGGTGTTGGCCATGGGTGCCAATACATTGATGTTCGCCGTGAATACTGAGCAGACCTGGCGCGCCTACCGCTTCCTGTTCAGCCACTGGCAGAACCATCCCAACATTCAAGACTTTTACGACAAACTCTGGATCATTGGCGCCCTGATTCCTGAGACAGAGAATGTAGCCTATATCGAGGGGCTCAGGGACAGCTCCTACACACTATTCGACGAAACGATTTATCGGTCTCCTGCCGTCACCGGCCATCCTCAGTTTGTGCCCACAAACAGAGAGTCCGAGTATGCCAATCACTTTCCACGCGAGATCATGTGGAATCGCGGGATGATGGCGCTCGATCCCCTGTCTCGCTGGCCAGAGCGGGCCGTGCCGATTGCGTACGATGAATTTCTGAACTGGTTTGATCAGAAGTTTTTTGGTAATGCCAGTGGGGATCAAGACCCATGAGCAACTATCTGCTGTCTCCTGCTGATCTTCGCAGCGCAATCTTCAGCGCTATCCAGCCTGAAGGTGCTGCCGAGCTTGGCCCGCTTCTCGACCTGACGCGCTTTTTTGTCCCCAAGTCCCACGCGCGCGCCCTCAACCTTGCGGTGCCGATTGTTGTGGGCGATCGAGGCACCGGCAAAAGCCACTGGTGGACCTCGCTGCAAATGCGCTCTCACCGCGAGGAATTAGCCAGGGAGGCACCCGATACACGCATCAAAGCGAATACGATCGTCGCACCCGGTTTTGGCAATGCTGCCACGATTCAGGATCAACTCAGCCTGGACTTCTATCCCGCACCAAAGCTGATTGATAAGTTGCTCGATCAGTTCTCGGCACAATCCATCTGGAAGACCGTCATCGTCTGGGCTGTCGGTCGTGAAAGCGAAGCTGTCGCAGAAGCACTTCCTGCGCTCGAGAGCTGGCAGCAGAAGGTGAAGTGGCTGAACGACAACACCGAGGACGCAGAGCGATTACTTCAGAGCAAGGAATTGGAGTTGGTAAAAGCCGACCGCGACATGCTGATCGTCTTTGATGCTCTCGATTTAATCACAGATGATTCACGCCGCCTGGAGCGCATCGTGGAGGGATTGTGCCAATGTGCGCTGCAATTACGCTCCTTTCGCCGCCTACATGCGAAAGTTTTTTTGAGAAGTGATCAGTTTGAAACCCAGCGAATCGGCCGCTTTGCCGACGCCTCAAAGCTGAAGGCCTCTTCCGTGCGTCTGCATTGGTTGGTGACGGAGCTTTACGGCATGTTGTGGCGGCTGCTGGCCAACCATCCCACCGAGGGCACAGCCTACCGCCAGGATGTGTTCACGCTCCTCTTTACGGCACGGAATCAGGACTTTCTCAAGAGTCAACCACAACGTCAACAAGCGCTCTCGCTGGTGAAGCCAGATGATTGGTCGCTTCCGTCAGCAGCATTCTTCGATCCCGCTACGCAAGAACGTCTGTTTCACCATCTCACAGGCCCCTACATGGGAGAGAATGCACGCCGCGGTTTCCCATATAAGTGGCTGCCCACCCATCTGGCTGATGCCCATGGGGCCATCAGCCCACGTAGCTTTCAGATTGCGATTCGTGCAGCGGCTCAGCATACTGAGGAAACAGACCCCGATTGCCTGACGGCGATTGGCTACAAGAGTCTCTATGCGGGAGTGCGGCAGGCATCTGATCAGAGGGTGCGTGAAATGGCCGAAGCCTATGCCTGGATTGAGCTGCTGATGCAGCCTCTCGCCAATCAGAAGTTGGTTCCTATTGATTTTGCTGAGATCGAAGACATCTGGCTCGATCAAGGCACCCTCGATCATCCAGAGCTTCAACGCGTCCGACTCAACAATGCTGAGGCGGCAAAGCAAGCCTTGACCAGTCTCGGGGTGGTGCGCCCGATGAGTACAGGCAAGTATGATATACCAGACATCTATCGTCTGCAGTTTCGCTTGCGCCGGCGTGGGGGAATTCCGCTCACCAATGGAGCCGTGGGGAGTTGATCATGCTGAAATCCATTGTTCTCACCAACTTCCTATCCTTCGGGCCAGGCGCAATCTCCTTGGATCTGAAGGCGCTCAATGTTGTGATTGGCCCCAACGGTTCTGGTAAATCCAATCTCACCGAGGCCTTTGCGGTGCTGCGGGCTGTGCCTCGCGATCTGCCGTTGCCGATTCGCCAGGGGGGTGGTGTGGAGGAATGGATCTGGCGCCATGATCCAGTTGAGCGTGCTGAATCAGCCAAGATTGAGATCGTCTTCGAGCCGGGCCAGGTGACAAAGAAAGATACGGATAGTCCCGTTCGTTATCGCATTGAGTTTGGCAGCCAGGCAGGTTCCTTTGTGGTGTTGGATGAACGGATCGAACACGAAGCCCCGGAACCTGGGAAGAAAAAGCCCTACTTCTTTTTCGGCTATGAAAAAGGCCGCCCCATGCTGAATGTCAAAGGGACAAACCGCAGCTTGCAGCGAGCCGATATCGATCAGACCCAGTCGATCCTCTCACAGCGCCGCGATCCCGAGAACAGCCCTGAAGTCGCGGCCGTCGGTGATCGATTCAAGGAGATCTTGATTTACCGTTCCTGGAGCTTTGGGCCCGAGAGCCCAATCCGCAAATCCTGCGGAATCGACCTTGAAACCAGTTTTTTGAGGGAGGACTTCCTTAATCTTCCTGCCCGCCTGATGACCCTGAAACTCAACCCTCAGACCAAGAGCCGCTTGCTCGGTCTCCTCTCAGAGGTGGCGCCAAATTTCACGGATTTTGAGGTTGTGCCGGAGGGTGGATCTCTAAGGCTTTATCTGACAGAGGGTAGCCGCAACATTCCCGCCCATCGCCTCTCGGATGGCACCCTGCGCTATCTAGCACTGCTCGCCATTCTTCTGGATCCTGGAAAGGCCAGACTGGTGGTGATTGAGGAGCCAGAACTCGGGTTGCACCCCGATATCCTTCCCATTCTGCGTGATCTTCTGGTGGAGGCCAGCAGCCGTTTTCAGCTGATCGTCACCACCCATTCCACCCAGCTGGTGGATGCCATGACCGACTATCCAGACGCCATTCTGGTTTGCGAAAAACCTGAGGCCACCACCGAGATCACGCGACTAAATCCAGAAGAGATCGACCAGTGGCGGCAATATGGATCACTCGGCACGTTATGGATGTCAGGGCGCCTGGGGGGTACACGGTGGTGAGGCCACAGAACAATCCACCAGTGAGAAAGCCAAAACAGCGTTTGTTTGTAGAAGGTGGTGGTGACAGTAAAGGGACACAGCTCGCATCTGAATGCCGTCGTGCTTTCCAGAAAATGTTTGAGAAGGCGGGTATCAAAGAGAAGCCATCTGTGGTTGTCTGTGGAGCCAGGGAACAGGCTTACCAGCAGTTTAAGGCCGAACTTCAGAACGGTAATTCTCTTGCTTGGCTACTAGTCGATGCCGAAGAACTAGCGCCGGCTCTCAAACCCGGTGACAGCGCTGATCCATGGAAACACGTCAAGGATCGCGATCAATGGGACAAGCCAAGCGGTGCCACCAGTGAACAGCTGCAGTTGATGAATGTGACCATGGAGACCTGGCTGCTTTGTGATCGAGACGCGCTCCGTAAAAACTTCGGCTCCAAAATCAATGAATCGAAGCTTCTTCCAGCGGATTCCTCCTTGGAGACAAAAACCAAGCAAGACATTAACAATGCCCTTGCGGCAGCCGTAAAAGATACTCCATCCGAGGAGTACAGCAAGGGATCTCACTCGTTCAAAATTCTCGCTGATGTAAACCCCACGAAGCTGCGCAGTACGCTCTTCTGGGCCGATCGGTTTCTGCTGGAGATGGGTGCTCCCATGATTGAGGCCGGTTCCGCATCAAGGCAACCAGTTCCACCACCCTTGCCTTGAAAGCTGTAATCATGCCAGTTCTTGATCGCCTCGGCTTCAAGCTTTCCCGCCGAGGCGGCGTCCCTCTGAAGCGCGACGGGGAGATCAGCCGATGAAAACCGTCTTCATCCGTGCCATTGAAGCCGCCGTTGACGAGAAGGCGACTGTGCTTCGTGAAGCTGTGCAGGCAGGCGCCCAATCACGCTTCGATGCTGAGGTCTCGACCTTCAGCCAAGTTCCGCGTTCGCCTTTTGCCTATTGGGCGAGTGACGCAATCCGAGAGTGCTTTGCTACACATGCTCCATTTGCATCTGCCGGCCGGACCGCAAAGCAAGGGCTGGCTACTGCCGATGACTTTCGCTTCGTACGTTTATTGGCAGAAGTCTTGCCCTCACACCGCACTTCCCATTGGCTGCCGTTTGCGAAGGGAGGGGCTTTCTCTCATTTCTATTCAGACATTCACCTTGCCGTGAATTGGCATAGCGGTGGGTACGAGATGTATGCCTTTAATGGGATACCTTATGGCACCTATGGAGCGCCGATGCGAAATCCGAACTTTTATTTTAGGCCAGGGCTAACCTGGCCTCGGCGAACACAGGGCGGCTTATCCTTTCGGGTGATGCCTCGTGGCTGCATTTTCGCCGATAAGGGTCCTACTGCTTTCGTCGATGATGACGCTCCCTGCAATCTACTCGCGCACTTGGGTATTGCCAACAGCCAGCCGTTCGCCACGCTTGTTCAGCTGCAAATGGCGTTTGGCTCCTATGAAGTCGGCGTAATCCAGAGAACACCTGTTCCTTATTTAAGTGCAAATGACGTTAAACAAGTAGCGTCTCTTACTGACAGGGCTTGGAAATGCAAAAAGAGACTTGACTCCCGCACTGAGAATTCCCACGCCTTCTTGCTGCCAGCAGTCCTGCAAGTGGCTTCCGTCGATCTCAGGGGACGCGTTGGAACGTGGGCAGCTTACGCTTCTACCCTGCAGGCCGAGATCGATTCGATCAGCAACGAAATCAACGATCACGCCTACAGGCTCTACGGCATTTCCGCAGAAGACAGGCAGCGCATCGAGCAGGGCTTCGGCATTGCCAGCGAGTCGGCTGATGCTGAGCAAGATGACGCGGATGACAGCGAGGAGGAGGCCGCTGAGGTTGATGCCAAGCCGATGGTCGCCTCACTGCTCTCCTGGGCGGTGGGTGTGGCCTTCGGCCGCTTCGATGTGCGCCTGGCCACCGGCGTGCGATCCGCACCACCGGAGCCCGAGCCGTTCGATCCACTGCCGGTGTGCTCCCCCGGCATGCTCACGGGCGACGACGGCCTGCCGCTCAGTGCGCCGCCAACCGGCTACCCGCTGGCTTTCTCATCCGATGGCCTGCTGGTCGACGACCCTGGCCACCCGCAGGATCTGATCAGCGCAGTGCGCTCCGTGTTCGAGCTCGTCTTCGACGACGCTGATGCCCGCTGGAAGGAGGCGGCCGATTTGCTGGGCACCACCGACCTGCGCAGTTGGTTTGCCTCGGAGTTCTTCGCGCCGCACATCAAGCGCTACAGCAAGAGCCGCCGCAAGGCGCCGATCTACTGGCAGTTCGCCACGCCATCCGGCTCCTATTCGATCTGGCTCTACATTCATCGCGCCACCGCCGACAGCCTGTTCCGGGTGCTCGAGCTGGTGAGCCAGAAGCTCCGCCATGAGGAGGGCAAACACACCGCTCTCCTGCAGGAGGCAGGAGCATCGCCCTCACCCTCCCAGCGCCGCGAGCTGGAGCAGCAGGAAAGCTTCCTCAGTGAATTGCGCGGCCTCAAGGCGGAGGTGGCTCGCGTGGCTCCCCTCTGGCGGCCCGATCTCGATGATGGCGTGCTTCTCAATTTCGCGCCTCTCTGGCGTCTGGTGCCCCAGCTCAGCAGCTGGCAAACCGAATGCCGCAACGCCTGGGACAAGCTCAGCAACGAGCACTACGACTGGGCCCACCTGGCTATGCACCTCTGGCCCGAGCGTGTGGTGCTCAAGTGCCAGACCGACCGCAGCCTCGCCATCGCCCATGGCCTCGAAGCCACCTTCTGGTTCGAAGACCAGGACGGCACCTGGCGCCAACGGCAGGTTGCTGAGGCCACGATTCAGCAGCTGATTGTCGAGTGCAGCTCCGCCACCGTGAAGGCCGCGCTGGCAGACCTCCGGGCCGCCCCCGCTCCCGTGGGGCGCGGCTCCCGCAGAGCGGCCCGCGCACCACGCAGCTCCACGCCACGGCAGCAGGCAGCGCCAGCGGGCCCCGATGCCACTCTGCTCAACCAGGTGCAGGCCGCCATCGGTGCGGTTCCAGAGGGCGCCAGCCGCGCTGATGTGCTAGCGGCCACGGGCATCAGCGCTGCCCAGTGGACCGCCGCCATCCGGGCGCTGCTCGCCACAAGCGCCGTGATCCAAACCGGTGAACGCCGCGGTGCCCGCTACCAGCTCAGCGGAGGGCGTACCCCATGAACCCCCTGCACAGCTATCTCTGCCAGCGGCTCGATGGGCTGCTCGCCAAGCACCGCATCGTCGTCTTCTACGACCCGCGCTCCGAATTCCTGTCCTTCTTCAACGACGAACTGGAGGTCGTCGGGCTGAGCGGTTGTGGCCTGCCCAGGGTCTCGATTCAGGAGCGGCTCACCTATCTGGCCCGCTTCGAAGGGTCGCTGCTGGCGCTGCGGGATGCGGTGGAGCCCATCGCCGGCCTGGCCAAGCCTGACCCGTTGCTGCTTTATCTGCCCGGCGTTGAACGCGACCGGCAGATGTCGGTGTTGATGGAGCTTGATAAGGCCGGCACCACTTACGAACCCCAGCTGAACCGCCTGGCGCGCCATGTGTTGCTTAAGCAGTTCACCGATGGCCAGATCGATGTCATGCTCCGGCCCCAGGTCAGCTACGCCGACATCGTGGCCCTGCTCCAGCAGAGCCAGGACGGTGCTCCCACCTCCGTGCTGCGCACCTTGTTCAGCGGCGCCCAGAGCGAAACCCTGCTGAGCCGCTGGCTGGCCGACACCAGCCTCGATGCCTCCATCGACGCCAAGAGCGCGCTGCCAGAGCTGCTGCAGCTAATTGAAAGCCGCCTCGGCCTCGCCCTGCCCACCTCAACCTCCATTGCTGCCGCACGCGATAAGACGATCCGCTACATGCTCATCAATGAGTTCCGCGCTGATCTCCAGGCTGATCCACCCGCTTCCCTTTCCCACGTACCTGAACCCGCTCTCAAGGAGCAAGCCGAGCGGCTGCGCAGCGTGGCTGGAGATCTCCGCACCCACCACGCCAACAGCTATGCCGCATTAGCCGATCAGCTGGAAACCTCCCTTGGGCTGGCGGCTGCCGGCATCGAGGCCGCGCACCTCGGCAGCATCGACACCTTCCGCTTTGAAGAGCAGGCCCTGCTCACATACGTGGGCGAAACCATCGCCGCCAAGGACTACGCCAAGGCTTTGGCGATCGTGGCCGGCCGCAGCCGCAGCTTCTGGGTGGATCGGCAGGTGAGCCGCCAGGCCCAATGGGAGGTCTGCCGCCTGATGGCGGAGCTCGGCCAGCAAATCGAACAAGTGCGTCCTGCCCTTGCCAAAGCCCCCAATGCCGCCAATCAGTGGGTGGAGCTCTACTCGGCAGACGACGGTTGGTTCCTGGTGGATGCGCTGCAGCGCCGCCTCGAAACCTGGGTCGCCCGCATGGACGATGACCCGGAGCATCCGGTGGCACTGGAGTGCCTCCGCCGCGACCATGAGGAGTTGCTCAAGCGGATGGCCGATGGTTTCACCACGGCGCTTCGCCAGGGCGGCTGGTCGGTCGCCAAGCTCTTGCCCCAGGCCCGCATCCACCCGGAAGTGGTTCAGACCATGCCCGGCCGCGTGGCCTATGTGGTGGTGGATGCCATGCGTTATGAGATGGGGGCCGAGCTCGCCCGCCACCTCGATGGTGCCCGCGATCTCACCCTCCGCCCCGCCATCGCGGCGCTGCCCACCATCACCACTGTGGGTATGGCGGCCCTCTTACCCGGTGCCTCGGCCAGCTTCTCCCTGGATGAGGTGCACGGACGACTGGCCGCCTGCATCGCTGGCAGCGCCATGCCTGCACTAAACGAACGGCTGAAGTACCTCAAAGCTCGTGTACCTGGCGTTGTCGACCTTCCCCTTGGCCGCCTGCTGAGCCTGTCCGCAGGCAAGCTGCAGTCCACCGTTGCCGAGGCCGCCCTGGTGCTGGTGCGTTCTCAGGAGATCGACGCCCTCGGTGAGAACGTCGATGAGCTCACTGCCCGCTCGGCGATGGAGAGCGTGATCGGCAATGTGGCCCGCGCCATCCGCAAGCTCGCCAAGGCCGGCATCGAAAGCTTTGTGATCACCGCCGATCACGGCCACCAGTTCTCGATCCGCAAGGACGACGACATGAAGACCGACAACCCCGGTGGCAACACCCTGGAGCTCCACCGCCGCTGCTGGATCGGCCATGGCGGCTCCACTCCTCCCGGCACCGTGCGCGTCAGCGGCTCCGAGCTGGGCTACGACACCGACCTGGATTTCGTTTTCCCCACCGGGCTGGGCGTATTCAAGGCCGGTGGCGGCCTCAGCTTTCACCATGGCAGTGTCAGCCTGCAGGAGCTGGTGATCCCCGTTCTCAGCCTGCGCATTCCTTCCCAGTCCAGCGCCGCATGCGCTGCTGGGGCCGACCTCCAGCTCTATGGGCTGCCCGAGGCCATCACCAATCGCACCTTCGGGGTTCGCCTGCTAATAGCAGGTGACCTCTTCGAGGCCACAGAGGTGCCCCTGCGGGTGGTGTTGCTGGCCGATGGCGAACAAGTGGGCCAGGCCGGCATGGCCATCGGCGCCAGACTCGACCGCGACACCGGCCTCCTCCACGTGACGCGCAACACCGAAGCCAGCGTGGGTCTGATGCTGCACCGTGACGACTGCACCTTCGTTCGGGTGGTGGTGGTGGATCCGCTCACCGATGCTGAGCTTGCCCAGTCGGCAGCGCTTCCTGTCTCCCTGGCGATGTGACCATGACAAACGCCCAGCCCCCAGCCCGCGATTTCCTCGACGACAAGGTCAACCGCATTTTTGCGGGCAAGGTGGTCCGAAAGGATCTCGTGCGCAAGGTCAAGGTCGGTGCCAACGTGCCGGTCTTCGTCCTCGAATACCTGCTAGGCAAATACTGCGCCTCCAGTGATGAGATGGCGATCCAGATGGGCATGCAGGTTGTC
>Ga0164293_10002756_pt1 | contig 14932 bp, 17 predicted proteins | sample GEODES118metaG_FD_111487 | JGI IMG/M metagenome (GOLD analysis project Ga0164293, IMG submission 111487) | Eutrophic lake water microbial communities from Lake Mendota, Wisconsin, USA - GEODES118 metaG | ecosystem: Environmental > Aquatic > Freshwater > Lake | place: USA: Lake Mendota...
CAGCCGGGTGCGAGCGTTCGCGCCGGCGACGCGCTGTGCATCGTGCACGCGAACGACGCGATCGCGCTTCGCGACGCCAAGGAGCGCCTGCTGGCCGCGATCACGCTCGGCGACACCGCCCCCGCGCTCCAACCGCTCGTCGCTGACGTCCTCGTCGCGTAGCGCGCGCTACCCGCGCGCCCGCCGAGTCTAGGCGATCAATCCCGTCCCCGCTTCGAGGGCGGAGAACACGTGAGGCTCGAGGCCGTTCTCGGACAGCGCGCGCGCCAACGCATGCACGGGTTCGTCGCGACCTTCATCTGTGAGTTGAAAGGTGCCCCAGTGCATGCCGACGCTGCGGCGCGCCCCGAGCAGGCGGTGCACCGTCACGGCCTCGGACGGGTTGCAGTGCTGGCCCGCCATGAACCAGCGCGGTTCGTACGCGCCGATCGGGATCGCCGCGAGATCCGGCTCCCCTGCCCGCGAGCGAATCTCGGAAAAGAGCGAATCATTCGCCGCGGTGTCGCCCGCAAAGAAGAACGACCGCGCGCCCGACCGCACCATGAACCCGCCCCAGAGCCGAGCGTTGCGCACGCCCGTGGCCCGGTTGCTCCAGTGCTGTGCAGGCGTCACCGTCACCTCCACGCCACCCGGCAGTGCGGTCGACTGCCACCAATCGAGTTCCACGATCGCCTCACGCGCGAAGCCCGCATCGCGGAGCAGGTCGCCGTTCGCGAGTGGCGTGATCACGCGCCGGACGCCCCCCGCGGCCAGCCGCTGGAGGGTCGGCAGGTCGCAGTGATCATAGTGGTCGTGACTGAGCAGGATCGCATCGATCCGCGGCAGCCGCGCGAAGGAAACGCCCGGGGCCTGCACCCGCTTCGGTCCATACCAGCTCACCGGGCTCACCCGGTCACTCCACACCGGATCAGTCAGCAGCACCGTGCCACCCAGATCCACCACGAACGAGGCGTGCCCCACCGCCGTCACGGCCAGGGGGCCGCGCAGCGGATCCGTCGGGGTCACCGGCACCGACTCGGGCCACGGCACCGGATCCGCCTTGAGTTTCCAGCGCAGGACATCGCCCCAGCCGCGGTTCACGTGCTGGCGCGGGTTGCGAAAGACCCGCCCGTCAAAATGATCGGAAAGGGGATAGGGCGGGTTCATGGTGCCAGTCGAATCGGGCGTCGCACAGCCGGCGAGCCGGGGCGCGGCCGATACCAACGCACCGACGGCCAAGCTGCGAAGAAATTCCCGCCGTCCCGGCATCTCCGCATCTCCGGCTCAGAAACGCGTCGACAGTCCGACGTGCCAGAAGGACGCGCCGTCGGTCTTCACCTCGAGCGAGCGCTCGTAGTAATCGAACCGGCGGTCCACCACCCATCCGCCCTCAATCTCCAGCGAGACGGTCTCGGCCAGAGCCCAGCGCACGCCACCGCCCGCGCGGATCTCCCGGTAATCGACGTAGGTGTCGCGCAGGGAAATCGTCCCGCTTGACCGCAGCTGGGGATCATCGATCGCAAAGCCGCCGCCCTCCATGGAACCGCCGCCGAAGAGCTCCACTCCCTCGCGAATCTTGTACACCACCTCGGTCCGCGGCGCACCCAGCGATACGGTCCACTCCGGCGCCGGCTGCCAGCGGAAACCGGCAATCGGCAGGATCGAGTTATCAGAGAAGGCATCGAACCGCAGGCCCACCGCGACTGAGAAAGTCGGGCTGATCTTGCGCGTGCCCAGCAACAAACCGGGCGCGTTGAAGCCGTCCATGCCCGGCGACGAACCCGCCGCGTAGAAGCCCGGGGAGACCGTGAGCGACACCATCCAGTCGCCATCAAGCGCCATCGCGCCGGAGAGGTTGAGCGCCGCGCTCTGGAGCTTCTTGGGAACCGGCAGCGCGGAGGTCGCATCGACCTCAAAGCGTTCCCACGTACCGCCCGCCGAGACGAACACGCCGGGCCGAAGCATGCGCGTGGTCTTGCCGGAGACGCTCCACGCGTCGACGGAAAGTTTCCCGGCGGCCGGGCGACCAGGCAGATCGGCGTCGGACTCCGCCGAGTGGGAAAAGGTGAGGTTGATCGACGAGGCCGGGCCGCGACCAGCGGGTTGCGCCCAAGCCGGGGAGGCGAAGGCGGCGGCAAGGCACGCGACGACAGAGCCGCGACGGACAAGGGAGCGGAGTGAAGAACGGAAAACGGGAGACACCATGGTGGGAAGACGGTACGCAGGAGGGAGACGGACGCTAGAGGGATGAGCACGAATTTCGGGCAAGTGCAGTCGTGCAACGCCGTGCCGTTCGAAGCGAGCTCGGAAGGATGAGCGGTCGTTTTGCACGCACGAACGGTGGACGGAGTGGCCGGGCGCAGGCCGCTCCGAAGCCGCCGGGAGGCCCACGCAGTCCCCCGGGAACGCCCCGGACCCGCGGGGCGCACCGGACGGCCCCGAAAGGGCGGGATGCCCATCCCGTGGATTGCCTTTGTCGATCGGTGCCGCAGGTTTTCCGGATGCGTATCACGATTGGCTTTTCGCCCCCGCTCACGCCGCTTTCGGCCGGGGGCACGCCATGAGAATCAGCGGCGGCACCGCCCGCGGGATCCCGCTGTCGGTCCCAGCCGGCGACGCCGTGCGGCCGGCGACGGACGGTTTGCGGCAGGCGTTGTTTTCCAGCCTCGCGCCACGCCTCGCCGGGGCCCGATTCGTTGACCTCTTCGCCGGGAGCGGCGCCTACGGTCTTGAGGCCCTCAGCCGGGGCGCAGAGTCCGGCGTCTTCGTCGAGCGCCACGCCCGCACCGCCGGATTGATCCGGCAGAACCTCGCCGCCGTGGCCCGCAGCCTCCGCCGCGAGCCGGGCGACCTCGGCGAAGTCATCGCGGCCGACGCGGTGACGTGGACCCCGCGTCCGGGGACGCCTCCCGCCGATCTGGTCTTCATCGACCCGCCCTACGAAGTGATCGCGGAACTCGCACCCCGCCTCTTCGCATCGGTGGCGGGCTGGCTCCCACCCGGCGGGGATCCGCTCCTCGTATTCGAGACGCCGGGAGAACTCGCGCTCACGGATCCCCGTTGGGTCGCCGTGAAACGCATCGGCGGCACCGGGGCGCGCCAGCCCGGCGTGACTCTCTTCCGGCGCGCGCCAAGCTCAGGCGAAGCCTGAGTCCGCGCGCATGATCGCAAGCGCCGCCACCACCGCCGTCTCGCTGCGCAGCACGCGCGGACCGAGATGGGCCAACGCAAAACCCGCCGCGCGCAACGCGTCGCGGTCGCGCGGCCCCCACCCCCGCTCGGGTCCAATCGCGAGCACGCACGGCTCACCCGCTCCCAGACGCCACGCACCGAGCGGCGCGGTGGCTTCGTAGTTGTCGAGGGCCAGGCGGCGCGCTCCCGGAGACCCTGCCGCCAAATGAGCCGACAACTCGGTATCCCACGTCACGCGCGGCAATTGCGTGGTGAACGCCTGCGCGGCTCCCGCGCGGAGATGGTCGCGCCATTCCCCGGAGGACCACAGACTGCTCTGGGCGTACTGCGGCTCGGCGCGCTCGGTCCGGACGAAGTGCAACGCCGCCACGCCCAGCGTCGTGGCCTCCTGCAGGATCTTGCGCGCCGTCTGCGGCCGCGCGAGGCCGACGAGCAACGTCAGCGGCGGCAGCGGCGCGGGCGGCGGCCCCCACGTAAAGTCGAGTTGCAGACCCGCGGCATCGACCGCCCGCAACGTGGCTTTGCCCCGCGGCCCATCCACCACCCCGACATCGAAGGTGTCGCCCGGCACCCGCCGCAGCACCGTCAGCACATGCACCGCGCGCGGGTCATCGGCCGGCAACGGCTGCAGGAGTTCGTGGGATTCGAGGAGGACGAGATTCACGGAGACACGCAGAGCGTTGACGATCCCCGCCCCGCTGTCGCGCCGGATCTGCGGACGACGGAGTCGCCGCCGAAGCTTGACCTTCCCGGGGTGCTGCAAACACTTCCGCCATTCCGCGGCTGTAGTTTAGTGGTAAAACTCCTCTCTTCCAAAGAGGTATCGTCGGTTCGATTCCGTCCAGCCGCTCCAGAATTCCCTAAGTAGTTGGTTGGGAGGGTCTTCCGAAGCAGAGGGAAGCGTAAACGGGCGCTTACTTACTAACAAAAACGGGCCTACTTACTAACAAAACGCCAGTCTCCGCCAGCGTTTGCGGATGACGCGGAAGGCATCGGACGGGCCGAAAAAGTGCGGCCGATTTGTAAAAAGGTCAGTACTGAGAAGACGAGGCAGGTGCCCCGGCCCACCTTTCGCGCCCCCGGGCGGAAGCCTTCATACCCCCCGGGGGGGTCTCGCCCCCAAGTCAGGCCGTAGTGAACGCTCAGATACCCCGGAACCGCCGCCAAAACCGACAAAACCGGGCAAGGTGGTCAAAGGGTCGCCCCGGTCCTGATCGGCCCGGAAACGCTGACAAAACCGCCAAAACCGGGCGGGGTCGATGGGTACCGATTGACACTCAACTCGTGCAACCCGTACTGCACTTCCCATGACAACGATGAAACTGGCTCGGCTTATCCTTCTTTTGGCAACGCTCGCAACGCCGTTCCGGGCGGCAGAGGCGCTGACATTCGTAAATCTATCCGTGCGGCTGACCGTCGGGGCCGCACCGGGGTTGGTGGCGCGCGGAGCGCACGTGGGGTTTGTGGTTTCGAATAGCTCGGGAGGGGCGGATAAACCCGCCCCAATCAGAATCCTTGTCCGGGCGTCTGGACCTTCAGCGGGCGTCTTCGGAATCGCGACAGCCAACGGAGTGGAATTGCAGCTTGGGGGCGCAGGCGGAGCCAAGGTGCTCGCGACGTGGAAGGATGCCCGCAGTCAGATTGTCGCGGCCGCAGCTAGCGTCGGAGCTTTCCCATACGGTACGGGCTCGGGCGACGATGCGATGATCATTGAGGCGCCTGCCGGAGCGTTCACCGCAATGGTCACCGCAGCACAAGCGGGAGAGTCTGTCGTTGAGGCATATCGTCTCCCATGACGGGCCAAGCACCCACGAAAAAGCCGTGCCCGGTGAAGGACACGGCATGATCGCTACGGCGAGTTGCGGCGCTGCGCTCAACCGTCGAAGAGCTTCGGGTTAACCTCCCGGATCGGCCCGGGCGGGCGGCCGCCTCGGTTCCTGTCGGCCGGCGGGGGGCGAGGCGAAGCGAGGCGGGTCCATCCCATCTCGTCGAGCACGGCCAACGCGGCGGGCGGTTCCTGTCCCCGGTGTTCCAGCGCGCGCTTGGCATCGCGTACCGAGAAGGCGCGCATTCCCCGACGTCGCAAGTGGTCCAGCAGTCGGCGCGCGTCCCGTTCGTCATCGCTAAGGCCGGCATCGCCGAGGACGTGCCGAGTGTGCGCCAGCATCCACAATCCCGCCGCCACCGCCGCCCGCATCGCATCGGCTCCGATCCTCTGCGCGGATGGATCAGCGAGCACGGCGAAGACCGCCGCCACCCGGGCGACCTCGCCAGCGAGCTTGCTTGCGTATTGTCGTACCGGATACAGATCGCCGCTCGGCCCCTGCCGGTGTTCGATCGCTTCGCGAGTTTCCCTGTGAATCTCAGACGCCTCCGAGTCTAGCTCCAGGATCCGGGGCGCGCCTTCATGCCGACGCAACACCCCGCCGTCGAGAAGGACTTTGCCCGTCCACGGCATCGCCAGCATCTCGCCCACCCGAGCCGTCCACCACTCGACGAGAGCCGGCGGAATCGGGGGCGGTTCGCCGTGGCGCGACCCAATCCACGAGAGCGGCGAAATGACCGAGAATCGCGCCACGAAGCCACGTCCCTCCGCGTACGGATCCGCAAGGACATCTTTGAGGGCGACCGGCTGAACGGAGAGGATCACCGCCACGCATGGACGCACGAGGTCGATTGCCTTCCCGCTTGCGCGCTCGACTGAGAAGCGTTCGCCGGACTTGCACTTGAGAATCAAGTTGATGTTCGGTCCGCCCTGCTTGGCATGGCGCGTGCCGAGCAGTCCCGCCCCGTCCATCTCCGTCGTGACCCAAAGCGCCTTTTCGCCGTTTTGGCTGAGAAGCTCGCGCAGGGCCTCGGGGGTCGTGTCGTCGAGCAGGATTCGCGAAGGTTTGAGAGGCGGCATCTCGCGGATCCTCTGGGTTAGGTCACGCCGCTCCGCCTCAAGGTCCGCAGCCGCAGGGTCCCGGCTTAGCTTTGCCCGGACTTGCTTCTGCATCTCTTCCAAGTCCCGCCGTTTCTCGTCACGCTCGGCAACGGCCGGCGATAGACGATCCGACTCCCGCATTTGCCACGCACGCACGGGATCCGCGAGGCAGGACAGGACGGAACTCTTTTTCTCACCCGGCTCCTGAAGCACCGCGAACCAGAGCGGAGCGGTCTCGACCCATTGCGGACGGATTCGAGTTTCGATGGATCCTCCAAGGCACCCGGACGCGATGCCGAGAATCTGAGGGAAGATCGCCTCGGGGGCGACCTGATAGGCGGTCGAGACGGCACGGGTGAAGTCGCGCAGGGTCGCGAGACTGTCCGGGATGCAGGCGAGCAGATCCAGCGAGGGAGGAAGCGGTGGGCCGATGTCCTGAGGCTCCGACCATGGGTTCATCGCATCTGCTGCCGGGATGACTTCGGGAGTGTTCATGGCAGGAGTCCGCGCAGAACGGCGGCGGCGATGGTTTCGAGTTCGTCCGGCTCCACGTCACGGATCAGGTCCGCAAGATCCTTCACCGGCAGCCCGTCGAGGCTGAGGCAGTCGGCAGCAACTCCGGCTTCGGTGAGACTGCGGGTCCATGCGGCAGCGGCGGCATGGGACGTCCTCTTGCCGTCAGGTCCTGGCGGGTCGAACTGGCGAAGAATCCGGACACGGCGACCGACCAGCGAGGCGCAGACGGCGGGCGGCAGCGGGCGAGCCGCACCCGTCAGGCAGATGACGCCGATACGGTCCGCCGCCCCCGCCCCCCATGCGAGCGTGAGAGCCGCCAAGGCGTCCGGTTCACCTTCAGCGATCACGACGGCGCGGCGGTCGGCGCTGATCACGTCGGCGAGTCCGGGCGGATGGTCTGGATCGCTGCGGAGTGCGTTCGCTTTCGACTCGCCGTGCGTGAACTGCCACGGCTTGCCGTCGAGGCGGCGAGCCCACGCGGTCTTGCGAGCGGAGTCGGTGAGGATCCACGAGAGGACCAGCGCGGAGCCGTGCGGCACGTTCGCGATGCGGAGCAGGCCACGACGCGAGGCGATTTCCAGACCAGCGAAGACGGACCAGCCCCGCTGGTTCCTGATCTCCGCCAGTTCGCCCACGGTCGGCTCCCGCAGATCGAGGCCGCGCAGCCTGTCACGAGGTTCCCGACGTGGTGCAGGCGGAGGCGCCACGAGGCGCACCGGAGGGAGCGGCGAACCGTCGGCGAGCCCGGCCCACTCCATCACGCGACGGATTGCGCTGCCACGGTCGCAGCTGGTCGCCAGCGCAATGAAGTCCACAACGTCGCCACCGTCGCCAGTCGCGAAGTCGTGCCATAGCGTGTCGCTGGTCACGGAGAAGCTGGCGTTCTGATCCTCGCGCAGCGGTGACCGTTGAACACCATTCGGGCGGAGGAGATCCGCAAGGCCGAGATTGCGGGCGGCGACGGAGAGAGGCACCCGGCGCTTTGCCTCGTCGAGACGGTCCCGGTTTAGCGGGGCGCGGGCGGTTCGGGCTTGCGATGGGGCGGAGAGCGCTGCAGCGTGTGCGTAGTGAGGTGCTCTCTGAGCATCTGCCCGGAGAGTGTTGACGCACTCAACCGGGCTTTCTTTTTGTGCCGTCGGGGCGGCGGGGGCGTGCGCGATCATTGGGCCACGTCCTTTCCGCCGATCTCATCGAGGGACTCCGCCAGCGACGGCAGGCCGGCGAGGTAGCCTTGAAGGCTTGCGCGATTGATCAGGACAACTCCGCGTTGCGTGCCCTTACGGCGGAGATGCTTGGCGTCGACGGGCGGGGCGAAGCTGTTGCGATCACAAGGCCGCACGAGTTCGACGAGGGTCGAGCGTGAGAGACCGGAGACCGGGCAACGTTCACCGGGTCGCGGCAGACGGAGCCAACTGACGGGATCGAAAACGGCCTGCGTACGAGACGGGCCGGCGAGATAAGGCGCACTAGGCGCGGATGCATTGTTAATCATTGCATCGCTAGTGTGGACCAACGACGCCCACGCCTTCCAATCGGTCTCGACCGCTTATCCCTAGGGCGGACCAGAAAACTTAGGGAGCGTCTTCAGACCCTGACGGATCTTCGCACGTTTGTCGTACTGACGCCGCGTGAACTTCTTTCCGTCCGGATTTGGGTTTCTGGTCGCGGCCTCGTAGTCCTCTGGCGTGACCGTCTTGAGACGGCGGCGGAGGACGGGGAGCACCCGTCGCATGATCTCGGGTGAAATAGCCTCCGCGCGTTTACGGTGAGGCTTCGCATCAAGGAACCGCTGATCGAACATCGCGCACAAACAGAGATCGACGAAAAATCGGCGCGGGTCGGCGATGGACTGCCACTCCCGCATGACGGAGTGGTGACTGTTCTCGATCCAACGTTTGAACCACGGCCAAAGCAGGGCGTCGAGGCCCCCTTGCTTCAGGTTCAGCGGGAGATTGCCAATCGGTCGAGGCGATGGCTTGGGGTCCGGTACACGGACATACTCACCGTTTACTTTCCGCCAGATTCCTGGCTCCGCCGGGATCGCCTTGCCGAGATCGTGACTCGTCGGGAGCTCGCCGTTAGCCTTAAGGGGAAACTCCTGCACCAGCACCAGCCCCGCTGGTTTCGTCGGTTTTGGCTGACGTTTGCGGGGGTTCATGTCGCGAGAAGTCGGGGCATCGCGTCGAGGAAGGACCGGATCCGTTCACGGTCGCGGTGATTGTATTCGTCGTGAACCGCGCGGGAGTGCCCGACGTGATTCCTCCTCTCGTCCTCAGGCATCCCGTGCTTAGCCGCGCGGGAAACGTGCGTATGCCGCAGGGCGTGAAACGAGACATCGTGGAACGCACGCTTTGCACCGTCAGAGGCCACGTTTGAAGCCTTGATGCCCGCTCGGTCGAGAAGGCTCCGGAATTCCATCGAGAGGCCGGAGCGCCCACCGGGGCGACTGTCAGCGAGCGAAGGACACAAGGGCGCCTTGCCGATGCCCGGTCTCCGGTCCAGCCATTCCAGCAACTCCGAGGACATGACGTGCTCTTTCTTCTTCGCCGCGTGGTCACGACGTTCCTTGCCGGGGCGGTGGTAGATGACGCCCTTCTTCAGGTCGATTTGCTCCCACCGGAGCGAGACCGCATCGCCGAGGCGGAATCCATTCGACAGGGCGAGCAGGATCGCGGTCTTCCAATCGTCGGAGGCGACGGCAAGGAGTGCCTTCAACTCCTCATCGGTGAACACTCGCCGCTCCGCCTTCTCGTGTCCGAGGGAATCGAGTGCCTCGGCCGGGTTCGTCGAGATGACACCTTGCTTGCGGGCTTGGTTCAGCGGGCCGCGCAGGATCTTGATCTCCAAGTTCACCGAGGCGGCGCTTAGTCCGCGTTTCATCTCGGCATCCCGGAACGACTGAACGTCGCGGGCGGTGAGACGCTCAAGCGGCTGATCGGCGCGCTTGCCGAGATGATCGACGAACCGACGCAAGACCGCCCCATAACGGACCGCCGTGCCGGCCGCCCGAGCGAGAGTCTTTCCGTCGGCGTAGGCGCTGAAGAATTCACGGACGGTTTCCGTGCGGAGTCGGTCCTGTCCGGTGGCGGCGAGCAGATCGGAGACGTACGTTTCCGCGTCCTTGACCGTGAGGGCTCCGGCGGTCGCCTTCTGGGTGAGGGTGATGAATCTTTCCGCTAGTTCCGGAGCCTTGCCCGCCGGGATCATGGGCTCCGATGCGGCGGCGAGCGTTTCGGCCTCACGCTGCCACCGTTCCGCTATGGCAACGGCAGCGGCCCGATCTTCGGTCTTGGTGCAAAGCTGGCGGCGCTTGCCGTCGGGGGCGGTGAAGTTGGCATAGAAGTAGCGACTGCGCTTCGGATCGCGGTAAACGGAGGGCATGGGGAACAGTCTGCACGCCTTCACTTACTAAAACAATTACTAACAACGCCGACGATTACCGAGGACGCCATTGCCTGCAAATGAAGTACTTACAAAAGTCACGAGGGGCGGGATCGTATCGTCGGTTCGATTCCGTCCAGCCGCTCCAGAATGATGAGAGTTGCTGGAGCGGAGACAGTTGCCCGCGATGCGCGCTGGCGGGCGGGGCCCCCTTGGGAACAAAACAGGCTCATTTTACTAACAAAAGGTCCCGTTTCCTGCCCTCAGGCTCGGGTTCAGCTGATTGACTACAGCCGTCCACCCCGCGTCTGCGCGCGGGCTGGCGTGCCGCAAGAGGAAGCTTTCGGACGCGGTCCTTTGCGGCAATAGCCGCAGTGACTTCCACACCCATGAACGTCTCTCGCCTCCGGGCGTTCGCGACCGCGCAGCTTCTTGGCGCCTCCCTTGTTTACGGTGGACTACCCTTGGCGGATTTTGTTCGACCGCCGGCCGTTCCCTTGATCGTGCTCGCACCGGATGGCCAAGGGGCGGCCTTTTTCCCATACAGTGATCAACTGCAGCAGCCTGACCCCCTTCGGCTCTGCCCCGCGTCGGAGCACCAAAGCACGCGCAACCAGCTCGGTCAGATCATGCCCGCTCCGGTCAAAGCCGTGCCGGTCTCCGAGATCTGGCTCTACGCCAACCCGTCAGCGCACGCCGCCATTAAGCGGGGTCGGGCCGACTGGTCCCTCGCACAAACCCGCCAGCGCGCTTCGTTCGCGGCCTACGCCAAGGAAGACTAGTCGGTGAAACGGGTGCTGCGCTTCACCCGTGGTGAGGCCTGCGGCTTCCGCCGCGGACGACGAACCCTCCCGGGGCCCCGACCGCCCCGTTCCGGCCGGGGGTTCGCTTGACGTCAGGGTAGCATGTGTCACGCTGTGTCACATGAAGGCGATTTCGATCCGGCAACTGCATGATGAGACGGGTCGCTGGGTACGCCGCGCAAAGGAGCTCGGCGAACTTGCCGTCACGGAACGCGGCCAAGTCGTGGCGAAGATCGTGCCGGCCAACGAACCGCCGCCGCAGCCGTATTTCGCCAGCCGAAGGCTGTTGCCGTCCTTCCGCGCAGCCAAGCTGACTGGCGGCACGGATGCGACGGTGGGAATCTCGCAGGAACGGGACGAACGGTGATCTACCTCGATACCAGCTATCTGGTCCGGCTCTATTGGGAGGAGCCGGGCTACGAGGCGGTCCGGGAATTGGCGGCTTCAGACCATGTCTGCTGCGCGCAGCACGGCGAGGCCGAGTTGGTGGCGGCCTTTCACCGCAAGCTTCGCGAGGGCGCCCTCCCGCTGCGGTCGTACCGCGCCGTGTTTGCGCAGTTTGAGAGCGACCGCGCCGCCAACGCTTTCCGCTGGCTGCCCACCGGTCCGACCGTACTGGAAAAGGTTCGGGAGGTTTATGCCGATCTGCCCCGCGCAGTGTTTCTCCGCGGGGCCGACGCGCTGCACCTCGCGACGGCCTCCGTCAATGGCCTCAAGTCAGTGTATTCCCATGACCGCCACTTCCTCGCCGCCGCCGGGCACTTCGGCCTGAGAGGCGTCAACGTCGTGAACGCCACGCCTAGTCCTTGATTTCGATCTGGAGGAACCAGCCAGAGGCCCAGGCTTTGCACGTTCTCATCGCGAGCCAACTCTTGAACTTAACCCATTGATTGTCACACGGTCCCGCAGGAGAGCAAAGGACGAAGCCTCACCCTCTATTCGGCACCTTCCGCATCGGTTAAGGCCAACCATAACTCCGGCCTTCCGGATCGAGCGACCGCGGATCTAAGTTGGTCTTTCTCGGCACGGCTCGGCGAAGCCGCTAACATGCTATTCGCAAGATTCAGAAACCAAGCATCCCGGTGCGTCGCCGCCAATGCTTCGCAGGCCGCGACACACTCACGCCAAAACTCGGCCCGATAGCTGGCCTGCATCTCTGCCTTCATCTCTGGAGACATCGATGTCCGCTCGAAGAGGCCCAAGAAACGCGTCCACTTCAGCTTAAAATCGGGAGGCGCTCCCGCCTCCAACAACTCTTCGTAGCGTTTTGCTTCCCGAAGCTTTTCACGCATGGCGTCCATCAGCAAAAAACGAATCCGCGATCCCCGGGGCGCGGAGTTGAAGACCGCCTCCGCAATCTCAGAACGCTCGGTCACCACAGCCAACGCCGCCTCGAAGAACATTCGCTTGTTGGGTCCTGATGCCTCTTCGACCTTGGCCTCGAGCCAAGAGGCGGTGGACGCACGCTCAGAGGAATGTGTTCTGACAAAACGCCGAATTTGCTCCATGGTCTCCGTCGGACCGGTGCTCAGGTCACCATGGAACGACTCCCCCTCGAGCAGGAGCTTATCGAGAAGATTTTGGAGCGGTTCACGAGTGCTCGCCGGAATCGAAGCAACGCAGACCAGAAACGCAGCGAACGCCAATAGCTTTTTCATTGCGAATTTGATTGGGACTCCTGTCGATGAAGCACGAACGCTGCGGCCGCGACGACCACGTTGAAGGCGAGGAAGGCGGAGCGTGGAACACCTGACAGTAATGATCCGAAGCACCGACATCCTTCAATCCCTCGGAACATAAAACCGACCTGAGAGAGCGCAAAGATGCTAAACATCACCGCCGTGACACAAAAAACAAAGCGCCGGTGGTGACCAAGAATGAGCATCAAGGCAGTCGCGAGCTCGACCGCCACGACGACACCCGCCGTAGTCGCCGCAGGGGCGAGCGGGATGGCAAGTAGCCTAGCGATATCAAGGCTGAACTGCTCAATCTCCCGCGACTTGGCGATCCCAGAGAACTGCAGCAACAACCCCAGAGCCACCCCCAGCACGCGGGTGTAAGTCAGCCTGTTCATTTGATGTCCGTGACTTTCATTCCGGTTGCCTGCCATTCGCCGAACCCGGCGCCATAAATAAAGACCGAAATCGGATGCTTCTCCAGAATTCGGCCCGCCACCGCCTGTGCCGACACGCACCCCGGACCCGCGCAGTAAACAACGATGTTGGAGTATCCGCCAGTCGTGATTCTTTCGTCGAGAGCGCCATCAGCAAGGACTGCACCGGGGATGTGCCCGCGCTCGAATTCCGCTTGGGGTCGAGCGTCGACAAACAATGTATCTGACCTTTTCCCCAAGACCAGGCTCTCCGCAAGGCCGATTCGCTGGACGGTTGGCTGTCGTACCAACCCCGATCGATACTCTTTATTCGCGAGATACCGCTCGGCCCTTCTGGGCGCGTCTGGCACGATTGTCAGGCAGTACATTGCGACGAGGATTACCCACTCGAGACCTGCCCGCTGTTTGGCTGCGTCCATAGATTAACGCTCTTCTCTCTTCGAAAAAACAGGGGGGGGTAAATCGGAGGCGATTTCCGGTCCTTCGACGGGGAGAGCTCGGGCAAGGAATCACGCAAAACTTGGATTTGCGGTTTGTCTGGCTCGCCGAGCCCTACACGCGAAATTCGAAATCCTTCACCGTCCGGGGTCAAGTCTCCGCTTCACCAATACACGTGTCACTACGCGTCAAAACGGAGGACACATTGTTCACACCCTGCGAGCGCGGCGGTGCCGGTGAAAGAGTGGAAATACCGGAGAAGATCGTGATTTCAGGCCCGAAGCATCCTCGCCGCCTGCGCGTGGTGCGGGGTCTCGGGTTTGGTCTCGAACGCGGAAACGTCGATGATCTCGCCCTCGGCGTCAGCCGCATCGGCTTCGGCATCCGCCCGCTTGAGGCGCTGGCCGCGCATCTTGTTGGAGTACCATCCGTGGTAGCGGACACGTTGGAAGCGTGGTGAAGGCAACGAACCAGTCGGGCGAACGATCGTTCATTGCGATTGATGTTGGGCGTCGAACACCGGCGCTTCGGAGTGGGAACGCGAGCGGGAACATCGCCGAAAACAGCCGATGACGCTTTCATGTCCTATCGCAGCACTTATGAAATCACAGAGGGGCGGGATCGTAGCGTCGGTTCGATTCCGTCCAGCCGCTCCAAACTGATCCCCCGCGATCCCTGCCCTTGAGCAGCCCGTATCCGGTCGGGGCCGCATTGGCACTAGGGGGTCTTTGACCGGAATTTTACGGGTCTTTGCTCAAATCGGGTTAGTGGGGTGAATTACCGGGCCGTTTCCTACCATGCTATGGCCTTCATCACGTCCACGCCGACCGCTCCGACGGTGTCGCTGCGTCCCTCCCTGGGGTCGCAGTCACCGGGAGGTCGTCCAAACCTGAAGGCGGCCCAAACCCTCGCCAAGCTCAAGGCGCTGGAAAAGAAGTCGAAGATCTATCGTCTTCCGCAAGAGCAGCTGGCCATCTTCACGCAGCAGCTCGCCTCCCTCCTCATCGCCGGACTGCCGCTGATCCAGTGTCTGGAAGCACTGCAGGAACAGACGGATGACGACGCATTCAGCATCATCATCCGCGACGTCCGGCTCGATGTCTCTTCGGGTACCGCGTTCTCCGCGGCCCTGCGCAAATTTCCTCGCTCGTTCAACCAGCTCTTCGTGTCCATGGTGGAGGCGGGTGAAGCGTCCGGCGCTCTCGCGGAAATCCTGGGCAAGGTCGCCCAGTACCTCGAGTCCAGCGTCAAGCTCACCAAGAAGGTAAAATCGGCCCTCACCTATCCGATCGCGGTCATCGGCCTCGCGGTGGTGTTGGTGACGGTGCTGATCATGTTCGTGATTCCCGTCTTCGCCTCGATGTTCGCGGACTTCGGAGCCAAGTTGCCGGCACCGACGCAGTTCCTGATCGACCTGAGCGATTTCATGGTGGGCTACTGGTGGCTGATCGCGGCCTTGGGCACTGGGGCGGTCTTCGCCCTGCGCGGTTATGTGGCGACGCCGGCTGGCCGGGTGCACAAGGACCACCTCCTCCTGCGCGCACCCATCTTCGGAGGCCTCATGCACAAGATCGTGCTCTCCCG
>Ga0164293_10002757_pt1 | contig 14932 bp, 14 predicted proteins | sample GEODES118metaG_FD_111487 | JGI IMG/M metagenome (GOLD analysis project Ga0164293, IMG submission 111487) | Eutrophic lake water microbial communities from Lake Mendota, Wisconsin, USA - GEODES118 metaG | ecosystem: Environmental > Aquatic > Freshwater > Lake | place: USA: Lake Mendota...
AGCCCGCCATCGATGAGCTCGCGCAGGGCCAGCGGAAACACCAAGGTGGCGCCGGCGGCCAGCAGCAAAAACAGCAGCGCCAGCGCGATGCGCAGGCGATAGGGTTTGAGAAAGGGCAGCAGGCCCGACAGGGACTTGGGCGAGCCCTTGGGCGCATCGATCAGAGGTTTGCTCACGGGCAGAGTGTAGGCGGCGCCGCGCCGCAGCCTGGTCCTTTGAAGTTCCTCGACCCGTCAAGCTCTTTTTTGCCGAGCATGCAGTGGGGATGCAGTTGGGATTCAGTGGGGCGGGCAAATTCCTTGCAGGCTATCGAGCGGTCAGTCAGCCCAGTTGGCCTCTTCCTCAATAACGGGACTGGCCCGGGGCAAATGGATCGAACACCTCGAGCCCCAGCGCCTGAAAGTCGGCCACATTCCGGCTGGCCACCTTCAGTCCGTGAACTTTCGCTGTGGCGGCGATCATGGCGTCTTCATACAGCGTGTCTGACTTTCTGTGCATCAAGCGCGCCCAAGACATGAACGCTGCTGCGTCCATGGGCAGGACGTTGTAGGCGCCGGCCACCAAGGCCAGCCAGGTCTCGATCTCCTCGGCCTTTTTGGGGTCTTGTTCTCGAGTCAGCTCGACGCCCGCTTGGATTTCCCCCAGCGTCACGGCAGACAGGTAGAGCTGGCTTTCATCCAGCGATTGCAGCCAAGCCACGACACCCCCGTGCGGGCGTGGCTTGCGCAGTTCAGACACCACATTCGTGTCCAGAAGATACCGCTGGGTCACAGGATCGGCTCTGCAGGTCGGCGCCTGGCTTGCCCTCGTGGCGCAGCGATCATGTCAGCGCGAGCTGGGTCGCACAGCAGCAGCTGTTTTAACGAGGGGCGCGCAGCCGACTGCAGCCGCCGCCACTCCTGCACGGGTACCAACACGGCGGCTTCGGCGCCGCGTCGGGTGACCATTTGAGGCCCTTCAAGCAGGCAAGCATCCAAAAATTCACTGAAGCGCGCTTTCGCGTCTTGTACTGGCCATGAGTGCATCTGAACCTCACTAAACTAGTCATCTATCTAGTCTGCCCGGAGTTCCCAAGTCTGTCAAACCGAATGCTAAAAACTCAGATCTGACCGATATGGAGGCCGATAGGGGCACTCTGCGGCGCTCGCATGTGTGCGCCTGCAGGTCGCGCAATTGCTTGCAGACGATTGACTAAAGTCCAAGATATTGGCGGACCGCAGCTTCGAGGCGGGCCATATCGGCCGGGGATACATCGCCGACATGCTTGACAGCGCGCGTCTTGTCAGCGGCTCGGTATTGATACACCAGAGCGACCGAGTCGTCACCGGCCGAAGGCAGGGCGATAGAAACGGGCTCGTAGACCTTGGCCGACGATGAAAGCGGAACAATTCCAATGGTGCGAAATTGCCTGTTGAAGGGGGTCAGTGAGAGGACGACGCAGGGACGAGCCGTCCCCTGCTGCTCACTGCCGCGCGCAGGCTCTAAGTTGAATCGGTAGATTTGTCCGCGCTTAAATTCCATGGCGTGAAGGTCTTAGACCTTGGGGCCGCTCAGGCCATCGCCTATGGTCACATCCCAAGCCTTTTCGTCTGCAAGTGCTTGCGCATTGGCTGGGTCACTCATGAATGCGCTGGCAATCGCCTCGAGCTCCTGCTCTCGGTTCACCAGGGCTTGTTGCATGTACTCTTCTATCACCCGGCTGCGCTCGCCGGCAGGAACCACCGCATTGAAGCGTTGAAGCGTTGAGGCTGAAATCGAATAAGAGGCGCGAAGCGTGTTGGCAGTCATGGCGATTATTCTCAAACCAGTTTCAGTAATACTGTGCAGTATGAAAGCATATCCGGGTCAATGCCAAAGTCAAGCCGATTACTGACAGTTCCCCGAAGAGCGGTGGAGCACGGCGTTCTCGGTTCAAAGAGCGGCGGTGGCGCGGCCTTCAGGTAGACAGAAACCCCCGCAGTGCCGCCAGCGTGCCCTCGGGCGCCTCGGTCATTTCGTGGTGACCCACCGGGACGCTCACCACCTGAACCGATTGGCCTTGCGCTCGGGCTTGCTCGATCAGGCCCTGGGCGGCTTTGGGCGGGGTCATTTGGTCGACCTGACCCAGCACAAACAGCAGCGGGCAGCTGAGCTTGGCCACTGCTTCGAGTCCGCCCGCGTAGCGGTCGCAGGCCGTAAAGCCGGTGTGCAGCAAATTGACCTGGCGGTTGCCGGCCAGGATGCGTTTGTTCAGTGCGATGCTGGCGCCGTCGACCCAGGTGCCTGGCCCTAGCGCTGAAGGCGGCGGGGCCAGGGTGCTGCGCGAGAACTGGTTGATCATGGCGATCGCCTTGAGCGGCTGCTCCTGGGCTGCCTGCAGCAGCGCGGCCGATACCCGCATCGGAAAAGCCGTTCCCACCAGTGCTGCATGGGTGACGCGCTCCCCCAGGCGGGCGGCGGCTTCCAGCGCGATCAGCGAGCCCCAGCTGTGGCCAATCAGCGCGGCGCGCGCGATGCCGGCGGCGTCGAGCAGCGCAGCCACAAAGTCGGCGCCTTGCTCAACCGTATCTGGCGGCAGGCCGGCGCTGCGCCCATGGCCGGGCAGATCGATGGCCAGCACATTCCAGCCGTGGTGGGCGAGGTAGCGGCTTTGCAAAATCCAGGCGCTGTGGTCGTTGAGCACGCCGTGAATGAAGACGGCGGTGGGCTGGCCGGCCTGCCAGGTGCGCCCGCCGCTGTAGCCGTAGATGCTGGCGCCGGCGACATTAAATTGCATGATCAGGCCCCCGCTTTCTCGGCCGCCTTCAGGGCCCGTTTGAGGTCTTCGATCAGGTCGGCGGGGTCTTCCAGGCCAATCGACAGCCGTATCGTGCCCTGGGTGATACCCGCCCCAGCCAGGGCCGCGTCGTCCATGCGAAAGTGGGTGGTGCTGGCCGGGTGGATCACCAGGCTGCGGCAGTCGCCCACATTGGCCAGGTGGCTGAACACCTTGAGCGCGTCGACAAAGGCCGCGCCCTGGGCCCGGCTGCCTTTGAGGTCGAAGCTGAACACCGAGCCGGCCCCGCGTGGCAGCAGGCGCTGGGCCAGCGCATGGCTGGGGTGTTCGGGCAGCATGGGATGGCCCACCCGGGTGACCAGGGGGTGGGCATGGAGAAACTCGACCACCTTTTCGGTATTGCTCATGTGGCGTGCCATGCGCAGCGGCAGGGTTTCCAGGCCTTGCAGGATCAGCCAGGCGGTATGCGGGCTCATGCAGGCGCCGAAGTCGCGCAGGCCTTCGCGCCGTGCGCGCAGCAGAAAAGCGCCCACCGTACTCTCTTCGGTGAACACCATGTCATGAAAGCCGGCATAGGGCTGGCTGAGCTGCGGGAACAGGCCACTGGCCTGCCAGTCAAAGCTGCCGCCATCGACCACCAGGCCACCGATCACCGTGCCGTGGCCCGACAGGAATTTGGTGGCCGAGTGGTAGATCAGGTCGGCGCCATGCTCGAAAGGCTTGAGCAGCCAGGGCGAGGTGAGGGTGGAGTCGACCAGCAGCGGCACGCCCGCGCTGTGGGCGATCTCGGCCACGGCGGCAATGTCGAGCACGTCCAGCCCCGGATTGCCCACCGTCTCGCCAAACAGAAGCCGGGTGTTGGGCCGCAGGGCGGCCCGCCAGGCATCCAAGTCGCCCGGCGCGACAAAGGTGGTCTCTATGCCGAAGCGGCGCAGGGTGTAGTGCAGTAAATTGTGTGAGCCGCCATAGATGGCCGAAGAGGCGACGATGTGTGAGCCGGCGTCGAGCAAGGTGGCTACCGCCAGGTGCAGCGCGGCCTGGCCACTGGCGGTGGCGATCGCGCCGATACCGCCTTCCAGGGCCGATATCCTTTGCTCCAGCACCGCATTGGTGGGGTTGCTGATGCGCGAATACACATGGCCGGCCCGCTCCAGGTTGAACAGGCTGGCGGCCTGCTCGCTGGACTCGAAGACGAAGGAGGTGCTCAGGTGTATGGGCACTGCCCGCGCGCCGGTGGCCGGGTCGGGGGCGGCGCCGGCATGCAGTGCGAGGGTGTCGAAACCAGGGTCGAGGTAGCCGGGCATGGGATGTTGAGCTCCTTCGTTTGTGCAGTCCGTGACTGGCAAGAGGGCGATTGTGGGCTATATTGCCAGAACTGCCGGCCTCGCTGCCTGGCGCCATGCATCAGTCAAGGAGGAGCGCTCATGAAGGTCTCAGACATACTCAGAGTCAAGGGCGGTACCTTGTTCACCGTCCGTCCAGACCAGCCCCTGGCCGATGCCACCGCCATCATGGCCGACAAGGACATTGGTTCGCTGGTGGTCATGGAGCATGGCGATCTGGTGGGCATGCTGACCTTTCGCGAGGTCATGCTCAGCCTGGTCAAAAATGGCGGCAGTCTGGGCAGCACTCTGGTGCGCAGCGCCATGGACGACCACCCACTGACCTGCACCCTGGAGACGGAGCTCGACGAGGTGCGGCGCATGATGCTTGAGCGCCACGCCCGCTATATGCCGGTGATGGACAGGCGCACCCTGATGGGCGTGATCAGCTTTTACGATGTGGCCAAGGCGGTGGTTGACAGCCAGAACTTCGAAAACAAGCTGCTCAAGGCCTATATTCGCGATTGGCCGGGCGAGGACCAAGCCAGCGCCCCTCAGTGATCCAGGCCCGGCAGCGCGGTTGCCGGCTCGGGGATAATCCCAGGCATGAGCGGCAATACTTTTGGACATCTTTTCGCGGTCACCAATTTCGGTGAATCGCATGGGCCGGCCGTCGGCTGCGTGATCGACGGCTGCCCGCCGGGCCTTGCGCTCAGCGAAGCCGACATTCAACCTGACCTTGACCGCCGCCGCCCCGGCACCAGTCGCCATGTGACCCAGCGCAACGAGCCCGATGCGGTGGAGATCCTCTCTGGCGTCTACGAAGGCCAGACCACCGGCACCCCGATCGCCTTGCTGATCCGCAACACCGACCAGCGCAGCAAGGACTACGGCAACCTGCTCGACACCTTTCGTCCCGGCCACGCCGACTACACCTATGCCCATAAATATGGTGTGCGTGATCCGCGCGGCGGGGGGCGATCGTCTGCGCGCTTGACCGCGCCCATGGTCGCCGCCGGTGCGGTGGCCAAGAAATGGCTGCAGCTCAACCGGGGCATCGCCTTTAAGGGCTGCATGACTCAGATCGGCGAACTGCCAATAGCCTTCGAGTCCTGGGAGCATGTCGGCCACAACCCGTTTTTTGCGCCAGTCGCTGATGTGTCGGCGCTCGAGGCTTATATGGATGCGCTGCGCAAGTCGGGCGACTCTTGCGGCGCCCGTCTGCGGGTGGTGGCCACCGGGATGCCAGTGGGCCTGGGCCAGCCTCTGTTTGACAAATTAGATGCCGACATTGCCTACGCGATGATGGGCGTCAACGCGGTCAAGGGCGTGGAAATCGGCGCTGGCTTTGCCAGCGTGGGTCAGCGTGGCAGCGTGCATGGCGATGCGCTCACCCCCAGCGGCTTTGTGGGCAACAACGCGGGCGGTGTGCTCGGCGGCATTTCCACCGGGCAGGACCTGGAGGTAGCGGTGGCGATCAAGCCGACCTCGTCCATCCTCACGCCGCGCCCGTCCATCGACCGGCAGGGTCAGCCCACCGAGGTGGTGACCAAGGGCCGCCATGACCCCTGCGTCGGCATTCGTGCCACACCTATCCTGGAGGCGATGCTGGCCCTGGTGGTGATGGAGCATGTGCTGCAGCACCGGGCCCAGTGCGCCGATGTGGGCGCCAGCCTGCCGCGCATCGCTTAGTCGCTTGTGGCCTGAGCGCTAACGACTGCCCGAGCTCAAGCGCCTTCTCGCATCAAGGGCCACAGCGCCCACAGGCCCAGAGCCGGGCCCAAGGCCAGTCCTGTGAGCAGCCAGCCCAAAGGCAGGTGGGCAGTGAGCGCGACGAAGAGCAAGATGCTCACAATGCTGATGGCAAAGCCCAGGCTGTTGGTGAGGGTCAGCACGCTGCCTACCGCTTGCGGCGGCGCGTTGCGGGCGGTCAGGGTGGAAAACTGCGGCGAGTCGCCGGCCACGGTGATGCCCCACAGCAGCAACCAGCCGTAGAAAGCCGGTGCCGGCGCGCTCATCAGCCAAGGCGCGAGCAGGCAGCACAGGCCACTGACGCTCAGCTGCAAGCCGGCCACCCGGGCGCTGCCCCAGCGACGCGCAGCGTAGCCGCCGATCACGCAGCCCAGCGCTCCGCTGCCCAGGATGAGGAAGGCCGCCCACGACAGTTGCACGCCGCTCAAGCGGGTGGCCAGGATCAGCGGCATCAAAACCCAGACGGTGTAGAGCTCCCACATATGCCCGAAATAGCCCAGCACCGAGCTGCGCACCCGCGCGTCTGTCCACAGTGTGGCCAGCGCCCGCCATTGCAGGGTGCTGGCGCGCACGGGCGCGCGCGGGGCTTCGCCCAGGGCCAAGATCAGCAGTCCGCCACCGGCGGCCAGGGCGGCTACGCCAAGCATCAGGGCGGGCCAGGGCAGGGCGTCGGCCAAAGCCCGCAGGCCGTGCGCACTGGCCGAACCCAGCACCAAGGCCCCGATCAGATAGCCCAGCGCTGAGCCCAGGCCTTGCTGATACCACTGCGACGCGATCTTCATGCCCACCGGGTAGATGCCCGCCAGAAAAAACCCGGTCGCAAATCGCCAGAGCAGCAGCGCCTGGAAGTCGGCCACCATGGCCCAGGCGCCCACCGTGCAGGCTGAGCCTGCCAGCGCACACAGCAGGAACACGCGGGTGGCTTTGAAGCGGTCGGCAATGGCCAGCAACGCAAACACCAAGGTGCCCAAAATAAAACCCAGCTGCAGGGCCGAGGTGAGCGTGCCCACCGAGGTGGCCGGCCAGCCCAGGCTGCGCTGCAGATCGGGCATAACGGCATTGACCGCGAACCACAGCGAGGTGCCCGCCAGTTGCGCCAGCACCAAGATGGGCAAGACATGGGAGGGGACGGCATGCATGGTCTGACTTTAGCCGCGTTTTGCGCAGGCGCTAGCCCATTGCGGTGGTGCATCAGCGACCTTGGCGGGCCGCCTTGACCGCAGCCGCCCACGGGGCCAGCTTTTATACTGCCCCGATGCCTCCTGTTCGATCTGCACGACGTTTCTCCCCGATTCTTGGCCCGTCCTTCCCATTCAGTGGCTACCTTCGCGCCCCGGCCTGCGGGTCTGAGCCCTGAGCGCCATGCCCCAAACACGATCGTTGGCCGCCCTGTCGGCTTTGGTGGCCACCTATTTCGCGCACATCGGCTTCTTCAATCCCTATCTGCCGCTGTGGCTCAAAGAGATGGGCCTGAGCCTGGTGGCCATCAGCGTGCTGGTGTCCTTGCAATCGGCCAGCCGCCTGGTTGCGCCCTATGGCTGGGGCTGGCTGAGCGACCACACCGGCCGCCGGACCTGGTTGCTGCGCTATGGCGCGGGCGCCTCGCTGGTGATCTCCTTGGGCTTGTGGTTCGATGGCGGCGTGGTCTGGCTGTTTGCGGTTTTACTGCTGCTGTTTATCCATACCAGCGGCATGATGCCCATGGCCGAGGCCCTGGTGATACAGAACGTCAGTCGCGACGGCCAGTTTGATGCGCGGCGCTATGGCCATGTGCGAGTGTTTGGCTCGGTCGGTTTTTTGCTGACCGTCATTGCCGCGGGCTGGTGGTTCGAGCGCCACGGCATGGCCCAGTTTCCGCTGCTGACCTTACTCACCATTTCTGCGGTCGCAGTCAGTGCTTGGGCACTGCCTAGTGTGCGCGAGACCGTGCCGGCCCAGGAAGACAAAGAAAGCGTCTGGCCCTTGCTGCGTCAGCCCTCGACGCAATTGTTTTTTACCTCGGCCTTCTTTCACGTGCTGGCACACATCAGCGTTTATGTGTTCTTTTCCCTCTACCTGGACGAACTGGGTTATAGCAAGACCACCATTGGACTGCTGTGGGCCTTGTCGGTGCTGGTCGAGGTGGTCTGGTTCTTCACGCAAGCGCGCTGGCTGCCGCGTTTTGCGCCCACCGTCTGGCTGATGATTTGTGCTGCAGTGATGGTGGTGCGCATGCTCATCACAGCTGGCGCTGGCGAGCAACTCTGGGCCTTGATGTTGGCCCAGAGCATGCACGCCATCACCTTTGCCGCCCACCATACCGTCTGCGTCACCTGGCTGTCGCAACGTTTCCCAGGTCAGATGCGCGGGCGTGCTCAGGCGATTTACACCATCGTCGCCTATGGCCTGCCCGGGGTGCTCGGGGGTTTGGCTGGCGGGGTGCTGTCGAGTCACTGGGGTCTGGTCAGCGTGTTCTGGATCTCGATGCCGGTGGCCTTGCTCAGCCTGCTGGCGGCCTGGGGCGCATGGCGGATGGATCGAGATTCGAGCTGAGCCTGGTCCGGCGCTTAAGGGGCCGCCGCCAAGGTACTTTGCATTACTTTTTTGCAAGCTTTACGCAAGCTCTACATCCGGGACTGATGCTGAAATTCCATTGACTTTCGGTACCCGCGATGAGCTCTATTTCGACTTCGCGCACTGTCCGCGGCAGTGTCTGATCTTGATGTTGGGATCGCTGCCTTTTTGGCTGGCCGGCGGTGCTCAGCCCCTCCGAGATCGACGATGTGGTGGCGTTTTTGCGTACCCTGAGCGATTCCGCACGGCTGCGCTGATCCCGTCAGCTGCCCCGCCGGTCACTAGCTGCTCAGCAGACGCACCATGTCCTTCAGGGAAAAGCGCCGGGAAGGGTCTGTGCTCTCGTTGAGGATGCCGGCCAGGCCTCGGCGCAGCCGCGGGCTCTTCTGCGCCCGCCAGAGCAGCAGCTCGGTCAGCCAAGGGCTGGCACTGGCCGCCTGGGCTCGCTCGTACAGGTGAAAGCGCGGGCGCAGCGCATCGACCTGCGCCTGGTAATGGTCACGCACCTGGGCCTCACTGAAGGCCGGTGCCTGCCCGCCCTGGGCGCTCTTGGCGCCCAGCGCAATGGCCTGGGCGGCCAGGATCCCGGTCTCCAGCGCTTTGCCTATGCCCTCGCCGGTCAGCGCATAGGTACTGCCGGCAGCCTCGCCCGTCACCAACAGCCCCGGCCGACTCAGCGTCGCACCCTCGAGGCTATAGCGCAGGGGTGCCCCTTTGAGCGGGCCCATTTGCTCGCCCCCTTCGAACAGGCGGCGGGCCGTGTCAGACAGGCTGCCGAGCTTGTGGAACATCTCGCGCAGATTCATCTGGCCGGCTGCTTCGCGTTTGGTGCCAGCGGGCTGGACAATGCCCACGCCGACGTTGAACACACCCTGCCCGCAGGGGAAGATCCAGCCATAGCCGGGCGCCAGGCTGCGGTGAAACAGCACTTCCAAACCGTTGATCTCTTGCGTCATGGCCGGATTGCGGATGTAGCAGCGCAGGGCCACGGCGCTGGGCCGCTGGCGCAGGGCCATGCCGGCATCCATCAAGGCCTGCGGCACTGCGCCGGTGGCCAACACCACCCAGCGGGCGCGCAGTTGCCGCTGCTCGCTGCCTTGCTGCAAATACGCGCCGACCACCTGGCCGTCTTCTTCCACCAGCCGGTTCAGGCGCAGCGGCGCATACATGCGGGCACCGGCACGCACCGCCGCCCGGCAGATGATCTCGTCGAGCTGCTTGCGCGGCAGCACGGCCAGCGTGCCTTGCACATCGAGCTGACGTCCGCGTGGGCTGGTGCAGCGCACGAACTGGGCAGCTTGGGCCCGTTGCATCACTTCGTCCAGCACGCCCAGCTCTGCCAGGGCTCGGTGCGCATCGGGAATCAGGCCGTCGCCGCAGATCTTGTCGCGCGGAAAGCTGTGCTGATCGACCAGCACCACGTCCAGGCCATTGCGCGCCAAGGTGATGGCCGCGGCAGAGCCGGCCGGGCCGGCCCCGACGACCAGCACATCGCAGCTTTCAGGCAGGTTTTCCAGGGGGGTGTTCATGGGCAGCAGGCTGCTTTCGTTGCGAAGGGCGCGCTCATAGGGGTTTGGATGGGTCAGGCGCTGCCGCATGTAGGCGCCGGTTTCGGCGCCAGCCACCGGGTTCCGCTGGCGAGCCTACCCAGTGCTGTGGCGTAGGGCTGTCGGTTGCTGCTGATCTGAGTTCGCGCGGCCCGTTTTAGGCCGCGTGGCGGTACTCTACCGGCAGCAGGCCTTCCTTTTTGGCGTCGAGCAGCACGATTTCAACGATGCTGCCGTCTTCTGCATAGCTGATGTTGGTGTGCCAGTCTTGAGATTCTTCGCGCACGATGAGTTTGTCTGACAGCCGAATCTGCAGGATGTCGTCGTTTTCGAAGTAGGTACTTTTCATGGCGTGAATTTCCAGTGATGCATCACGGTCTTGATCACCAGCACATTGTCAATGACCACCGCGACACAAAGCAAGTTGTCCTCTCTGCCCGCTACGTGTTTGTAGAGCCAGAAATGACCGGGGCTGGCCACCCTTTGCGTGCCATGGTCGACGATGTCCTGGATCAACTCCCAACTGATATTTCTCTCCCGGGCGCGCTGCTGGGCATGCTCCGTGAGCACAATAGTGAGCCCGCCCAAGCGCTTGCTTTGCAAGTTATTTCCCCCAGGAGTCCTTCAACCCTACCGCCCGGTTGAACACAGGCCGTCCTGGCGCATGGTCCTGGCGGTCGGCGACAAAATAGCCGTGGCGCTCGAACTGGAACTTCTGATCCGGCTGGGCGGTGGCCAGAGACGGCTCCACGAAGGCGGTGATGAGCTTCAGGCTGTCCGGATTGAGGGCCTGTAAAAAGTCCTTGCCGCCCGCATCCGGGTGGGCATCCGCAAAAAGGCGCTCGTACAGCCTTACCTCGGCCTGCACACCGTTGGCCACACCGACCCAGGTGATGGCGGCCTTGGCTTTGACGCTGTCGGCACCGGGCGTGCCGCTCTTGGTGCCAGGGATCACCTTGGCATGGACTTCAGTGATCTGGCCCGCTGCATCGCGCAGGCAGCCCGTGCATTCAATCACGTAGCCGCCCTTCAGGCGCACCAGATTGCCGGGAAAGAGCCGCTTGTAGCCCTTGGGCGGCACTTCCTCGAAGTCCTCTCGCTCGATCCAGACCTGCTTGCCGATCTTGAAGACCCGATCGGGCGGCGGCGTTTGGCCCTCTGCAATCGCGCTGTGGGGCAGGGCGGGCTGGGTGCAATCTTCCAGGTAGGCGTCCGAGCCAAAGACCTCGGCCCAGTTGCTTAGCACCAGCTTAATTGGGTCCAGCACGGCCATGCCCCGGTGGGCCTTGTTTTCCAGGTCCTCGCGCAGGCAGCCTTCGAGCGTGCTGTAGGCTATCCAACTGTCGCTCTTGCTCACGCCGATACGCTCGGCAAACAGCTGCAGCGCCTCGGGCGTGTAGCCGCGCCGGCGCAGGCCTACGATGGTGGGCATGCGCGGGTCGTCCCAGCCGCTGACGCGCTTGTCGTTGACCAGTTGCGCCAGTTTGCGTTTGGAAGTCACCACATAGGTCAGGTTCAGGCGGGCGAACTCGTACTGCTTGGGTGGCGGGCTGGCCAACAAGCCGCCTTCGATCAGGCGCTCCATCAGCCAGTCGTAGAAAGGGCGCTGGTCCTCGAATTCGAGCGTGCAGATGCTGTGCGTGATCTGTTCCAGCGCATCTTCGATCGGGTGCGCAAAGGTGTACATGGGGTAGACGCACCAAGCATTGCCGGTGTGATGATGCTCAGCATGGCGGATGCGGTAGATGGCCGGGTCGCGCATATTGATGTTGGGCGAGGCCATGTCAATCTTGGCGCGCAGCACCATAGCGCCGTCGGGGTGCTGGCCGCCCTTCATCTCGCGAAAGCGCGCCAGGTTCTCTGCCGGGCTGCGGTCGCGGTAGGGGCTGTTGACGCCGGGCTTGCCAAAGTCGCCGCGGTTGGCGCGCATGTCTTCTGGGCTCTGCTCGTCCACATAGGCGTGGCCGGCCTCGATCAAGTATTCAGCGGCGTGGTACATGAAGCCGAAATAGTCGCTGGCCTGGTAGGGCGTGGCGCTGCCCGGGGCCTGGCCGATCTGCGCCCAGTCAAAGCCCAGCCACTGCACCGCATCGATGATGCTGCGCACATACTCCTGGTCTTCTTTTTCGGGGTTGGTGTCGTCAAAGCGCAGATGGCACACGCCGCCGTAGTCGCGCGCCAGGCCGAAGTTCAGGCAAATGCTCTTGGCATGGCCCACATGCAGGTAGCCGTTGGGCTCGGGCGGAAAGCGGGTGCGGATCTTGGCCGGGTCGGGTTCGCCCTGGGCCTGGTGGGCCGCGTCGCCCGGGCTGCCAGCCCAGCGGCGGCTGGCGTAGGTGCTTTGGGCCAGATCGTGCTCGATGATCTGCCTGAGGAAGTTGCTGGGCCGCTGCGCTTCGGCGTCTAGGAGGGTGCCGCTTGCGCTGGCAGGGGACTTGGAACTCATACGCCTGATTTTAGTCGGCGGCTTCTGTTGGGCTGGGCCAGTCCTGGCTGGCCTTGCTAGCGCTGGCAGACCCTGGCCGATAATCCAAGGTTTTTACTGTGGACCTTGCCTGTGGACATATCACTGCTGATCAAAGCCGCCATCATGGGCGTGGTCGAGGGCCTGACCGAATTCCTGCCGATCTCTTCGACCGGCCATCTGATTTTGGCCGGCGCCTTGCTCGGTTTTGACGACGACAAGGCCAAGGTTTTCGACATCGCCATACAGACCGGCGCGATCTTCGCCGTGATCCTGGTGTACTGGCAAAAGCTGCGCGAGACACTCTTAGCCTTGCCGAGCAGCCAGCAGGCCCAGCGTTTTGCCTTCAATGTACTCATCGGGTTTTTGCCGGCGGCGGTATTGGGACTGCTCCTGGGCAAGGCGATCAAGGCCAACCTCTTTACCCCGACCGTGGTGGCTACCACTTTCATCCTCGGTGGCTTCATCATTTTGTGGGCCGAGCGCAGGCCGGCCAGCAAGGTGCGCATTCAAACGGTTGACGATATGCGCGGGCGCGATGCGCTCAAGGTCGGTCTGGTGCAATGCCTGGCCATGATTCCGGGCACCAGCCGCAGCGGCGCCACCATCATCGGCGGCATGCTTTTGGGACTGTCGCGCCGGGCTGCGACTGATTTTTCCTTTTTCCTGGCCATCCCCACATTGATTGGCGCTGGCGCCTACAGCCTCTACAAGGAGCGGGCCTTGCTGTCGGTGGCCGATCTGCCGATGTTTGCTGTTGGCTTGGTGTTTGCGTTCGGCAGTGCCTGGCTTTGCATACGCTGGCTGCTACGTTATGTGGCCACGCACAGCTTCGTGCCCTTTGCCTGGTACCGCATTATTTTTGGCGCGGTCGTCCTCATCACCGCGCAGATGGGCTGGGTGCGCTGGGCTGCCTGAGCGCAGCCTCAGCCTTTAAGACTGAGCAGATTGAGCACAGCGGCCTCCACGGCGGCCGCGCTGGCCGCTGGTCTTTCCATGGGGAAGAGGTGGCTGCCGTCGAGCATCATGATGCGCCCGTGGGTGACCGTTTGGGTGAGCGCCATGCCGACCTGACGCATCTCCAGCGAAGCGCGGCCACCGATGAAGGCTGCCGGGCAGCGCAGAGGGTGCTTTTTCAGCAGGGCGTCGAGGTTGTCAGGCAGGGTGTTGTAGATCGCTGTTTCCACATCGCGGTCGAAACTGAGCACGCGCGGGCCCTCGGTCGCGCCGCCTTCGGCTCGGGTGCCCTGCGTGATGTAGTCGTGCAGCACCTGCGCATCCCAAGAAGCAAAGAGTTTTTTGCTGCGAAAGTGCGTCTCAACCTCTTGCAGATTGGCCCAGGACTGCTTGCGCTTGCGGCTGACAGCCCCCGGCGAGATCGAGCCCACCAGGCGCGCCCGCTTGGCCACCGACAGGGCGGCAGCTTTCCAGCCACCGAGGATGGGTGAGTCGAGCAACACCACGCCACGGATCTTGTGGCCGCCCAATTGCGGATGCTGCGCTGCGCACATCAGGCTCAAGAAGCCACCCAGCGAATGGCCCACCAAAATCGCGCCTTGCCCGGCTTGACTGCATTGAGTGGCGGTGAAGTCTGCCAGTTGCTGCACCAGATGGGGCCAGTTGCTGCTGACCGGGTAGCGCGGGTCGTGGCCGAATTTTTCGATCGCAGCGACCTCGAAGCCCCTGCGCTCGAGCTCGCGCAGCATCACCCCGTAGGTGCTGGCCGGGAAGCTGTTGCCGTGCGAAAAAATCAGCAGGGGAGGGGTCAAGGACACGATGGCAGGCAACTCAGATCAGCTTTTCGTCGGGCGTGGTGATCTTCTTGAGCGTGCCGTGGCGTGCGCTGGGCATCTTCAAGGGAACGGCGGTTTGGGCATCGTCCCAGACCGGATCTTCGATGCTGTCAAACACCTGGCGCAGCTTGTCGCCCCAGTTGTTGTGCATCATGCGGTAGTAGGGGTTGTCCTGGTCGATACAGACCACTTTGTCGCTTTGGAGGTGGTTGTTTTCATAGACCGCCAGGTCCAGCGGAAAGCCGACCGACAAGTTGGACTTCATGGTCGAGTCCATGGAAACCAGGGCACATTTGGCGGCCTCTTGCAGTGGCGTGTGCGGGTTGATCACCCGGTCGAGCACCGGCTTGCCGTATTTGGCCTCGCCAATTTGGAAGTAGGGCGTTTCCTGGGTGGCTTCAATGAAATTGCCAGCCGAGTACATCTGGAACAGGCGCATGCCTTCGCCCTGAATCTGCCCGCCAAACAGCAAGGACACATTGAAGTCCACATCGGCGCCGCGCAGAGCCACGCCGTCGCGCTCGTAGACCCGGCGCACTGTCGAGCCGAGCACGCGGGTGGCGTCGAACATGCTGCGTGCGTTCCAGATGCTCAGCGGCTCCCCGCCGCTTGGGTCCTTGATACTTTCAACCTGCAGCAACTCGCGCACTGATTGGGTGATCGACAGATTGCCCGCCGACAGCAGCACCATGAAGCGGTCGCCCGGGCGCTCGTAAACGATCATCTTGCGAAAGGTCGAGATATGG
>Ga0164293_10002760_pt1 | contig 14923 bp, 11 predicted proteins | sample GEODES118metaG_FD_111487 | JGI IMG/M metagenome (GOLD analysis project Ga0164293, IMG submission 111487) | Eutrophic lake water microbial communities from Lake Mendota, Wisconsin, USA - GEODES118 metaG | ecosystem: Environmental > Aquatic > Freshwater > Lake | place: USA: Lake Mendota...
AAGTAATCTAATTTTGGAATTTCAATGGCACCAAAAGAGGCTAAAAGTGGAGTGACCATTTGCGTGTCCATCCAATCCAAGCCCAGCGCTTTCAGGTCTTCCACCATTTTGATCAGCGCCAGTTTCGACATGTCTGTTTGATGATGAAATAAACTTTCTCCTGAAAAAATTCCACGAACTAAAACTCCGTAGCCACCGCCAACAATTTCTCCCTCGCTCCAAACTTCCCAAGATTGAGCAACATCCATCTTTGAAAGCTCTAAATAAGCTTCAATCATCTCATCATTGATCCAAGTCCCATTTTGACCGGCTCTTTTTTGTTTTGCACAAGCTCGGATAACGAATTCAAAATTTTCATTTCGAGTGATTTCAATTTTTTTTGCATAATTCTTGCGAGACCGTTGAAGCCTTTGCGGGATTTTAAAATCAGCAAAATTAAGAATTCCCCTATTATCTGGACAAAACCAAAGCATGGGATAGCCTTCTTGGGGCCAAGGAAATAGACCTTTACCATAGGCCTCTAATAAAAGCTCAGGACTTAGATCTCCGCCGACAGCGACAAGTCCCTGTTCAAAATCCAAGCTGGGATCTGGAAAAAAACTAGGCATGTTTTGCGCCCGTCATTTCTTTAATTTTATTAAGATCACCGACGACCCAAATCAGATCACCAGGCATCAGGATCATTTGTGAATCTGGATTTAAAATTCGCTTCTGGTCCCTCTCGACTCCCACCACAAGGCCATGAATCATTTCACGAAGACCACATTCTCTGATGCTTCTTTCAACTAAGCTTGATTGGCTGGCCACCAAAAAACTTCTGAGGCCGTAACGATCCACAGGATTAGCAAATTCATCAATTTTTTCTATCGCTGGACGAACGCTTGTGATTTGTTCTTCGTTCCCAATCAAAAAAAGTTTATCTTGAGGCATGAGTACTTCATCACGACCGGGGGCCATGATCACTCGGTGACCACGCTCAATCATGGTAATCATGACACCGTATTTCTCACGAAAAGAAATTTGGAGCAGAGATTTACCGATGAAATCAGAATCTGCCGATAAGACAAGTTCGACCAATGCCGCATCCCAAGGAGCCATTTGAGGACTTAGATTCTTTTGATTTTCTTTGTCATTCAAATTCTTCAAAAAACGAGTTTCTAATCTGCTATAAAAGGGTTCTGAGAATCTTCCCACTAAAACCATCAATGCTGTTAATCCTAACAAAATAAAAATTGAACCCGTTTGAATCGATACAAACTCGGCTAGAATAAATCCCATTAAAAACACACCCCAGAAGAGTCTAAATATAGAAATCCCAGTTTGAACAACCGAAATCAAAGGCGTGATTTTAGAATCGGCCTCTAAATTTTTAATTTTAGTCATTTTTCCCATGGTCAGTGCCCACAAAAAAGGAGTACATAAGAAAACTAATCCTACAGTTGAGAATAAGTAAACCCACTGTTGTTCACCGAATTGCTCTAAAACAACCGGGTGAATGAATCGCTTGTAAGCAAATGTCATTGCCATCACAATGACCGTATTTAAAACCAAAGATGGTAAGTGAGCCAAGATGACTTGCTGAAAAATATTTTTTTGCCGAGCTCCTACAACAAACTGTTGGTAGCGACCTAATTTTGCCTTCAAGTGAATGGGCAATCGTCTTTCAACCCAGTCTGAAAATCCACCTGCCCAACGAATTTGATAAGGTGTTGTAAAAGTCGTAATCACAGATATGGCCACAGCTATTGGATAAAGTTTAGGGCTGATCACATTCAAAGTTAAGCCCAAAGTCGCAATGATAAACGAGAACTCTCCGATTTGAGCCAAACTCATACCCGTTTGAATTGAGTGCCTCAAACTTTGGCCTGATAACAGTGCGCCCGCCGTCGTGCTCAATAGTTTTCCAAAAATTGTAACAAAGGTCAGAAATAAAATAACCCCATAGTTCGCATGAATGATTTGAGGATCGATCAACATTCCCACTGACACAAAAAACACGGCCGCAAATAGGTTTTTCACGGGTTGAAGAAGTTTTTCGATGGCATGACCTTCGCGGGTCTCTGCTAACAGTGAGCCCATCACAAAAGCTCCCAAAGCCGGAGAAAAGCCTACCTTGGTTGCGATTAGAACCATCAACAGACAAAGGCCGATGGATCCAATTAATTTAGTTTCCTCATTTAAGTATCGGCCTGTTTTTCGAATCAAAAGGGGTAAAAAATAAATTCCCAAAACAAACCAAAGAACTAGAAAAAAACCAAATTGCAGAGTGGAAAGCATCAACTCTTGGCCAGAAAAAGTGCGTGTCAAAGCCACAGTCGAAAGTAAAACTAGAAGCAAGATAGCAATCAAATCTTCTACAATCAAAACCCCAAAAACCAGCGAAACAAATTTTTTGCCCTTCATGTTGAGCTCGTCGATAGCTCGAACAATAATGGTCGTCGAAGAAATCGCCAAAATGCCACCCAGAAATAAACTGTCCATTCCCGACCAGCCTAAAAAGAGTCCAGACAAGTACCCAACACTCAACATAAATAAAATTTCGAACCCGCCAGTGATACTCGCACTGACACCCACTTGAGCGAGCCTTTTAAAACTAAACTCCAGTCCCAATCCAAAAAGCAAAAAAATCACACCGATTTCGGCCCAGACTTTTAAATTTTCTGTGTCCGTCACAGTTGGCAAAAGTGGAACATGGGGACTGACCAAAATTCCTGCCAATAAATAGCCTAAAACTACAGGTTGTTTAAGTGCTCTGAAGATAAGAGTCATCGTAGCAGCTGCCATCAAAATAATCGCTAAATCTTCTATCAGTTTTGGCAAATGAATCACGGCTTAATTTCTCCTTTGCAAATGTCACAAAGACCACAGTCCTCTGACTTTTTGTCGCCAAAATATTGATAAATTTGACTCAGACGACAAACCTCTTGATTTCGAATCCACTGAACCAATGAATACAATTTTATATTGTGATGTTTCATGAGTTCCTCTTGATTTTCAGTTTTAAAAAACTCGGGATCAAGTTCCATTGCAAATTCAATCCGGTCATTATTTTGTGTGATACAGCCCCACCGCTCTAAAATATTCAAAGCTGCACTCACTCGATGGTCCGATCGGTTTTTAAAACTCACCTGTTCAGTCAAGAACTCGGCCCCTTCCGATTTTACTCGGTCCGGCTGAGATTTAATTAAATCAAAAATTTTTTGAATAAAACTGGCTTCAGGATGTGCACTTTTAATGAACTGCATCGGAATCGTTAGATCTTCCTGATCATAAAGAAACAAAGCTGTCGACGGCAGGCCATCTCGACCCGCTCGTCCGATTTCTTGATAGTAACTTTCCACTGAGGCCGGAGGCTCTAAATGAAATACATTTCGAATGTTTGCTTTATCAATGCCAAGCCCAAAGGCGGGAGTTGCGATCATGATGGGATTTGTTTCACTCATAAAAGCTCGAAATGCTTGTTTTCTTTTTTGAGGCGGCAGATCCCCGTGGTAGACCAAAGGCTTCAGTCCTTTTTTTCTTAAAAGTTGAAAAACTTCTTCAGCCGTTCGAATCAGTGTCACATAAATGAGCTGAGCACCCTCGGATTCAGCAAGCCGAGGTAAAAGAATTTCTAATTTGGACTCGAGCCCATAAACTTCTTGAATTTGAATTTGCAAATTCGTTCTTTTAAGTCCCGTCGTAAAAACACCCGTTTCAGGAATCTGTAAGCTCTTTAAAATTTCTTTCTGCACATCAGGCGTGGCAGTTGCAGTCAGTGCCAAGACCGGTGGATTTTTAAGCTTATTTCTAAACTCACCCAATTTTGCATAATCAGGTCTAAAATCATGGCCCCACAGGCTTATACAATGAGCTTCATCGACGACAAAAAGTGAAACTTTTAAATTTTCGATGGCCTTTTGAAACTCGGGTTTTTGTAATCTTTCAGGGGTGACAAAAAAAAGTCGGTATTCATTTCGGACGAGAGCTTCGAGTCGCTTCTTTTTCTCTTCGTTCGGAACTTGGGAATGAATAAAACTTGCTTTCAAGCCAAACTGAAAAGCTTTTTGGGATTGATCCTCCATCAGCGCAATCAAAGGGGTCACACACAATGTGAGACCTTCCTTTAGACTTGAAAACATTTGGTAAACTAAGCTTTTCCCAGAGCCCGTCGGCATCAATCCGAGTGCTGAATTTTCTTGCAAAAGCGACTGCAGAATTTCCTTTTGCCCAGGTCTGAACTCAGAGAGCTTAAACTGATCTTGCAGGAACTTGTTCAAATCGATCTGCATCGCGTTAATATCCTTGTTCAGGTGGATTTTCTAGTTTTGCTATGAGGAAAAAATCATGCTACAGCCTAACACTGTAATTTTAATCATAACTTGAGCGAAAGGTCGAATCATGTCTAAAAAATGGGACATTAATATTGTGCGCAACATTGGTATTTCAGCGCACATTGACTCCGGAAAAACAACACTCTCCGAGCGTATTTTATTCTACGGTGGTAAAATTCACGCCATCCATGAAGTCAAAGGAAAAGACGGAGTCGGAGCCACCATGGATTCCATGGATCTCGAGCGAGAAAAAGGAATCACGATTCAATCTGCAGCCACTCAAGTTCAGTGGAAAGACCACGTCATTAACCTCATCGACACTCCCGGGCACGTGGATTTTACAGTGGAAGTGGAAAGATCTTTGCGCGTTCTAGACGGAGCAGTTCTTGTTCTTTGCGGTGTGGCCGGGGTTCAATCTCAGTCCATCACGGTGGATCGCCAAATGAAGCGTTACTCTGTTCCCCGTCTGGCATTCGTCAATAAGCTCGATCGCCAAGGGGCAAATCCTTTCCGCGTAAAAGAGGCTCTGATCGACAAATTAAAATTAAATGCAGTGATGGTTCAAATCCCAATTGGTCTTGAAGAAGATCACAAAGGGGCCGTTGACCTGGTCACAATGAAGGCTTTTGTTAACGAAGGCGCCAACGGTGAAATCATCACGGAAATTCCAATGCCGGATGATCTTAAGGAACAGGCAGCCGAGTACCGTCAAACCATGATCGCAAAATTAGCTGATATCGACGACAGCATCGGTGAAAAATTCTTAATGGAAGAAGAACCCACTCAAGATGAAATTAAAGCCGCAATTCGCAAAGGCGTTATCAGCTTAAAACTAGTTCCCGTTTTCTGTGGATCTGCCTTTAAAAATAAAGGCGTTCAATTATTACTTGACGGAGTTCTTGCCTACTTGCCAACTCCTGCAGAGAAAAAAGAACACGCTTTGGATTTAACTAAAGGCGAAGAGAAATTTGAGCTTTTCCCCGATGACAATAAGCCACTTGTAATGTTGGCGTTTAAACTCCAAGAGACTCAATTTGGTCAACTCACCTACATGCGTGTCTACCAAGGTAAAGTGAGTAAAGGCAGTTTCGTCACAAACATGACAAACAAAAAAACTCTGAAAGTACCAAGACTTGTACGAATGCACTCAGATAAAATGGAAGACATTGATGCCTCTCATGCTGGTGACATCGTAGCCGTCTTCGGTATTGATTGTGCATCCGGTGACACTTTCTGCGACGACCGCGTACAGGCTTCCATGCAATCTATGCACGTTCCAGATGCCGTTATCAGCTTGGCAGTTTCTCCGAAATCTAAAGATGGTGCGAATAATTTTACAAAAGCCCTTCAAAAGTTTCGCAAAGAAGATCCTACTTTCCGTGTAAAACGTGACGAAGAATCAAATGAAACTATTATCTCTGGAATGGGAGAGCTTCACCTGGAAATTTACGTGGAACGTATGAAGCGTGAATTTAATTGTGAAGTGAATGTGGGTGCGCCGCAAGTGGCTTACCGTGAAACAATTAATTTGGAAGCCGATTACGATTACACTCACAAAAAGCAAACGGGTGGTTCGGGTCAATTTGCGAAAATTGCTGGCAAGATCAGACCTCTGGCTGCTCAAGAAGACGGTGCAGTCTTCAAGTTTAACAACGAAGTCGTGGGTGGACGTATTCCGAAGGAATTCATCCCTGCGGTTGAAGAAGGATTCCGCGAACAGTGCGTGAAGGGTCCTTTGATAGGATTTCCAATTGTTGGCGTTGAAGTGGATTTGGAAGACGGAGCTTACCATGACGTGGATTCAAGCTACATGGCTTTTAAAATTGCAGCAATGGCAGCGATGCGTGAAGTTTATCCAAAAGCAAAACCCGTCGTTCTTGAGCCCATTATGAAGCTCGAAACAACAGTTCCTGAAGAATACCAAGGTCCTGCAACTGGTCAGATTAATCAACGACGTGGCGTGATCACTGGCACAACTTCATTTGAAGGTAGTGTTGTGATCGAAGCTGAGGTCCCGTTGACTGAGATGTTCGGATACTCGACAGATTTACGATCTGCAACAAAAGGAAAGGGCGAATTCACGATGGAATTTGCTAAGTACTCTCAAGCTCCTCGTAATATCCAAGATGATCTTGCTAAAAAGTATCAAGCCAAACGTGCAGCGGAAAATAAATAGTTTTCTACAGATCATTACCATTACAAAGATAAAAAAATCCCAGGTTTCAAAACTTGGGATTTTTTTATTTGCTCTGGACGGATTTAGCTTTATTCTGCAATCGAGAATAATCACCAGAATTGTATTCAAACCACATTCCAACTCCAATGATCATGATAAATCCCGAGATATAGAGGATCATTTTAAATATTTGCACCTTCTAAGCTCCGTCTCACACTAGGTTATCAAAATTTATAATTTCTGCTGCAAAATTAAATAATTATTCTCAATCCTAGACGCGGCTGCGCTGCGGTATAAACACCCAGCCACAGTGACTTAATCACTGAGATCGACTTACCATCCATCTTATGGATTTACCCTGTAAGATTTTGATACTGGTCCTTTTGAGCTCAATTTAAATGGTCAGCATTCTTTTGCTTGTTTTACTCACATTGATTGTTTCTTTTGTTGCCTCACTGATGGAGGCTGTCATTCTTTCGACCAACCAGTCGTTCGTAGCCTTGGCCGTCGAACAAAAAAAACCCTACGGGCCTTTGCTTGAAAGACATTTAGAAAAAATCGGTCGACCCCTTTCAGCAATTTTAACAATCAATACAATTACGAATATCGTGGGTTCCTCTTTGGTGGCTTATAGAGTCCAGCAAATTTTCGGCGAAACGATTCTTACAATTTTTTCTGGAGTATTAAGCCTGTTGATACTTATTTTTTGCGAGGTCATTCCAAAATCTTTAGGCGCCAACTATTGGAAGACATTAGCTCCCTACGGAGCCTATATCATTCAGCTGATGATCTTTATTGTTTATCCAGCTGTGTGGCTGATCGAAGCAGTTTCGGCCAAGCTCAGCAATAATAACGAACAGCCTGAAGTCACTCGTGATGAGTTTATTATGACGGCTCAGATTGGCGCAGAAGAAGGGACTCTGAAAGCAAAAGAGTCCACGATCATTAAAAATTTACTCATGCTTGATAAAATCTTTGTGTCTGATGTGATGACACCAAGAACTGTCTTGTTTGCCATTGAAGATACAGAAACAGTTGAAGATGTTTTCAATAAGTTTAAACCCATCCGATTCTCTCGAATCCCCGTTTTTAAAGATAATTTGGATAACATTATCGGTATGACCTCTCGTTACAAAATTCTTGAGGCCCTCTCTCACGACGGTGAACACAATAAAAAAATTGGCGAACTGTTGTCTCCCATTGCGACAGTTTCAGAGCGAATGCATGTTTACCAGTTGCTGGATTTTTTCATCAAAGAAAAAGAACATCTCGTTCTTGCCATAGATGAGTATGGCGTTGTCACGGGTCTTGTAACTTTAGAAGATGCCATTGAAACGCTACTGGGGGTTGAAATCGTGGACGAATACGACAACGTTGAGGACATGAGAAAATACGCCCTTGAGCAATGGCAATTACGCAAACAAAAGCTGAGAAAAAGTTAGTTTTCAGCAGGAGCTCGATCTGATTCTTCAGAAATCGTAGGCTTAACCAATGCGGGATTTGCCACTGGAGTCATAGCGACCCACCTCAAAGCGGTAACAAGTCCGATGGTCAAGATAGCTAAGAATACGAAAATTCGTAACAACTCCCAATCTCGACCTTTTTGTTCTTGTTCCACTTGCGACTCTCCACGAAAAATCTAGGCCCCAACTGCGCTGTTGTGCATACTGGGGGCCAACCCTCACCAGGAGCCAAAATGAACCGCGCATTATTACCCCTTAGTCGCTCAGAGCTTTGTCGAGCTGTTTTTGAAATCTCCTATTTGAAAGGAAATTTCAAACTCCGCTCGGGCCAAACTTCCACTGAATATTTTGATAAATACAGATTTGAATCTCAGCCTCATTTATTAAAATCAATTGCTTTAGAGCTCAAAAAATTAATTCCAACTGATACAGAAATTCTTGCTGGCCTGGAAATGGGAGGCGTCCCCATCGCAACAGCTTTGGCTTTGGAAACGGGTTTACCTTTGGTTTTTGTTAGAAAAAAAGCAAAGGATTATGGGACACAAAAGTTTGCCGAAGGCCTGGATATTAAGGGGAAAAAATTATTGATCATCGAAGACGTGGTCACAACGGGTGGACAAATTTTATTGAGCACTGAAGATTTACGTCAATCAGGAGCCCTGGTTGAAGACGCTTTGTGCGTGATTCTTCGAGGAAGAGATCTCTCAAGCTTCAATGAAAAGGGGCTAAAACTGTCCAGTCTTTTTACAATGGAAGAATTAAAAAATTCAGGTGCCTCAGCCTGAGACAAATCAAGAAATATTTAACCCCTGCAGTCTCTTTTTAAAGGAAGAGCTGCTAAGCTTAGGGAATGATCCAATCTCAGTTGAAGCTGATGCTATTTTTTGTGTCCATCTTTGCTTTATCTCCCATCCCCTTCACCAATTGTTCGAAGAATCCACAATCGGCATCTGTGCCCAGCACAGCTTTCATGTCGGAAAGTGAAAAGCTTTCCACTTTAGCAAAGGAGTTCAAAGGCAAAACAACAGCTGAGTTTTGCAAACTAGAATCTTCTTACGGATGTATGAAACGGGTTTATTCAAAAAATATTGAAAGTCAAAATCAAGGATCTGAACTTTCATGCATCGATCGTTTTTGCGTGCAAACTCAAGTGCTTCACTTTAATTCCTCTGATGCTCAGGAACACTGCAACGGTTGCACTGATAACTTAGAGTCCTTTGAGTTTGATTGCCATTTAAAGGTTGCAAATCAGGATGGGATCTATCCAATCATTATCACTTCACAAAATTTAAGCGAGAGTTTAAACCAGCTTTCCAACTTTTGTTTATCTACTTTGGCTTCGGGGGAATAAGTGAAATATTTGACTGCTCTACTTTTTGTATTTTTGCCCTCATTGCTTTTTGCCCATGCAAGACTGACTTTCCCTCAACCTCGAAATAACAACGCTGGAATAAAAGCGGGACCCTGCGGAGGGCTTGCTCGTTCTGCTACACCGACAAATGTGGTCGGTGGCCAGATGCTGACAGTTCAGTGGCAAGAAACGATTAATCATCCGGGCCGGTATATATTCTCTATGTCTTTTGCAAATGATTTGGGATTTGCTCAAAATATATTAGCCACTATTCCAGATGTACAAGATGACGGTGGACTTCCTCATATCTACACCGCTCAAATTCCCATTCCAAATGTCAACTGCAGCACTTGCACAATCCAAATGATCCAGAGCATGGAGGAAAATCCAGCGGCTCCAACTTATTACTATTCATGTGCTGATATCAATATTACCCAAGCCGCAGTTGTACCTCCAACCACACCTATTGATGACGGCGGTCTTGTGACTCAATCCTCTAGCGCTCCAGAGAAAAGCTTTGCTGATTTTGGTGGTGGCTGTGGGACCGTTAAATCAGTTCAAACGGCTGCGCAAAATGGACCCAATTATTGGCTGCTTCTGTTCGGACTACTGCCGATATTGACCTGGCTTGGTCTGTTTATTTCTCTGCAACCACATAGGCAATCCAACTAAGGCAGGCCTCACCTTGCTCTGTGCGATGGAACTTTCCGTCACCCTCGCCCTTTTTATTGGTGCCTTCCCAATAAATATGGGTTTTTTTAAAACCCACTTCATGAAGTAAATCTCGAAGCTCTGGTATGGTCCACATTCGCCAATCATAGGTAAAGACATTTTCAATCTTCTTTTGTCCGTTAGGTTTAAAATGAATGTGAAAAAGGGCTTCGCTTGTAACAGGGTCAAAATTTTCCTGATCCCAAAAGTATGTGAATCCTTTTAATATTCCTTTGTCTTCGATGGCATCCGTGCACTGAGTGCCGCCAAAAACATCCATCACAAAAAGACCTTTTTTCTTGAGTGATCCCAAAACATTTTTAAAATAAGTTTTTAGCATATCTCTTTTTTTAAAACAAAAATAAGAAAAGTTGAGGGCTGCAACCAGGTCTGCTTCTGGCAGATGGCCAGTTAAAACATTGCACTCTAAAATTTTCAGACGCTTTTGAGCTTGCAAAGACATTTTTGAAAAATAATTAACTTTACCATACTCTAAAGGCTCTGGATCTATATCCACAGCCCAGGCTTTGTGTTGTACTTTTGATTTAACCCATGTGGAACTCAACAAAAAAGTTCCGCAAAAATCTTCACGCAAAGTTTCAGCGTTTGTTCCTTTTAGCGACTTGTAGGTCTTTCTTAAAAAATCCACATCTGTTTCGGGGGATTGAACGGCTTGAGTGTAAAAAGTGTATTTATCAAATTGTGGCTTATTGTTTTTTCGGGCCACACGTCTTCGCACCTGATTTTTACTTTTAATCGCCACTAGGGAACCTCAGCTAAAATTTCTTTGACCAGCTTTTCGATCTCTTGTTTTTGAGGCACAGAATTGTCTTCCAGATTATGATGCAAACCAATACCTGGCAGATTCTTTCCAGCCAGCACTCGAGGTCTTGCTAGCAATTGGTAAAAAAGCTCTTCCACACAGCGATAAGCCAAGTGCTCTGCGAAATTTGTCACATCTGTATCTTCATTCACAAACAAAACACGACCCGTTTTTACAACCGAAGTTTTAATCGCCTGCCAGTCATAAGGATACAAAGTGCGAAGATCGATGACCTCAATCGAGTGGCCTTCAAGTTTCAACTGATCAGCCACTTCATTACAATAGAGCAAATGCCTGCCGTAACTGACCAATGTGATGTCTTGACCCACACGAGTCACTTTTGCTTTTCCAATTTCAACAAAATAGGGTTTTAGATCAGGCCACTGTGGGGTCCAAGTGGTTCGATCTCCAATCGGCGCATCAATTTTATTTTTTAGATCTTTCTCATCTAAGGGTTCTCCGGGAATGAGCTCATCACCTTTGACTCGCATCAAAGCTTTTGGCTTCATAAACAAAACTGGATTTGGGTCTTGAATGGCAGATAGTAATAGCCCGTAAGCATCTAACGGATTGGACGGAATGACGACTTTCCAGCCTGCAAGCCTTGTTGCCCAGGCATCAAAGGAATGAGAGTGATAGATACTTCCGCGAATGCCTGCACCAACCGGAGTCATCACAGTCATGGGTAAATTATAATTGCCGTTTGTCACCCAATGGGTGTTGCCTGCAATTTTTAACAAATCAATCGTATTAAAAATATAATCCACGAATTGGATTTCAGCAACGCATCGATCGCCTGTCATTGCAATTCCCATTGCCATTCCGATGATACCACGCTCATCCAGCGGCGTATTCCAAGCATTTTTTAAACCTTGAGTGGCTGTAAAAACTCCACCCAGCGGAGCTCCCACGTCTTGACCAAAAATATCCTTTACACCTAGGTGGGTTTCGCCAACATGAAGGGCCATTCGAATGGATTGTGCCATATTTGCCATTAGAATTTCCTCCAGTCTGAGTTTTCATTATTTGCGTAGACGTGATCCCAAACACTTTCAGATTGTGGCTGAGGCTCGAGCCTTGCTTGCTCTTGGGCCTGCACGCCTTCAAGCTCAAAGTCTTTCCATATCTGTGAAACCTCAGCTGACTTTAAATGACCTGATTTTAAAAGACGCTCTTCAAAAGTTTTAACAGGGTCCTCTTCACCAATCGCAACGTTGGCTCCACTGGCAGAGGAATGCCCGTAAAGTCTAGAGACATGCGCCTCTACAAAAGAAGGCTTTCCATTTTTTCTGATCCATTCGGTTTCTTCTTGAAGGGCGATGTAACATTCAACGGGATCATTTCCATTTACGATTCTGGATTTAATTCCGAAGGCTTTCGGACGATCTGCGATATGAGCTTCTCCGTGTTGACCATCAAAACGTGTAGAAATACCCCATTTATTATTTTGAACCGTGATCAGCATCGGAAGCTCGGAACCCTTCCTAGATGACCAAACTAGGCAAGAGGCAAAATCTCCCTCAGCAGTACCGGCATCACCACCTGTTACAATTGTAATCGCCCTATGACCCGCGCGCTTTTGAGCGTGTGCTGTTCCAAGTCCGATGGAGTATTGAACTCCGATGGGTGAAGTCACAGGTGCCACGTTCCACTTTGGAAAACAGTAGTGATTCGAAAAATTTCTACCACCTGTTGAAACATCTGTGGTTCGATTCATCATTAAACGAATGGAATCAATCATGGGCATCCCCATCGCGATCAATGTGGGAGTACAGCGGTAATGAAGATGCAAATAATCATAAGCTAAACCTTGTCCGACTCGCACTTGGAGTCCGAGTGAGACTCCCCAAGCCTCTTCACCGGGACCACCAATCCAAAAGTAGGACTCACCTGCTCGATAAATTTTAATGAGTCGTTCCTCTAAAACGCGAGACCTCACCATAAACCTGTGAATTTTCAGTAACAGCTCTCGAGAGAGACCCCCGAAGGAGTCCTCGATCAATACTTTTTTTGATGACGTTTTCAGTGGAGATTTTTGAGTTGTCATAGTGAAATAGAGTTACCATGATGATCGAAAAGCTGTCAGTCCACTTTGTTGGCGCGCCGCGCAGCTATTTTTTAGCGAGCTCCACAAGGTCAGATAAAACCGCAACGGCTTCCACAACCTCTGGGCGTTTGATGTATTCCTTCAAGCGCTCATCTTTATTGTATCTCGCAAGCTTTTGCTTTTTCTCTTTTTCAGTTTTTTCTTTGCTGTCCTTTAAAATGTCAGCCACTTTTATCAAGCGACCCTTTTCTTGAGTTTTCTTAGCCTCATCCATTTGTTTCTTGAACTCCGGATCTGCAGCAACACGCTTCTCTGATTTTTCTTTTAGCTTTTTAATCCAGTCTGGATTGATGATGGACCACTTTCCATCTCCCTCAGCCTCATTGGCCTCTTTTGATAAGAAGGCTGGCAACTTCACGGGCGGCAAAGAGTAATCCAAAGTCTTTTCGCCGAGCTCATCCACATAAAAATTGGGTAACAACACATCGCCGTCGACACCTTTGTGCTGAGTGCTATTTCCACCAGGAATGTAGAACATACCAATGGTCACTTTCACCGCACCTAAATCATAAGGAATCGGCACAACAGTTTGGATGCTGCCTTTTCCAAAAGTGTGATCAGATCCAACAACAACGGCCCGCTTGTAATCTTGAAGGGCTCCTGCCACGATCTCTGAGGCACTCGCTGATACTCGGGAAGTCAGCACAACCAAAGGTCCTGGCCAATCCGTATCCGAATCTGAATCTGCGTAGACTTGCTCTTCACGACCATCAGATCTGCCCGCTTGCTTCACGACACTTCCCGTCTTGAAAAAGAGGCCTGCAATTTTAACTGCGTCTTCTAAACTACCGCCACCATTCTGAGAAAAATCCAAGACTAAGCCCTCGAGCTTTTGAATGTTGGCTTCTTTGATCAGTTTTTTCATGTCTGTCGCACAGGACCTGCCGCCCCGTTTACCATCCGAATAAAACGAAGGAAGGTTGATCACACCAAATTTTTTCTTCTGGCCATTCACTTCTTTCTCAAATGGAACAAGTTGTGCGGCTTCATCTTCTAAGTTCACTTTGTCTCTGATTAAAGTGACTTCTTGACGCTTTTTACCGTCTCCTTCAGCTCGTAAAATATTAAGTCTGACTTTGGTTCCTTTTTTGCCACGGATTTTTTTAACAACATCTTTTAAATCCATGTCGATCACATTTTCCATGGGTCCCTTTTCTTGGCCCACGGCTAAAATTTTATCTTGGATCTGAACAAGACCAGATCTGAACGCAGCACCCCCTGGAACAAGGGCATCAATCAATGTAAACCCATCTTGCTGCGACAATGTGGCTCCGATACCTTCTAATGACAAACTCATGTTGATATTAAACTCTTCGAAAAAATCACGAGACAAAAAGCTCGAATGGGGATCAAGAGCTCGAGCGAAGCTGTCTAAGTACTGCACCAAAAGATCTTCAGGCGTTGTCTCGCTGATTCGTTTAATCGCTCGCTCATAATTTTTAATGACACTCTTTTTTGCTTCTTCAAGTTTCATGTCAGTGGACACGTAGTTGGCCACTTGAAAATGAATGTAGTTTTTAACAAATTCTTCCGCTTCTTTATCCGTCTTATAGTAATCTCTTTTATCGGGATCAAAAGTGAATTCTGCTTTTTCATCCAATTTGTATTTAGGGCCAAGCAAATTTTTTGCAAAGTCTGTGCGCGCTTGAACTTTGGCTAGGTAGATGGTCTGAACTTCCTTTAGGAAATCACATTTGCGGGTTTTGATTTTTTCAAAAGCACCTTTCATAGATTTTTGAATTCTGCCGATGTCAGCCTTAGTGAAATAAATTTTTGAGCCATCCAAGCGCTTGATGTACTGATCAACAAGTCGATTTTCCATCTCGGTCGTGCGTGACTGAAATTTGATATGGTTACCTAAAAACATTTGCTCAATGGTATAAACAAATTGGCATTGAAGCTGAATTTGTCCAGAGGCTGATGTTTCTTGCGAAAAACCAGTCGAAGTTAAAACTAACATGAACACTAGCAGAAAGTTC
>Ga0164293_10002762_pt1 | contig 14903 bp, 11 predicted proteins | sample GEODES118metaG_FD_111487 | JGI IMG/M metagenome (GOLD analysis project Ga0164293, IMG submission 111487) | Eutrophic lake water microbial communities from Lake Mendota, Wisconsin, USA - GEODES118 metaG | ecosystem: Environmental > Aquatic > Freshwater > Lake | place: USA: Lake Mendota...
AGTCGATCAGGCATTCGGGCGGCGTGCCCGCTTCGCGGCCGGCCAGGTGGCGGGCGTAGTTCTCCACGCCGTTGCAGTAGCCCACCTGTTCCAGCATTTCCAAGTCGTAGGTGGTGCGCTGCTCCAGCCGCTGGGCCTCCAGCAGCCGGCCCTGGCTGTTGAGCAGATCGAGCCTTTCGCGCAACTCGACCCGGATCGCCTTGATCGCATCGGCCAGCCGCTCCTTCGGGGTCACGAAGTGCTTGGCCGGATAGATGTTGATCGCCTCCAGGCTCTGCAGGATCTCGCCAGTGGTGGGATCCACATAGCGGATCGCCTCCACCTCGTCGCCGAACAGCTCGATCCGCACCAGACGGTCTTCATAGGCCGGACCGATCTCCAGCACATCGCCGCGCACGCGGAAACGGCCGCGGGAGATCTCGATGTCGTTGCGGGAGTATTGGTTGTTCACCAGCTCGCGCAGGGAGCCGCGCAGGTTGAGCGTGTCGCCCACCTTGAATTTCACCGCCGCCTTGAGGTATTCGCTGGGGATGCCCAGGCCATAGATGCAACTGATGGAGGCCACCACGATCACATCACGCCGCTCAAACAGCGAACGCGTCGCCGAGTGGCGCAGCATGTCGATCTCTTCATTGATCGATGCTGTCTTGGCGATGTAGGTGTCGGAGACGGGCACATACGCCTCCGGCTGGTAATAGTCGTAGTAGGAGATGAAATATTCAACGGCGTTGTTCGGGAAGAACTCGCGCAGCTCGTTGCAGAGCTGGGCCGCCAGGGTCTTGTTGTGGGCCAGCACCAGGGTGGGCCGACCCGTGCGGGCGATCACATTGGCGATCGTGAACGTTTTGCCCGTACCCGTGGCCCCGAGCAGGGTCTGGTAACGCTCACCCGCCTCCACCCCTGCCACCAGGCCTTTGATCGCCTCGGGCTGATCGCCCTTGGGCTCATAGGGGGCGTGGAGCTGGAAGAGGCCGGGCATCGCTCCATTGTCACTGGCCGCTGGCTGGGGCGTGGCTCACGCTGAGCACGGCCAGGGAACAGACCTAGCCGGCGAGCAGCGCCGCCACCCGGATCAGGGGCACCTCCAGGCCGAACAAGCGCAGCAAAGCCGTGGAGATCACCGCGTACACCACAGCGCCCACAACAGCACTGAACACTCCGCGGCGCAGGGTGAAGCCTTCAATCAGCCAGGCCGCAAGAGCGAACAGCACCACCGTGATCAACCAGTTGAACAACAGCGTCACCGGACTGATCAATCCACCCAGGCTGGTCACAGCCCATAGCGGACCGAGCACCACCCGGATGGGCCAGATCAACAGGGTGCCCAGCAGGCCGATCACCACCGCAGAGAGCAGGGCCACCCCATAGCCTTCGATCTCAACCCCCAGGGGGAGTGACGCCACAAGCAACAACACGGCGGCACGCACCGGCCACTGCAGCAGCCACAACAGAGAACCCATCAGCAAACCCCGAGAGGCAGTCGCAACCTAGGCATGGGCTTCCGCTCCGGCAGGTACGTCGGCCTGGCTTCAGACCGCTGCCCCTGCCCCCAGGGAGGATCCGAGGGCCTCGCGCAGGCCGCGCACCACGGCCACCATCGCCAGCTCGTCGCTGAGCCTGTTCACAGCCGAACCCACCCCAACGCCGTTGGCGCCTGCTGCAATCGCCATCGGCACGGTGACGGCGGAGAGCCCGGAGGCACACAGCACCGGAGCCTGCAGCTCGGCGGCGGCCAGGGCGCGACTGATGCTGTGGGCAGCGGCCAGGGTGGGGGCAGCCTTCTCGATCAGGCCGAGGCTGCCGGCGCTGAACGGCTTGGCGCTGGTACCGCCTTCGGTCTGGATGATGTCAGCGCCAGCCACCACCAGATCCACAGCCAGCTGCTCCTGCTGATCGAGGGGCAGCACGTGGGGCACCGTGACGCTCAGCACCACCTCGGGCAACAACGCGCGGGTGCGGCGGGTGAGCTCCAGCACTTCCGCCGCATCAAAGATGCGACCCAGGGGATAGAAGGCGTCGTAGTTGCCAATTTCCACCATCGCGGCGCCGGCGGCCACAGCGGCGGGGAAGAGCTCAGGATCCACGGCGCTCACACACACGGGCAGGCCACTCACCTCAGCCGCCTGGCGCACCAGCTGGGGATCGCAGGCGATGTCCAGCAGATCGGCACCACCCAGGCCAGCGGCCCGGCTGATCCGCTCCACGCTGCCAGCGTCGAAATTGGTGAGGCCGGCGATCACCTTGAGCAGTCGGCGCTGCATCAGGGCCGAGCGCAGCTGGGCAGGCAGGCGATCAAGGCGCGACATACCGGAAGAAAGCACAGTGGAGTGATTCTCCCACCCGAGGTCCGCCACGGCCTGGACCGGCGACCACCACAGCCTGCACCGCCTGCTGCGGCGCCACCCCGGGCTGCTGCCCGCAGGGGAGCCCCTGCTGCTGGCGGTATCCGGGGGCCAGGACTCAATGGCCCTGGTGGGGTTACTGCTGGCCCTGCAGCCCCAGCACGGCTGGCGGCTGCTGCTCTGGCACGGCGACCACCGCTGGCGCGCGGACTCCACGGCCCAGGCCCAGGGGCTGCAGGCCTGGGCGCGCAGCCGGGAGCTGCCCCTGCTGCTGGACAGCTGGGAGCGCAGCCCTGAGCAGCGGCCCAGCGAAGCCAGCGCTCGATCATGGCGCTACGGCCGCCTGGTGCAGCGGGCCCGCCAGCTGGCCTGCCGGCGGGTGGTCACCGGCCACACCGCCAGCGACCGGGCCGAGACCCTGCTGCTCCACCTCGCCCGGGGCAGCCACCGCCGCGGCCTGGCCAGCCTCGGGCGCAGCCGGTTGCTGGCGCCGGGGGTCGAGCTGGTGCGGCCTTTGCTCGGCTTCTGCCGGAGCGACACCGGCCGCATCTGCAGCGACCTGGACCTGCCGCTGTGGCTGGATTCCAGCAATCAGGAATCCCACTTCAGCCGCAACCGGGTGCGCCAGCAGGTGATGCCCGTGCTGGAGAGCCTTCACCCCGGCGCCGCCAGGCGCATGGCCCGCTCGGCCCAGCAATTGGCCGAAGCGGAACTGGCCCAGGAGGAACTGCTGCGACTGGCTTTGAAGGACCTGGAAATCCAGCCCCCGGCGGGGGGGCTGGAGCCGGCCCTCGACCGCAGAAAGCTGGAGCCACTGCAACGCGCCAATCAGGGCCAGTTGATCCAGGCGTGGCTGGAGCGCGTGGGCGGGCGCCGCTGTGCCGGCCGCATCCTGGATGGGGTGCTTGATCGGCTGGAGGAGAGGGGCAGTGCGGGTCGCGTCGATCTCGGCGATGGCTGGCGGCTGCACTGGCGTCCCCCCACACTGTGGCTGAGTCGTGAGGTCTAGGCCCAGCCCATGAGCCTGCCGCCGGAGATGCTGCAACAGCGCTACAGCGCCATCGAACGGGCCTACAGCGAGCGGCGCTGGCCTGAGGTGGAGAGCCTCAGCCAGGCGTTGCTCGCGGAACTGGCGCCCAACCCCGCCGACCCTCTGCAACTGCGCCTGGTGCTGCTGCTGGGACACACCCGGCTCTACGGCCTGGCTGACCCCTCAGGAGCGCGCCACTACTACGACAGCGTGCTGGAGCACTGCGAGGAACCCACCCTGCGGGACATTGCCCAGCAGGGGCTGGCCCAGTGCGGCCCGGCGGCTGAGCAACAGCCCACCAGCAGCGAGGCGGCGGCACCCTGGCTGGCCGACAGCGATCCCTCTGCTCCAGGGTCTCGGACGACTCCAGTCACCACCTTCGACGCCTCGCCATGGCTCGGCGAACGGACAGACGCTGAGCAGGGGAGCCGGCCGCCCGAACCGGAGCCAGAGCCCCAATCTGAGCGAGAGCCTGAGCCACAGGTTCCATCGCCACCCCCGGACCCCGCGGCAAGCGCTCCCTCCCAGGACAGCGACCCCGTCGTCACCCCGCTCCCGCCCCAAGGAGCCGCCTTGGAGGCATTGCCTGAACTGACGAGCGAGATCGTGGACGAACCGGAACAGATCGCCGTGGCCCAGGCCGATCCCCTGCTACGCCAGGAGGTCGAACTAGAGGAGCTCACCGCAGCAGATGGGGATCCCCGGGAGCTGAGCAGCGACCAGCTCGACGATCTCTCCCGGGGTCTGCTGCGGATCAGGCTGGCCTGATCAGCCCGCTGCAGCCGAACGGCGGCGGCGGGTGCGACCGGCAAATTCGGGTTCAGGCGCGGCAGCCGGAGCGGCGGCGGCGGGCTCAGCAGCAGCGGCAGTACTCGCGCCCACGCTGGCCAACTGGCGCTGCGGCTGGGAGCTGCGCTCGGGGCGGGGCTGACGCTCGCCAGGTCCACGGCCACCGCGCACACCGCGGGGTGCGGGTCGGTTGTCCGGCTCGGTATCGGCCCGTCCCTTGTAGGCGGGGGTGCCGGCGGGTGCCGGCTGCACCAGACAGATGATCAGCGGCTCAACCTGCAACTCCCGGCGCAGGCGGCGCTGCAGGCCCAGCTCCACCTCCCGCTGCACGCCCACCCAGTCCACGTCCGGGGCCTGGCCGCCAGTGTGGCGGCAGAGCTGCTTCCAACGGTTCTCCAGCACCCAGGTGATCTCGCGCTCCGCCCAGAGGCTGAGCTTGCGGGCATCGGCGGTGGTGACCACGCCACGAAGGTTCACCCGGGGCGGCGCTGCCATCACGCCATCGGTGCTGATCACCGCCAACAGGGTGATCACACCGTCTTCGGCCAACTGCTGGCGCTCCTTGAGCACGCGTGCATCAACGATGCCGTTGCGGGAAGCGTCAAGCAGCTCAATACCGGCCTTCACCGGCTCGCCCTTGCGGATCGAATCGGCAGTGAGCTCCACCACATCGCCGTTGTCGATGATCAGGATGTTGTCTGCCGGCACGCCCATCGACTGGGCGGTTTTGCTGTGGCACTGCAGCATGCGGTGCTCGCCATGCACGGGCACGAAGAATCTGGGCTTGGTGAGGGCCAGCATCAGTTTCTGATCTTCCTGGCAGCCGTGGCCGGACACGTGGATGCCCTCACCCTTGCCGTACACCACCTTGGCGCCGAGCATCATCAGCCGGTCCACGGTGTTGACCACCGAAATCGTGTTACCCGGGATCGGGCTGGCCGAGAAAATGATCGTGTCGCTGGACTTCACCTGCACCTGCGGGTGCTCGCCGCGGGAAATGCGGCTCAACGCAGCCAGCGGCTCGCCCTGGCTGCCGGTCATCAGCAGCAGGGTTTCGCGATCAGGGAGATCACGGATCTGCTTGATCGGCACGAACAGCTCATCGGGGGCGCGCATGTAACCCAGTTCGCGCGACTTGGCGATCACGTTGAGCATGGAGCGGCCCAGCAGGCCCACCTTGCGGCCGTTCTTGAGGGCCAGCTCCAGAATCATCGCTACCCGGTGAATCGAGCTGGCGAAGGTGGTGATGATCACCCGGCCTTCCGCCTGGGCGATATGGCGATCCAGATTGGGGAACACCGCCCGCTCGCTGGGGGTGAAACCGGGAACTTCAGCATTGGTGGAGTCGCTGAACAGACAGAGCACGCCCTGCTCGCCGTAGTGGGCGAGACGGGCCATGTCGAAAGTCTCGCCATCAACCGGGGTGTGGTCGAACTTGAAGTCACCGGTGAAGATCACGGTGCCCACGGGAGTGGTGATGGCCAGCGAAAAGCTGTCGGCCATCGAGTGGGTGTTGCGAATGAACTCCACCGAGAAGTGCTGGCCCACCTTCACCACCTCGCGGGGACTGATGGTCTGCAGCACGGTGCGATCCATCACACCGGCTTCCTCCATTTTGCCGGTGAGCAGTGAGAGGGCCAGACGCGGCCCATAAATCACAGGAATATTGAAATTCTTGAGGTGGTGAGAAATGCCGCCGATATGATCTTCATGACCGTGGGTCACGATCATGCCACGGATTCGCTTCTGATTTTCCTTCAAATAGCTGGTGTCCGGCATCACCACATTGACGCCATGCATGCCATCACTGGGGAAGGCCAGACCGGCATCCACCAGCATGATGTCGTCGCCATACTCGAACACACAGGTGTTCTTGCCGATCTCGTGCAGACCACCGAGGGGAATCACCCGCAAGGAAGGCTGTTTGGTGCCGTTTTGACTCTGATTAAAATTGGACATGTAAACGCTGAAAAAGAATTTGAACTGTGAACCGGATCAGCCTTGGCGTCAGGTGGGACGCAGGGCGGCCAGGGTTTCGCAGAGGTGTTGTTTCACGGTGTCGCTTGCAGACAGGAGGGGAAGACGGGGTGCTCCGACCGGCCAGCCGCTGAGCTCGAGGGCAGCTTTCACCGGGATCGGGTTGGTGGTGCAGAACAGGGCCTTGCAGAGGGGCAGCAGCTGCTCATGCAGCGCCAGCGCCGCTGGCAGGTCACCGTTCAGGAAGGCCTCAATCATGGCGCTGATCGAGGGTCCGGCGACGTGACTGGCAACGCTCACCACGCCGATGGCACCCACGGCCAGCATCGGCAGGGTGAGGGCGTCGTCGCCGGAATAGATCGCCAGGCGCTCGCCGCAGACAGCGCGCAGGGCGCTCACCTCCTCGGTGGTGCCGCTGGCCGCCTTGAAACTCACCACGTTAGGCAGATCAAGCAGGCGGGCCGCTGTGTCCGGAGCCAGACTCGTGCCCGTGCGGCCAGGAATGTTGTAGAGCATCAGGGGCAGCTCAGGAGCGGCCTGGGCGATGGCTCGGAAGTGGGCCTCCAGTCCGTCCTGGGGGGGCTTGTTGTAATAGGGCACCACCACCAGGGCACCGTCGGCACCGAGAGAGGCCGCCTCCCGGGTGGCCTCCACGGCCTCAGCCGTGCAATTGCTGCCACTGCCAGCCACCAACCGGGCCCTTCCAGCCACGGCCTCCTTCACCGCCGCAAACAGTTCGTGCTGTTCAGCCCAGCTGAGGGTGGGCGATTCACCCGTGGTCCCGCAGATCACCAGGCCATCGGAACCGTTGGCCACCAGGTGATCGGCCAACCGAGCCGCCAGCTCGAGGTTGACGCGGCCATCGGCGTGGAAAGGGGTGACCATGGCGGTGACCACCCGGCCGAACGGAGCCTGGCTCCAGGGCTGGGGCGCTGCGCTGCTCAAGCGACACCTCCGCGGCTGGGCGGATCCTGGAGCAGAAGCTCGGCGATCTGAACCGCGTTGAGCGCGGCACCCTTGCGGATCTGGTCGCCGCAGAGCCAGAGCTCGAGGGCGTTGGGGTCGCTGAGGTCCTGGCGGATCCGCCCCACGGCCACGGGATCCCGTCCCGTCACGTCGGTGGGCATCGGGAAGCGGTTGGCCTCGAAGTTCTCCAGCAGCTCCACACCAGGCGCGGCCTGCAGCAACTCCCGGGCCTCGGCCACAGGGAAGGGCTCGCTGAATTCAATGTTCACGGCTTCAGAGTGGGCCCGCAGCACCGGCACCCGCACGCAGGTGGCCGAGAGGCGCAGATCGGGCAGCCCCATGATCTTGCGCGTTTCATTGAGCATTTTCAGCTCCTCCTCGCAGTAGCCATTGGCCTGCAGGGGAGAGTTGTGCAGAAAAAGGTTGAAGGCCAGGGAATGGGGGAGCACCTCACTCACGGGCTCACCGCCGTCGAGCACCGTGCGGCTGAGCTGGCGCAGTTCCTCCATGGCGCGGGCACCGGCGCCACTGGCGCTCTGGTAGGTGCTTACCACCACCCGACGGATCGGCCGGCGAGCCTGCAGAGGCGCCAGTGCCAAGGTGAGCAGGATGGTGGTGCAGTTGGGATTGGCGATGATCCCCTGATGGCTGAAGGCTGCCTCGGGGTTCACCTCTGGCACCACCAGCGGCACCGCAGGATCCATGCGGAAGGCGCTGGAGTTGTCGATCACCACCGCCCCGGCAGCGGCAGCGACAGGGCCCCACTGCTTCGACGCCGAGCCACCGGCCGAGGCCAGCACCAGATCCACACCGTCAAAGGCAGAGGCATCCACCGCCTGGATGGTGAGTTCACTGTCGCCCCAGCCCAGGGTCTTGCCGGCGGAGCGGGGCGAAGCCAGCGGAATCAATTCCGCCAGGGGAAAGTGACGTTCCTCCAGGAGAGCCAAGAGCTCTTGACCAACCGCTCCGGTGGCGCCGAGCACGGCCACCCGCAGGGGTCGCCGGGGCAGGGCGGCGGCGGCTGGGGTGGCAGCGGGACTGGTGGCGTTCAAGGAGAGGGGCTGGGTAGCGGAAGGGGGCTGGGGAACAAGCAGAGCGCTCAGAGAGCCTGGAGGCCAACGCAGATCGCCCGGGGGGTCATGGGGATCCGGTGGTTTGCCTGCGAGCTTGCCTTCGAACTTGCTTTCGAGTCAGTGGCCCGAAGGTCAGTGGCTGCGAAGAAGCGCTGGCAGGAGTGCCAGGACAAGGGCTCGAAGGGATCGGGGGCGCCCGCTGCGCCAAAGACCGAGTGGCGAGCAGGTGGTGAGAGCTGGGTTCAGACCGTCCTGTTCGGGACAGAAGGGGTCAGTGTCAGGGAGTGGGCAGTGTCAGCGAGGGGTCAGTGTCAGCGAGGGGTCAGTGTCAGGGAGGGGTCAGTGAGCGGGCTTGTGCACAAGAAACATTCGACAGCTGATGGGAGAACAGGCGTGTGATTCGGATTGGGAAGAGGACAGCGGATTACGGGAGGGGATTGCGCTGCTGGGCGACCTGGAACGCGAACGGATCGGCTTGAACCCCGCGGGATTCCATCCCCAGCGACCGCACTCCGTAGTTCAGATCACAATACTGCCGATCCAGTGCTGTTCAAGCGCTTTCTTAGGATGGGGGGCTGCAGAGCCTTCCCATGAGTCCAGCTGCCCAAGCCGCCCCTGCGGCCCAGTCCTCCCCGTCCGCATCGCTCCAGGTCAAGGCCAGCCCCAAACCCGGCAGCCGCGTGGCCCTGGAGGTGGCCATTCCCGGCAGCCGCAGCCAGGCCAGCTACGACGCGGCGCTGGACAAGCTGAGCCGCACGGTGAAACTGCCCGGCTTCCGCAAGGGCCGGGTGCCGCGGCCTGTGCTGCTCCAGCAGATCGGCGCGCTGCGCATCCGCGCCACCGCCCTGGAGGATCTGGTCGACCGCGCCTGCCGGGACGCCCTGGACATCGAGAAGGTGGCGGCCCTGGGCCAGCCCGAACTGAGCGAAGGCTTCGAGGTGGTGCTCGAGCGCTTCCAGCCCGGCAGTGACCTCACCATCACCCTGGAGCTGGACGTGGAACCCAGCCCCAGTCTGAAGAAGACCAAAGGGCTGAAGGCTGAGGCCGAAACGGTCGTGTACGACCCGGCCCGGGTGGATGAGCTGCTCGACCAGTCGCGCAAGCAGCTGGCCACCCTCGTGCCCGTGGAGGACAGGGCGGCCGCCAGCGGCGATGTGGCCGTGCTCAGCTTCAGCGGCGTCTACGCGGATACCGAGGAGGCGATCAGCGGCGGCAGCAGTGACGCCCTGGAGGTGGAACTGGAGGAAGGCCGCATGATTCCCGGCTTCGTGGAGGGGGTGATCGGCATGGCCGTGGGCGACACCCGCACGGTGGACTGCCAGTTCCCCGAGAGCTATCCCCAGGAGGATGCCGCCGGCCGCAAGGCCCGCTTCGAGATCAGCCTCAAGGAGCTCAAAACCCGCGAACTGCCCGCCCTCGATGACGCCTTCGCCCAGCAGGCCAGCGACAAACAGACCCTGGCGGAACTGCGCGAGGAGCTGGAAACCCGCCTGAAGGAGGACGCGGAGCGACGCGCCAAGGCCGCCCGTCATGACGCCCTGCTGGGCGCCCTGGTGGAGGAGCTGGAGGTGGAACTGCCGGAAACCCTGATCCAGCAGGAGATCCGCAACCTGATCGAACAGACCGCCGGCCAGATCGCCCAACAGGGCATGGACGTGAAGAAGCTGTTCACCCCCGACCTGGTGCGCTCCTTAATGGAGACCTCCCGGCCGGAAGCGGAGCAGCGCCTGCGCCGCAGCCTGGCCCTGCAGGCTCTGGCCAAGGCCGAGTCGATCGAGGTGGCCGAGGCTGATCTGGAGGCCAAGCTGAAGGAGGTGAGCCGGGGCATCAGCCAGCAGGGCAACATCGACCCGCAGCGCCTGCGCCAGGTGGTGGGCGACGATCTTCTCCAGGAGAAACTGCTCGACTGGCTGGAAAGCAACAGCACGATCAGCGAGAAGCCTGCGGCCAAGGCCGACGACGAGGCCAGCAGCTGAGGAACGGCCCCTTCCTCTTCTTCGACCACATCCTCTTCTTTGACTCCAGCCTCATAGATTGGTGCGGTCCTCGCCCCTGCGTGTGTCCAACGTCCTCCCGCCCATACCTGAAGTAACGGCTCTGCACCGCCATCCGGTGCAGAGCCGTTGGCTGGGTTGCCGCCCCGAAGCCGCGGCAGCCGGCTACCCCATGGGCGCTCCTGGGGTCCTGCCCACCGTGGTGGAGCAGTCAGGCAAAGGTGATCGGGCTTTCGACATCTACTCGCGCCTGCTGAGGGAGCGGATCATCTTCCTGGGCACCGGCATCGACGACACCGTCGCCGATGCCCTGGTCGCCCAGTTGCTCTTCCTCGAGGCGGAAGATCCCGAGAAGGACATTCAGATCTACATCAACTCACCGGGGGGCTCGGTGACGGCCGGCCTGGCCATCTACGACACGATGCAGCAGGTGAATCCGGATGTGATCACCATCTGCTACGGGCTGGCGGCTTCGATGGGGGCCTTCCTGCTCTCAGGCGGCACCAAGGGCAAGCGTCTGGCTCTGCCCAACGCGCGGATCATGATTCACCAACCCCTCGGCGGAGCCCAGGGACAGGCGGTGGACATCGAGATTCAGGCCAGGGAGATCCTCTATCTGAAGGACACCCTCAATGGCCTGCTGGCCGAGCACACTGGCCAACCCCTGGAGAAGATCGCCGAAGATACCGACCGCGACCACTTCCTTTCACCGGCGGAGGCGGTTGAATACGGCCTGATCGATCGGGTGGTCACCGACACCGCCCATAGCGACGTCCCTGGCTGACCATGGCTCTCTTCCTTGTTTTGATCGTTAAGGTCGGCTGACGATCCCCGGGATCGGGGCAATGCTTCCCATAGGCCCCCAGCGGCCTCCCTGCTCACCTGACCCGGATCTCCGCTCCGGCCCATTCTGCCGATGGCCAAGTTCGATGCCCACCTGAAGTGTTCGTTCTGCGGCAAGTCGCAGGACCAGGTGCGCAAACTGATCGCCGGTCCAGGGGTGTACATCTGCGACGAGTGCATCGACCTCTGCAACGAGATCCTCGACGAGGAGCTTGTGGAGGGCCATGGCCATGGCCATGGTGGCGGCCGTCAAGCGCCCGATCCGAGCCGCAGCAAAGCGCCAGCCAAGAAAACCGCCAAACCAGCACCCACCCTGGCTGAGGTGCCCAAGCCCCAGGCGATCAAGGCCTTTCTCGACCGCCAGGTGGTGGGCCAGGACGAGGCCAAGAAATCTCTCTCCGTGGCGGTCTACAACCACTACAAGCGGCTGGCCTGGCAGGGCGATGGCAAGGGGGAGGCCGCCGAGACGGCCACCCGGCTGCACAAGAGCAACATCCTGCTGATCGGCCCCACGGGCTGCGGCAAGACCCTCCTGGCCCAGACCCTGGCGGAGATGCTGGAGGTGCCCTTCGCCGTGGCCGACGCCACCACGCTCACCGAAGCAGGCTATGTGGGCGAGGACGTGGAGAACATCCTCCTGCGCCTGCTGCAGAAGGCCGACATGGATGTGGAACAGGCCCAGCGGGGCATCATCTACATCGACGAAATCGACAAGATCGCCCGCAAGAGCGAGAATCCCTCGATCACCCGTGACGTGTCCGGCGAAGGGGTGCAGCAGGCCCTGCTGAAGATGCTCGAGGGCACCGTTGCCAACGTGCCGCCCCAGGGTGGGCGCAAGCACCCCTACCAGGACTGCATCCAGATCGACACCAGCCAGATCCTGTTCATCTGTGGCGGTGCCTTCGTGGGCCTCGAAGATGTGGTGCAGAAGCGGATGGGCCGCAACGCCATCGGTTTCATTCATCCTGAAGGCAATGGCCGTACCCGGATCAGCAAGGAGCGTCAGGCCGCGGAGGTGCTCCGCCACCTCCAGCCTGACGATCTGGTGAAGTACGGCCTGATTCCCGAGTTCATCGGTCGCCTGCCGGTGAGCGCCGTGCTGGAACCGCTCGATAGCCACGCGCTCCAGGCGATCCTCACCGAACCCCGCGATGCCCTGGTGAAGCAGTTCCAGACGCTCCTCAGCATGGATGAGGTGGCTCTGGAATTCGAACCCGACGCCATCGAAGCCATCGCCAGGGAGGCCCACCGCCGCAAGACCGGTGCCCGCGCCCTGCGCGGCATCGTGGAAGAGCTGATGCTCGATGTGATGTACGACCTGCCCTCCCGCAGTGACGTGAAGACCTTCACGATCACCCGCGACCTGGTGGAGCAGCGCACCCGCGCCCAGGTGGTGCAGCTGGGCGGCAGCATGGAAGGAGCCCAGCAGGCCAGCGCCTGATCGAGGTCCCCTTCGCGCTCCCGCAACCGCACCCATTGGCCGCCGCCGATCACCTGCAGGTCCCCCGCCAGCATGGCCTGTTCAACCACCACGGCATCGACCTGGGCGACGGCACCGTGGCCCATTACCTCGAGGGCCGGGAGATCCTGCGCAGCCCTCTGGCGGAATTCAGCCGGGACCAGCCCCTGAGTGTGGTCGCCTATCCCGAAGGGGAGTGTTCCCCCACGGGCGTGACCCTGCGCCGGGCCATGGGCCGGCTGGGGGAGCAGGACTACAACCTGCTGTTCAACAACTGTGAGCATTTCGCCCACTGGTGCAAAACCGGCCGTCACCGCAGCAGCCAGGTGGAGGACTGGCTGCACACCGGCAGCCTGGGGGCTCTGGCCTTCGGCCAGTGGCTGCCGGCGGCCGTGCTGAGCGGCGCCAGGCTGTTGCTGCGCCAGGGTGTCCGGCTCGACGCCCTGCGCATCGACCGTGAGCAGCTGGAGCAGGGCGTGGATCTGGCCCGCCGCAGCCTGGAGCAGCTGGAGGGCCTGCGCCAGAGCCTGCAAGCGAAGCTGGATGAGGAGCTGGCGCGGGCGGAAGCCCGCTGGGGGGAAGGGCAGTTCGAGGGGCTGCGCCGCGCGGCCCAGAAGCTGGCCGACCAACTGGCCGAGGTGGAAGACCTGGAGGCCGCCATGGACCAGCGCCTCCAGGGGTTGCTCGGTGCCGCCGACCCAAGCGGCCCTCAGCACAACGAACAGTCAGACGCGCCCTGAAGGCCCGGTAGCCTCAACGTCCTGGCCTCCTCCCGAGGCCCGCGGCCCCCCATGTCCTCGGCCTACCAGCCCCTCCACCACAAGTACCGGCCCCAGCGCTTCGACCAGCTGGTGGGACAGGAGGCGATCGCCGCCACGTTGGGCCATGCCCTGCGCTCCGGGCGGATTGCGCCGGCCTACCTGTTCAGCGGCCCCCGGGGCACCGGCAAGACCTCCAGCGCCCGCATCCTGGCCCGCTCGCTCAACTGCATCGGCAGTGACGGGCCCACGCCCGAACCCTGCGGCGTCTGCGAGCTCTGCACCAGCATCGCCGCCGGCAACGCCCTCGATGTGATCGAGATCGACGCCGCCTCCAACACCGGCGTGGACAACATCCGCGAGCTGATCGAGCGTTCCCGCTTTGCGCCCGTGCAGGCCCGCTGGAAGGTGTATGTGGTGGACGAGTGCCACATGCTGTCCACGGCGGCCTTCAACGCCCTGCTCAAAACCCTGGAGGAGCCGCCGCCGCGGGTGGTTTTCGTGCTGGCCACCACCGACCCCCAGCGGGTGCTGCCCACGATCCTCAGCCGCTGCCAGCGCTTCGACTTCCGGCGCATTCCGCTGGAGGCACTTGAGCAGCATCTCGGCTGGATCGCCGGGCAGGAATCGATCCAGATCACGGCCGAAGCCCTGCACCTGGTGGCCCAGCGGGCCCAGGGCGGGCTGCGCGATGCCGAGAGCCTGCTGGATCAGCTCAGCCTGCTGCCGCCACCGGTGGAAGCTGCAGCGGTGTGGGAACTGCTCGGGGCCGTGCCGGAGCAGGAGCTGTTGGAGCTGGCCAGGGCGCTGACCAACCGCGAGCCGCTCAGCCTGCTGGAAACCTGCCGGGGGCTGCTGGAGCGGGGCCGGGAACCGGCCGCCCTGCTCCAGGGTCTGGCCAGCCTGCTGCGGGATCTGGTGCTGGCCGGCGTGGCGCCTGATCGGCTGGAGCTCACGAGCGTGTCGCCCCAGCTGCGCGATCAGCTGCCCGCCCTGGCGAAGGGCATCGGCAAAGCCCGCCTGCTCCACTGGCAGGCGCAGTTGCGGGGCAGCGAGCAGCAGCTGCGCCACAGCGTCAACCCTCGCCTTTGGCTGGAGGTGCTCCTGCTCGGGCTCCTGGACGAGGCCAGCACCAACACCGCCGCCACCACAACGCCGGCAGCGGCCACCGCCACCGCCAGCAACCCTGTCGCCACCACCACCCCTGCAGCTGCGGCTCCAGCTCTGGCGAAACCGGCAGCCCCTGCTCCAGCGCCGGCACCGCTTGCCGCGGATCAGGCCGGGAATCTGGTGGATCTGTGGGGCCGGATTCTGGCCAGTCTGGAATTGCCCTCCACCCGGATGCTGCTCTCCCAGCAGGCCCGGCTGGTGCGTCTCGACGACCACAGGGCGGTGGTGCAGGTGGCAAACACCTGGATGGCCATGGTGCAGACCCGTCAGGCCCTGGTCGAGCAGGCGATCAGCAGGGCCCTTGGCGGCCATCGCCAGCTCACCCTGGAGGCTGCCGGGGAGGCGCCGCCGGCAGCCAGCCAGCCGCCGCCCCAACCCGTGCGCGCGCCCGCGGAATCAGCCAAGGCCCCGCCACCGCCGCAGCCACCGCTCTCCGCCCCGCACCCCGAGCAGCCAGCACCGGCCCCGCAGGCCACTGCACCTGCCCCCCAGACGAGCCCAC
>Ga0164293_10002763_pt1 | contig 14902 bp, 9 predicted proteins | sample GEODES118metaG_FD_111487 | JGI IMG/M metagenome (GOLD analysis project Ga0164293, IMG submission 111487) | Eutrophic lake water microbial communities from Lake Mendota, Wisconsin, USA - GEODES118 metaG | ecosystem: Environmental > Aquatic > Freshwater > Lake | place: USA: Lake Mendota, Wisconsin...
ACTTATCTAGCTTTATATGATGGCTCTAAACCGACGATTTGGACAGATAAACTAACACAAGCGTATTATGATGATGTCGCTCAGAAACTGAAGGGGGATAAAAAATAAAGATATTCAACCCTTTAATTTCTTAATAGTAAAAAACTCAATGATCGCATTATAGTTGCATCTTTCGTCGAAAAGGGGAGCAAAACAAAACCCGATTCGCCCCGCAATTCTGCGGGGCGAATCGGGTTTTTTTGTGGACCTTATTGGGCGAGAAGTTTATCCCGATGTAACGAAGTGAAATCGGGAAGCCCAGGAGGGGGAGCAAGCCCCGCACGCGCTGGGCTTTTTTTATTTTTTGGCATTTTGCAGCCTCTTCCTTGCGGAAGAACATGGTTTTCTGTATTTCAAGTCCGATTCTACTTCACCATTTCCTTGGAGAAAAAAAAGTTAAATGGTTTAAGGAGAAAATTGATAGACATACCCTGTCTGTACCTTTACAAAATACGCTAAGATTGTCTTTGAACTGCTTTAGAGTTTTTTTTCAATTCTTCTATCCTCGATAATGATATAAGCCAAATCAGCTTCTTTAAGGAGTTCTTGGGTGATAGGCCTCAATGGCTCATGAGAAGGAAATAAGGCGCAATACGCCAACTTATACTCTACTGGGAAATACAGAATCCTATCTTATCTTGAGAATATTAACAATTTTCCTTGCATTTACAATACAAGCTTCGATTTCGTTGAAATATTTTAGTAAAAAACCGTTCTCAGTAACACTTTCATTTATATTCCCAACTTTCAAAATATCCTTATTGTTATGTATACCTAAAAATACTTTATTGCCCACGAAACTAAAATAAACTTTTGCATTTGTATTTTTTTTAAGGTCAAGTAAAAAAATCATAAGGGGCTCGCTAATTATACTTCGGGCTTCAATTTCATTATCCGAATACACTGCATATTCTTTTTCGAAATCTTTATTATCGAATTTTACAAGTGAGTCTCGCCCATCCCCAAGTAAAGCACTGGAATTCATTTTTTGAACCAACGTACCCAGACCACCAAAAAGTTTCTCCATTTTATCGGGTAAAATTTGAGTAACGCCAGAAAAGGTTTTATTCCATGAAAATGCATAAAAAACACCTTTAAATACTGTCTTGCCTTTTCTGAACTTACGTCTGTCTGTGTAAGACTTAAACGAAACCGTAATTTCGGAAAATTCTACAGGGATTTCATTGATAATTCCTTGAAACAAGTCTTCGCCAGAATATTCCGAATGCCTATTAACAAATCCACTTTCTATAAATAGAGTATCTGCAACACAACTATTAGGGAAATATTGAAATTCGGGAGCAGATAATTCGAAAAGTTTTTTCAGTAAATTTTCTTTAAAATTTTCGAAATATTTTTTTCCCAACATTTCTCGATAAACAAAAAACAAAAAAACTCCTACTGCTGGAAGTACAAAAAAAGCTACCGTATCAAAGTCAAAAAGTACCAATAAACCCGATAAAATAATGTTTATCGGAAAAATAATTAATGCGGCCCTGTATGATTTTCTTTTTTTTTCGGCTAATTGTTCAAGCCGAAAACGCTCAAACTCATTAATGTTAATTTCTTTTTTAACATTTTGTTCATGAAACTTTTCCATTCTTCAATTTTTAAAAGTATGTCTTCAAACTAAAGTGGACTTTTGCTAAGAGCGTGTTTAGTTAATAATTTAAAGATAAAAGTTTCTTTTGATTTGTTGTTAATTTTATATGATTATCCGCAATCATGCCAGTTGTTTAACATAGCTATTTAAAACTGCGGATAATCAGAAAATTTTATTTTTTTTTGAGTCTTCCAATCGCAAAATCTCGAATAGTTGATCCTATTTTTCATTTGCACACGATTTGCACAAAAATCCCCCTCCCGTACGCCGCGGTGGGTCTTTGCGAGAGTAAAAAAAAGAAAAAAGGAATAGCTCGCAAAGCCGCCAAGGCCTCCGGAAGGCAGACAGGCAAGAAGCAAGATTCGAGAAGTGGACCACAATTTCTTTGCGCCTCTGCGTCTTTGCGCGAAAAAAAGAAAAAAGAATAGCTCGGAAAGCAGGTAAGGAGCAAAGTATAGGGAACTATTCCTTTGCGGCTTGGCGTCTTGCCCGCCGCGGAGGGCTTTGCGTTAAATAATCCCCCCAGCCCCCTTAAAAAGGGGAGTTGCCCCAATTGCGTCTTGGCGAGGAGAAAAAATGTGCCAGGAGTCGGTTTTAGTCGATCCGGTTTCAACTTTTTAAAGTGAAAAGTTCCTATTGCTTATCTGAAAGCGAATACCCACCTTTAACTTCCAACTTATAAGTGGTTCTAAAATAGGGGTATTTACAGTTGTTTTTAAGTTAACCCAAAGCCTGAATCCATGAACCACTATTCCTTCAGCCGAAGAGATTTTATCACCAAGATCGCCGCCGCCTCTGCCCTAAGCGCATTGCCTTTTTCTGGATTTTCGTTACCAAGTAAAACGGTTGAGTATATCACATCCGACACGGGCTTTGGGAAAATCAAAGGCCAGCGGATCGATGGGGTTAATATTTTCAAGGGAGTGCCGTACGGAGGAAAATTATCAGGAGAAAGAAGATTTCGAAGGCCTGAAGTCCTTCAACCTTGGACTGGAGTGAAAGATACCCTGACTTTAGGAGCTCCAGCAATTCAGAATCCTCGAAGAGGCGAACCAGATCCTTCTGAGGATTGCCTTTTCCTGAATGTTTGGACTCCGGCAAATGATAATCAGAAGCGAGCAGTCATGTTTTATTGTCACGGAGGTGGATATGTCGGAGGTTCTGGAGGCGCAGGTGGTCAGGATGGTGCCAATCTTGCCAGAAACTTTGATGTCGTGGTTGTTCAGACCAACCATCGATTGGGTCTGTTGGGCTTTCTTTACTTGGATGAAATAGCCGGGGAAGAATATGCGGGGTCGGGAAATATGGGAGTTGCAGATATTGCAGCTGGATTAAATTGGGTGAACGAAAATATCGCAAATTTTGGTGGAGACCCCGATAATGTGATGATCTTTGGCGAGTCAGGCGGAGGAGGAAAAACTTCCTGTCTTTACGCAATGCCCGAAGCGGCACCTTTTTTCAACAAATGCTCCATCGAAAGTGGACCTGGAGTGAGGATGCTAACCACCGAAATGGCAGCCAAAACCACCGAGCATGTATTGAATGAATTGGGGATTTCTGCTTCGAACTGGAGAAAGATCCTGGAAGTGCCAGCTTCAACTTTATTGGGAATTCAATCTAAAATTCCGACTGTCCCCGTATTTCAGCCTAAGTATGGGTTAAAAGACCAAGAACCTATTTGGGGATTTGGGCCGGTAATTGATGGAGTGATTTTGCATCATCACCCATTTGATCCAAAAGCAACAGAGACCTCCCGAAACAAACCGCTCCTGGTAGGTTGGAATGAAGATGAATACACATTTTTTGCCTGGCAGCAAAAAGATATTGCACCATATAGTATGGACTTTGATGGAATTAAAGAGCGGCTTTCCTTAGAGTTTGGAGAAAATACCAATCAACTGATTGCCACCTACCGAAAGGCCAGGCCAGAGGCTTCTGCTCCAGATATTTTCGTGGCTATCATGTCTATCAACTGGATGGGATTGGGATCAATCGAAATTGCAGAAAAGAAATCCCAACAACAAGCGGCTCCTGTCTATCTGTACAATTTCGGATACAAATCCAATATGAAAATTCCGGGTACAGCATACGAGATGGGGACACCCCATGCCATGGATATTTCTTTCAAGTTCAACCACGAAGTGCTACCAAAAGAAGGTGAAGCTCCAAGAATGGGATTCGGGGGAAGTAAGCCAGATAGATTTCAAGCCTCACATAATTTCGCAGAACTCTGGACCAACTTTGCCAAGACAGGTAAACCATCAGCCAAAAACGCCCCCGAATGGCCAGCCTATAATGAACGCGAAAGATCCACTATGCGAATTGATGCTACTTGCGAGGTGATTCGGGATCGATTTTCTGAAGAATTGGCTACTTGGAGAGAAATCGGAAAGCTATAGAAAAGTGCTTAAAACAATACTTAAAGTTTAGTTACTTATCCCTTCTAAAAGATTTGATTTCTGAAGGTGTTTGAGCTGCATCTTTCGTCAATAGGGGTCACACAAATAAAAAAGAGGTCATTTCGACCTCTTTTTTTGTTTAAAAATCACCCTAGTTTCTTTAAAAAGACATTTTTTGTAGTTGCAACTTTTTCATTTTTTATACCTCATTTTTCGTAATATTTACAATCCTAAATCACTGGGTTGAGGAGAAATTTGGTCTATTGAATCAAATGGAGGGTTTAATGTTGGATTTTGTGGTTCGAGGTCAGTAAAGGTTTTTTGTTCTTCTTTGAGTAACATCAGGACTCAAAATAATCAAACGAATATAAAAATGAAAAGAATTACCCTTCTATCACTTTTGCTTGTTTTTCCTTTTTTGACGGGAGTTTTCGCTCAGGCACATAAAAACCTCACGAAAGCAACCAACGGCATCTTGGTAGATTTCAATACCAATGGTATTAATAGCATTTCCTCACCTAACGATCCGTACCATGGGAACATTGTCGGTTCAGGAAAAACTTGGGGCCGCGTTGATTTGGTTTACCAAATTGGAGATGGTGATTGGCTGGATATCTATAAAGAGGAAACTAAAGTTTCCCAATCGGGTTCTAAAACCGTATTTACAGATTACATCGAAGGAATGCCCATAAAAATGGAAAGGTCTTTTGAAAAAGTAAACGGAGGATTGGACTGGAGAATTAGACTCGAAAACATGGGCAACTTTCCCATTACTATAGGCGATATCAGTTTACCATTGCCATGGAACCAGCCTTTTGGAGAAGATCCCAAAGAGAATTTTGAAAAAAGATTCACCAAACACCATCATATTGCCGGTAATGGGTCTTTCCTATATTTTACCCGCCCTTCCGGAAAGCCTCCATATTTAATGGTTATGACCAAACCCGGTACACGGCTGGAGTATTTTGAGGAAAGTCCTGAATTCAAGGTGTTCGTTCATTCGGGACTTTCAGCTGAAAGGAAAAAAAACGGAAACTGGCGCCTAGAACAGACAACACATGAACTTTCCCCAAAAGGAAATAAAGAAGCAATTGTCGAATATGGCTTTCGAATCGCTTGGGCTGAAAGCTATGATGCCATGAGGGAACTTCTATATGACAATGGCCTCTTCGACACGCGTGTGGTACCCGGCATGACCTTGCCACAGGGCCTAAAAGCGAAATTTTCACTGCACTCCAAAAATAAGATCGATTCCATAGTTGCCGAATATCCAAACAAAACAGAACTCCAGTTTGCTGAAAACAAACCGTCGGACCATAAAATTTATGAAGTAGCCTTTCATCGTTTAGGCGAAAACCTTTTAACCATTTATTATAATGGTGGCGAAAAAACGAACTTGGAATTCTTTTCTACGGAACCACTGGAAACCTTAATCAAAAAAAGGAGCCGGTTTATTACGGAGAAACAGCAGCATAAAGATTCCACCAAATGGTACAATGGCCTGTATTCCGTTTGGGACATGAAAAATAAGGTGCTTCGAGGACCTGACGATACGGATGGATTTGACTTTTGGTGGGGGTACGTCCTTGCTGCCGACGATCCAGCGCTCTGCAAAGCACCGTTTTTAGCTGCAAAAAATGTTTTCCTCCCCGATGATGCAGAAATTGAATCGATCGAATACTACATCAAAAATTTTGTGTGGGGTGGATTGCAACGGACGGACAAAGAATTACCTAATCCGTACGGCATATACGGAACTCCAAATTGGATGGTTAACCGAGATCCATTCTTGAGGGCCGGAGTTAAGAACCGTAACCTAGACAAAATGAATATTTGGCGGTCATACGACTATCCTCATATCGTTATGCTTTATTACCACATGTTCCAGATTGCCGAATTTTATCCAGAAAAAACTACCTACCTAGATGCCGGTGGATATTTGGAAAGGGCATTCCAAACCGCAAAGGCCTATTTTAAATATCCCTATGAAATACTCCCATGGTATGACACCTATAAATGGGGCTGTTATAATGAATTGGTATTAGTCCCCCTTATTGAAAGTCTTGAAAGCCGTGGAAGAAAAAAGGATGCGGTATGGCTAAGGAACGAATGGGAAAAGAAGGTAAAATATTTTGTTTACGATGACGAATACCCTTTCCGGTCGGAATATAGTTTTGATCGGACCGCCTTCGAATCGAGCTATGCGTTCGCAAAATATGGCACTTTAAACAATATGAAGCCCGATTCAAAATTATGGTATGATGTAAAACTCAAAAAATGGTATTCGCATCCACAAGTGAAACAAGGGGATAGTCGATTATTTATGGAACGGCAGCTTTGGGCAGGGCTTGCCGTAAGGGGGTGGCTGGAACCCTCCTACTATTTTCTCGGTTCCGATTTCAGTTTGAGCTATATGGCCAGAATGGGCGGATGGAGTATTCTCGATTATTCCCTCAACTTTGCGGAAAAGCCCTGGGATTGGTTGCAGTTAGGGTATGCCTCTTACCTAAGTTCTTTCGCGCTCATAAATACGGGTACCCCCGATTCGAATTATGGCTATTGGTTTCCTGGAAAGGAAAACGATGGAGCCATGGGGTGGGCGTTCAACACGCAAAAGTATGGTGAAATCTGGCTTCAGGGTAGAGATAATCCCCGCGGAGCTTGGAATTATGATGGGGAGGCGGATCTCGGCAATGGGGCCATATTTCGGACAGCCTCCACGATTTTAGCCGAAGATCCTTTATTTGGCTGGTTTTCATACGGAGGTATCCAAGAAAAGAAATCTGAAGATTTTCATGTCGTGCCCAAAGATGGGGTCCGGAATACATTCTGGGTAGTTTCCGAAGATTCCAAAACAGGCCTAATTCTTAATAGGGATGGATTCAAAAAAGAGGTTCCCGTTATCTACTCCCCAAAAAATAATACTATTCAAGCTACTCTCGAAAACCGGGCAATGGGAGACCACCTTACCTTATTAAATATTGTTACTGCCGATACTTGGGAAGTTCTTTTTGATGGTCAACCTATAAAATTTACAAAATCCGAGCGATCGATAACCGTTGAACTGCCTATTTCGCAAGCTCAGCATACCATACAACTGAAAAAACAAAGTAACTAGTCAATATGAAAACACTTCACTTTTTTGCGTTTTAGGGGCTTTGTAATTTCAGATGCATTTTTTCATTTGCACACGATTTGCACAAAAATCCCCCTCCCGTACGCCGCGGAGGGCTTAGCGAGAGTAAAAAAAAGAAAAAAGGAATAGCTCGCAAAGCCGCAAAGCCGCAAAGAGTCCGCCGCGGCGGAAGGCAGACCTTTTCCACTTTTCAAGTTTACTCCTCTAAATTTTTGAGGGGAGGACTAGGGTCAATTCCCCCTTAAAAGGGGGTATACCTGTCCCGTGCGCCGCGGCGTGCGGGAGGGGGATTATTTTTTTACAGACTACAATTTCTTTGCGCCTTTGCGTCCTGCCCGCCGCGGTGGGCCTTTGCGAGAGTAAAAAATAAAAAAAGTATTTGGCTCCCCGCAATTCTGCGGGGCAGGCTGCAAAGACGCCAAGCCGCAAAGAGTCCGCCGCGGCGGACAGTTTAGATTTTTTTTAGCCACATAGGCACATAAGTTTTTCTACTGTGCCTATGTGGTTTTTTTCAGAGAGGCGAGAGGCAAGAAGGAGAAGCAAGAATCCGCCGCGACGGATAGGCAGGTCTTCCTTGGCTAGGTAGGCCCACGACTGATGTTAGTAAGGGGATTTGTTTTGGTTATTAATTGACCAAATTTTGAATTACGCCAAATTCATGAATGTTAAATTAATCCCTGAATTTAATTTAAATGGGGATCTTTTTGTAATTCTTGATGAATCAACTCCTGTAACGCGCTATCCTTTTTTATCCGATCTTGCATCCTATTTTGATAAAAGTCATGAATCCATTTTTTATCTTTTAATCGTTCAAGGATAGTATTTGGGATAGGTTCAGTCCCAGTAAATACCCTCCCCTCGTGAAAACCCAATTCATCCAGCTGTTCATGTTTAAGTTGGGTATTTTGATACATATATGGTCTTAACTCAGAGCCTTGATTGACTATCATATCTTCAATTTTTTTGTAAAAATCATGAGATTTATATTTGTTTTGAATAGCCAATACCACCTCTTCAAGTTCAATCAACTCGATTAATCCTGAATTTTGAAGTGCTCGGTATTCTTCTTGATTATCTACAAAGATTGTCGCTATACTAACAGCCTGAGAAATTTTTAGCCCCACGGTATCCTTTGGGAGATTGAGTAGGTTATCATTGTTTTTTACCAACCAAGCAATGGCCTCAGAAGCCTTAGTGTGTGCTTTAGCGTTGAATTCCATGTCTCTTAAATCCATAGTTAGATTGTTACTAATACGGTTTAAGGATTGGTTTTTTAGTTCTTCCTTGTAATCTGAATCATTTTTTCTCTCTAAATAAAATGAAAGAGAAATGCCCAATAGGATCACGAAAAATTCAAGTGTATAGGTAAGTAAATGCTTTTTTATCTCCATTGCTAGGTTTTTAGTTGAATTTCATTGCTTAGGATATTAAGGTAATTAAAAATTTGAAGTTTAAATTTTCATTTAGGGAGTTAATTCTTCTTCATTGAAAATTCTCGAAAAAACTCAGGATAAAGCATGATTCATGGCCGCAAGGTTTTTCAATGAGGAGAACTGCAAAATGGTTCTTGGAAGAGATTCTGAGTCGTTTTTTTTTCATTTTTTTGGACATTTGTAAATTCCTTCAGATGTGTATCGTTTAAAACAAGGAAAATTCTCCAAAAAAGTCCACCAATTAAACAGCAACCACTAGGTAGACTAAAACAATTATTTTTAAAATAGAAAATCTTACATTTAAAGCACTAAATTTTCGATAACGAAGCTTTCTACTTTCTTTAACGACATACATGAATTATGGAAATTCATCAGCCGCAACTTCCAACGCCCAAAAATAAATGGTCAGAATATATAATTGAATTTGTGATGTTGTTTGCAGCGGTCACACTTGGATTTTTTGCTGAAAATATCAGGGAGCGTATAGCCGCAGAGGAGAAAAAGCAGGAACTATTAGCTGCGGTAGTTCAAGATTTTAAGACAGATAAATCAGAAATAGAAAGGCACCGTAACATGGTGAAAAGAAGACTTGAAAATTGCGAAAATTTCCAAAGACTTCTTGAAATGGATGAATCTCAGATTAATGTAATTGACTTTTATCGTACTGCAATCTGGCATGCGGAAAATAAGTACTTAATCCTCAATGAGAAAGCTAGAAATGATGCCGAAGCAAAGGGTTATTTTTCTAATGGAGAGCTCAGTGAATTGTCAGGTATTCTAAATAAGTTTAATTATTATTACAATGATTACAAGGAACTTAATTTAGGATGTTTGGAGTCTTGTAAACGCTATTATGCAAATGTCATCCCAGACTTATTAGATTCTAAGTTGGTGTTGAAATCTGATTTTATTTGGATTGAAAATTCTACTACAACTGATAAAGACTTTGAAGGCAAACTGAATAAAAAAATAGATAAGAGTCTAAAAGATAAAATCCTATTTGACATTTGGTCTAGAAAAACCCTGTTGTTATTAGAATTAAATAATTTTGATACACTTGATGTTTATGCAGACAAGGCAATTGCTATTTTAACATCTGAAAAGCTAAAACATCAATAAAACTAGATTCTGCCTCTTCTTTATTCAATATCAAACCTCCTGCAAACTTCAGGAAGTTCAACAGTTCAATTTCCGGATTATCACCTTTTCAATCATTGCAGCATAGGTGTAGCTATCGTCAATAGGGGAAGCCAAAACAAACTAGAGGTCAATTTGATCTCTAGTCTGTTTAAAATTCATCAATTTTAATTGGTGGATTGAAATGACAAAACGAATTAAAAAAAGGAAATATTCTGAGCATAAATAATCATGAAATCCTTTTTTCCAAACTTTAAAAGAACCTGCTTGATCGTAGGATATACTTTCATGTTGTTGCCCATAAGTCTTTTCTCGAAAGGATTAATGGCTAGTATGGCTGAATTCAAAGTGCCTGAAATCATTTTGGACTCAGCACATTATTACGATGCCATGCTTTGGGTGTATGTTCACATGATGGTATTAGGCTTGCTTATAGTGATTATTGGCTATTCAGTTAATGATTTCAACAAACAGAAATGGATAGCAGCACTACTTTTTGTAGTGACTGCATTCTATGTTTATTTGGATTTCCGTAGCGCTGACTGGGTTTTAGGGAATGCGCTGTACAAAGGGGAATCTTCATTGATTCCAGGGTTCATTGGACTCGTAGTTAATCTGCTTTTCCTTCAATTGGCAATACGACTTTTTGCAAGCAGTCCATCAAAAAATGAAGGTGGGGATAGTTAAAGCAATCGGAATTTTAAATTTTATTGATCATTTAAACTAAGATGACCTCTAATTTTCAATTAGAAATTATAGAAAAACAACAAGCATACCATGCTGAAAAGTATGCAAGTGATGTTTGTCAACAAGTAATTTCAGCAACGATTGATTTGTATAAAAATATAGGTTTCCAAAAGCCTTGGGTTGGGTACTTGGTTGTAGATTCTGATGTAATCGTAGGAGCGGCAGGTTTTAATGGTGGGCCAGAAAATAATGAGGTAGAGATTTCTTATTTCACCTTTCAAGAATATGAAGGTAAAGGATATGCGACATTTGCCTGTAAAGAGTTAATCAAAATAGCAAAATTTCAAAATCCAGGGATAGTTATTAATGCTAAAACTGCACCAGAAGAAAATGCTTCAACAAGAATTTTAAGTAAACATGGATTTGTTTACCAGAAAGTTGTTCAAGACCACGAAATTGGAGATGCTTGGCTTTGGGAATTAGTTTAGTACTAAAATACATTCTTTCATTTTTAGCATTGTTTAATTTCCAATACTCACTTGCGCAATAATGCAGCAGAATATCTTAATTCAAGCGAGAGACGGTTATGCACTTTCGGCAACGATCAGAAGACCAGTAACTGAAATCAAGGGCGTCATTCAAATCAATTGTGGCACCGGAATTCCTCAAAATCTATACAGTAATCTAGCAAGTTTTCTGACCGACTGTGGTTATGTTACCGTTACCTATGACTACCGTGGCATAGGGAATTCCAAACCACATAGCTTGAAGGGATTTCAAGCAAATCTGGAAGATTGGGGTATTCTAGATATGACAAGCATATTCGATTGGATTAACAATGAATTCCCCTCCGAACGAAAAATTAGTATTGGCCATAGTATGGGAGGGCAGCTTGTGGGGCTAATGGACAACTATGACAAAATAGATCGACTTATTTTAATTGCCTCTTCCACAGGATATTGGAAAGATATGAGCAGCCCTTTTAAATGGATTATGCCACCCTTGTGGTTCTTATTGATTCCTATAATCGTTGCTATTTATGGCTATGCAAACGCAAAAAAAATTGGGCAAGGAGAAAATTTACCCAAGGGGGTTGCTTTGCAGTGGCGTAACTGGTGTATTAATCCGAACTACTTTGAGGACCATTTTAAAAATTCAAACACAAAATTATTTTATGATAAGTTCTTGATTCCTATCAAGTCTATTCAAATTGATGATGATCCCATTGCAAATAAAATCACATCAAATAAGTTAGTAAGCTATTTTAAAAATGCCACAATCGAAGTAGAAAGAATAACTCCTCAAAAAATAGGAGTTAAAAAAATTGGGCATGCTGGTTTCTTTTCAAGAAAATTCAAGGACACCCTATGGAACAAATTAAAGGAAGATATTGAAATTAGAAACCTGGCTTAATTCACTAGTGGTGGTTTAAATGGGCAAGTTTTGACTTCAATAATTCAAAGTGATGCGATGTATGGAAGGAAGTGAAGTTAGCGAGTTCTCTTAAGGTTATTTTTCCTAGGATTGGGTGAGGTAATCTATAGCTATCCAACTCAAATGGAGTATGGTTATTCAATTTATTGATAAATGATTGATTCAATGACTCATACTTTTGAATCAAATTGTCTTTTTCAGTATACGAAACTGGTGTAGGGATATAAATCGTTGGAGCTTTTGCACCGCCTTCTAATGCGTTTTTATACATCTGCTGAAGATGTTCAAAAGAGCGGCTATCCTTTTTATTGATGCCAAACAGTACACGTAAAATTGGTTTTGGTAATGAAAAGCCGATATTGACTATTTGCAGCACTTTAATTAAGTGCATTAAATCTTGACCTGCAGACCATTTATTATTTATGTTAACTTCAAATTCATCTTTACTTAGATCTTTCACCAATTCAATAAATTGAATTACATTTTCATCAAGCGATTTTACAAACGTTGTTTTTTCCATGTTTCGCTTTCTTTTTTTTGAATTGAAGTGGTGGTTCAGATGTACCGAAATTAAAAAAATTCATTTAGGAATGAAAGCTAACCCTCAAATTGGGGAAGACCTGTAAGTGATTGTTTCCTGATTTTCACCTGCTCAATTATAACATTAAACATTCATTTTTTATCCAAAAGGGGAGTTGCACTATTAAAAAGGTGATACTTTTGCAGTGTCACCTTTTTTAATGTTTTATGGATAAGCTAGTCCAATTCCTCAAAAAGTACCGAAATGAAGTTATCGTGGGGGTGCTTGTGTTGCTCTTCTTCATTTTCAGAGATGTGATCAGCTCCTTATTTTAAAATTGCAGAAGGTTCAGCCCTTTAATTTTCGGATTGTCACCTACTCAATCATCGCATTATAGTTGCATCTTTCGTCGAAAAGGGGAGCAAGCATATAAGGTTCTTGGAAGCGATTCTGGGGCCTTTTTCGCGTTTTAGGGGATATTCATTTTCAGATGCATTTTTTCATTTGCACACGATTTGCACAAAAATCCCTCTCCCGTACGCCGCGGCGCACGGGACAGGCATGCCCCCTTTCAAGAGCGGCCTGCGGCATGCAGGCCAGTCCCGCCGCGGGGGGCTTTGCGAAAAGAAAAAAGAAAAAAACAAGGCGCGCAAAGTAGGGAAGGCGCAAAGGCCTCCGGAAGTCAAACCGAGTTCACCACAATTTCTTTGCGTCTCTGCGTCTTTGCGAGACAAAAAAAAATAAAAAAAGAATCCGCCGCGGCGGACGGGTTAGGCGCCCCGCAATTCTTCGGGGCTGGCTGCAAAGTAGGGAAGGCGCAAAGCCTTTTCGCCTGTCTGCCGCAGGCAGGCCGTGGCGGATAGGCGGATTAGATGTTAAAGCCACATAGGCACAAAAGTTTTTCTTACGTGCCTATGTGGTTTTTACCTTCTCCAGGAGTTAAAAAATGAGTGCTTCCAGCTGCTGAGATTTATATAGGGTATTGTAGGCAGCAAGTGATTTTTTAATTGCCTCCACTTTGCCTTTTTCTGCATTCCATTGGGATTGCAAATCAGCCAACCTGGTTTTTATTCCTTGTGTAATTCTTGGGTCAGCAGCATCTGCAAGTCTCTTGATATTGAAGAATTCAACATTGAGTTTGCTCGGCCAGTTGATCACATCTTGCCCGTTTTGAATTCTACCCTCAACGATATTTGACTCCCAAGCATCAATCCCTGCAATTAGTTTTTTGGCTTCGTCCAGCACTTTTTCTGCAGGTTTCACACCCTTAAGAATGTCGCTATGGTGCACAAGCTGCTTTCTAATTTTTCGCAATTCATTTACCTGTTGATGCATTTCACTAATTGAGGCTGTAATGGAAGCAAGAACTTGCTGTTGCTCGTTCCAATCAGCTGCTGTTGCAGCAATCGCAGGGTTTGCCAATACAGTCATTTCCGTCTCTGCAATCGTCCCATTGAAATTCAATTGCGCTTTGTATTTGCCTGGAGGAACTGCATAGCCATCATAGCTACCGTATACAAATACGTTTTTTACATCGGGCTGGACGTTTTCATTTCTCAGGTTCCATAGGAAGCGATTGTGCCCTTTCTTCGCACTTAGCAGGGTAGCGGCTGCTGGACCACCCGGATATTTCGCATACGACGCGTCTTTTTTATTGGAGTAGGTTCGAATCAGCTTGCCGGATGCATCCGTAATTTTTAGGGTTACCAAAGTGCTGTCTGTTACCTCAGGAAGGATGTAATCAAGTATCACACCTTCTGGGGCGTTTTGTCCAGCCTTGTATTTTGCTTCTGGCAATCCCGTGCCACCACCAAACTTGTAAGCAGGCTTTGGTGTGAATAAAGTGACTGCCGACGCAGTGGTAGCTTGTTGGATGGCTCCCAAATCATCAAGGATCCAAAAGGCCCTGCCTGCTGTAGCTGCCACAAGATCATTGTCTCGAATCATCAAATCCGTGACAGGAACTATCGGCAGGTTTAATTGGAAAGGCTGCCAGCTTTTTCCTGCATCGGTAGAAAGATAAAATCCTCGTTCACTACCCGCATACAAAATGCTTTTGTTCTTGGTATCCTCTCGGATTACTTTGATAAAATCATCCGCCTTTACGCCCTTGTTTATTTTTGTCCAAGTTTTACCATAGTCAGTGGTCTTGTAGGCATAAGCGCCATAATCATTCAACTTATACCGTGTTGCTGAAATATAGGCCACGCCCTTGTCGAACCCAGAAAGTTCAATGCTATTGATTTGTGATTCTGGAAGATCAGCTGGTGTTACATTGGTCCATGTTTTCCCAGCATCCAAGGTCACATTTACTAAACCACAATCACTTCCTGTCCAAATAACGCCTTTTTCAATCGTGGATTCGGCCACATAAAAGATCGTATTGTAGTTCTCTCCTCCCGCACCTTCGTTGGTGAATGGAACTCCTCCGGGACCTTGTTTTGATTTGTCATTGCGTGTGAGGTCTCCGCTGATGGCATCCCAACTCATTCCCCCATTGGTTGACTTTAGCAA
>Ga0164293_10002764_pt1 | contig 14901 bp, 18 predicted proteins | sample GEODES118metaG_FD_111487 | JGI IMG/M metagenome (GOLD analysis project Ga0164293, IMG submission 111487) | Eutrophic lake water microbial communities from Lake Mendota, Wisconsin, USA - GEODES118 metaG | ecosystem: Environmental > Aquatic > Freshwater > Lake | place: USA: Lake Mendota...
AGGCCTTCGCTCTCGCTGATGAGGGTGACCTTGTAGGAAGCCATGAAAGGGATTGGGGCTCACAGGCACCCGGAAGCCGGGCCTGTAGGACCCGCCCTTCATACATCCGCCGCGCACCTTTCCCGTCGATTTGTCAGCGAGGACGGAGGAAGCCCAATCAAAGCCAAGGCACAGATCAGCGTGCCTTATGCAACACAGCGGATCGTCAGCAGGCCCCACTGGCTCTGCTGGGCCGTGAGCTCGGCCCGCCAGCCTTCCTCCAGCAGCGCCTGTTGGAGAGCAGGGGCCTGGTCCACCAGCAGGCCACTGAGCAGGCCCACACCGTGGGGAGCCAAGAGGGTGTGAAAAGCCGGACAGAGGGCCTGAATCACCGGCGCCAGGATGTTGCAGAGCAGCAGATCGGCCGGCTGGCCGTCGAGCAGGCCGGCCAGGGTTTCCGCTGAGCCCCGCGCCACCCGCACCTGGTCCCTCAGCCCGTTGAGGGCGGCATTGTCGGCGGTGGCCCGCACCGCCAGGGAATCGGTGTCGGCGGCTGCCACTGAAACCGCCCCCAGGCGCAGGGCCGCCAGGCCCAGCACGCCGCTGCCGCAGCCGAGATCAGCCAGCCGCAAACCCGCCAGATCCAGGGCTTCGAGCGCTTCGAGACACAGGCGTGTGGTGGGGTGACTGCCGGTGCCGAAGGCACTGCCGGGATCCATCACGATCACCTGGCGCCCGGCATGCTCGGGCGGGCAGGGCAACCAGGCGGGAAGGATGAGCAGCTGCTGGCCCACTGGATCGGCCTGCCAGTGCTGCTTCCAGCTGAGGCTCCAGTCTTCTTCGACCTGCTGGCTCCACTGCAGAGGCGGCAGAGCCACACCAAAGGGCTCCGCCAGGGGGGCCAGGGCCTGCTCCAGCTGCCAGCGCTCGGGCTCGGGCCAATCGCTCGCCGGCAGCCAGGCGATCAGCAGGCGTTCTCCGGGGGACTCGGGACGATGCTGGACCGCAACCCGAGAGATCCCCAGGGCGCCGAGCTTCCAGAACAGGGATTCCTCGAGCTCCGGCAGGGACGCCAGCTCCAGTCGCCACCAAGCCGGGGCGGCGGCCATCAGAGGGTGACCGGGTGCGCTTCCTGAATGCCGTTGATGGCGTGCACCGAAGCCAACAGGCTGGGGGGGATGGGATCGTCGAGGCTGAGCACCATCACGGCATCGCCGCGCACGATGCGGCGACCCACCTGCATCGAGGCGATGTTGACGTTGTGCTCACCGAGCAGGGAGCCCAGCTGGCCGATGATGCCCGGCATATCCCGGTGGCGGGTGAACAGCATGTGGCGGCTGGGGGCCACGTTCACCGGGAACTCATCGATGGTGGTGATGCGCAATTCCCCCTCCGCAAACACCGCCCCGGTAACGGTGTGGTTGCCGTTGGAGCCCTTGGAACTGAGCTGCAGCGAACCGCCGGCGAAATCGCGACTGGCATCGTCCTTCACCTCCACCACGTGGATGCCCCGCTCCTTGGCCTCGAGGCTGGCGTTCACGTAGTTGATGCTGTCGCCGAGGGCGGTGGAGAGCAGCCCCTTGAGGGCCGCCACCACCAGGGGCTGGGCCGGGTGGGCCGCAAAGTCGCCCTGGAGCCGCACCTCCAGCTCGCTGATCGGGCCGCCGGCCAACTGGCTCACCAGTTGGCCCAGGGTTTCGGCCAGTTGCAGGTGGGGCTTGAGCTGCTCCATCACCTCGGCATTGAGGCCAGGGATGTTGACGGCACTGCGGGCCGGCAAACCCAGCAACACATCCCGGATCTGCTCCGCCACATCAATGGCGACGTTCTCCTGGGCCTCTTCGGTGGAGGCGCCCAGGTGTGGAGTGAGGATCAGGCGCTCCCGCACCTGGCGCAGGGGCGAGCCGGCCTCGAGGGGCTCGTTGGCATACACGTCCAGGGCGGCACCGCCGATGGTGCCGTTCTCCACCGCCTCGGCCAGGGCCGATTCGTCGATGATGCCGCCGCGGGCGCAATTGACGATGCGGGCCGTGGACTTCATGGTCTTGAGCAGTTCCGCGTTCACCAGGTTCTCGGTGTCCGGGGTGCGGGGCAGGTGCAGGCTGATGAAGTCGGCCTCGGCGAAGAGGGCCGGCAGGGGCATCAGCCGCACCTGCATCTGCTGGGCCCGCTCCGCTGAGACGAAGGGGTCATAGGCCATCACGTCCATGCCCATGGCCTTGGCCACCCGGGCCACGTGGGAACCAATCTTGCCCAAGCCCACCACACCGAGCTTTTTCTTATAGAGCTCGTTGCCCACGTATTTCTTGCGGTCCCAGCCGCCGGCCATGGTGCTGGCGTGGGCGTGGGGCACATGGCGCGAGAGGGCCAGCATCAGGGCCAGGGCCTGCTCGGCAGCGGCGATGGTGTTGCCCTCGGGGGAATTCACCACCAGCACCCCCCGCTTGGTGGCCGCAGGCACATCCACGTTGTCCACCCCAACGCCGGCGCGGCCGATGATCCGCAGTTTGTCGGCGGCTTCGATGATGTCGGCGGTCACGGTGGTGCCCGAGCGGATCATCAGGGCGTCGTAGTCGCCGATGATCGCCTTGAGCTCTTCAGGCGGAAGCCCGGTGCGCACATCCACCGTGGCCACCTGGGACAGGATGTCGATCCCCGCCTGGTCGATGGGATCCGAAACGAGAACCTTTGTCATGCCCGGCGGTGAGGTGGGAGAGCCGGCGGTGCAGTGTAGTGAGCGGCGAGAATTCCCCCATCCCAAAGGAGCAGAGCGCAGCGTGGGCACGAGTGTGGTGGTGGTACTGAACGACCGCAAACGGCTGCATCAGCTGCGGGATCGCCTGGCGGCCCTTCAGCCGCCGATGGTGCAGCTGGAAGCCATCGGCGAAGGAGAACAGACCCTGGCGGAGGTAGCGCGACTCAATCCGGCGGTAGCCCGCCGCAACCGCCAGCAGGCGATGGCCCGCTGGCTGATCCCCTTCGGCTTCCTGGCTGGCCTCACCTTCACCTACATCACCGACCTCGACACCTTCGCCTTCGCCGGCGCCTGGAGCCAGCACCTGATCGGCGCCCTGCTCGGCATGGGCTCGGGTTGGATGGGCAGCTTCGCCGCCGCGGCCAGCGTGCGCTCGGAGGAGGATGACCGCATCCGCAGCCTGCGCAACCGGGTCGAGGAGGGCCACTGGCTGCTGCTGGCCGAAACGGCCAACGGCGTCGAGATGCCATGGATCAGCCTCCAACAGGCCAAGCCCCTGGCGGTGGTGCGCCTGGGCGATGGCTGAGCAGGCCCGGATCTGATGCTGCCGCAGCGCGACCTACTGGTGGGGAGCCAGCACCCGAAGGAGCTGGCCGCCGTGCTCACCGCCGCCGACCGGGCCCTGCGCACCTGGGAACCCGTGTGGACGGGGTTTGTGGAAGGAGACGTGCGCGAGGAAGCCACAGAACGGCTGGGGGCGCTGGCTGAGCTGACCCTCACCAGCACCGGTGGCTATCCCGGGGCCGAGCGGCAGCGGCTGCTGATTCAGCGGAGCGAAGCGGCCCAGGATCTGGAAGATGGGGCGGCCGGCTTGATGGGCCTAGAGATCAGCGGCAATTTCCTGTTCGACCCAGCCGAGCGCAGCGATTTCCGCGCCGGCCTGCTGGGCCTCGGCCCCCCTGAGGACGAGCTCGGTGACATCTGGGTACGGGGCGACCGGGGGGGACAGGCCGTGGTCACCGCGGCGCAGGCTGCGGCGCTGGATGGCCGCAACACCAGCGTGCGCACGGTGGAGGTGCGGCTGGAGGCCCGGCCGCTGGCTCAACTGCAGTTGCCCGCCCAGCGCCAACCTCGCCACTTCCAAACGGTGGAGGCCTCCCTCCGGCTGGATGCGGTGGCCTCGGCCGGATTCGGGATCTCCCGCAACCGCATGGCGGAGCTGGTCCGCCAGGGCAGCGTGCGGGTCAACTGGCAGCCCATGTCCAGCCCCAGCCGCCTGCTGGTGGCCGGGGATCGGGTGCAGCTCGAAGGGCGTGGAGAGCTACGCGTCGTAACGGTGCAGGCCACCAAACGGGAGCGGTGGCGGCTTGAACTGGTGCGGTGCTGACTGGTGGAGCGCTGACTGGTGTAGTGATGCAGAAGGGCCCGATGGGAGTGCCAGCCGTTCTGTAAACTCAGATCGCTTCTGGGGCGATTAGCTCAGAGGTAGAGCACTACCTTGACACGGTAGGAGTCACTGGTTCGATTCCAGTATCGCCCATTTCAATTCAACTGCATTTCCTGAGATGGCAGGCACGGTGAGCGATTTGACCGTGGTTGTCGGTCTGGCGCGATCCGGAATTGGTGCGGCCAAGCTGTTGCATCAGGCCGGCCGAGCGGTGCTCGTGATCGACAACCAGCAGGGGCCGGACCTCGAAGCCAGGGCTGCCGATCTGCGCCAGCTCGGCATCGCCGTCCAGCTCGGCGCGCCCCTCCATCCGGACACCTTCGCCGCCCTGGCCAATCCCCCGGTGGCGGTGGTGGTCAGCCCCGGGATCCGCTGGGACCACCCCACCCTTGAGACGCTGCGACACCAGGGCATCCCAACCGTCGGTGACCTGGAGCTCGCCTGGCAGGCCAGCCGCAACGTGCCCTGGATCGGCATCACCGGTACCAACGGCAAAACCACGGTCACCCACCTGGTGAGCCATCTGTTGCAGCACGCCGGCCTCGACGCCCCGATGGGAGGCAATGTCGGCTTTTCCGCCGCTGAGCTGGTGCTGGAGAGGATCCAACCCAACCGCCCCAACCCCAAACGCCCCCAGCCCGACTGGCTGGTCATGGAGCTCAGCAGCTACCAGATCGAAGCGGCCCCTCGAGTGGCCCCCCAGGTGGGGATCTGGACGACCCTCACCCCGGATCACCTCGAACGCCATGGCACGCTCGACGCCTACCGCGCCATCAAACGGGGCCTGCTGGAGCGCTCGAGGGAGCGCATCCTCAACGCGGATGACGCCGATCTGAGGGCCCATGCCAACCGCTGGGACCGGGCCACCTGGATCACGGCGGGCCGGCGCGAAAGCCTGCCCGACAGCATCACGCCCAGCCTCTGGATCGAGGGGGAACAGGTCATGCAAGCCAACCCGTCCGGCAGCAGCCCCCTGATGGCCGTCGACTGTCTGGCCATGCCCGGAGCCCACAACCGCCAGAACATGTTGATGGCCGCCGCGGCCGGCCTGGTGGCAGGGCTATCCGGATCCCAGATGGAGGAGGCCTTCCGGGCCTTCCCCGGCGTCCCCCACCGACTCGAGCGCCTGCGCGAAAACCAGGGGATCACCTACTACAACGACAGCAAGGCGACCAATTACGACGCGGCCGAGGTGGCCCTCCAGGCCTTGCAGGGTCCCCTGGTGGTGCTGGCGGGCGGAGAGTCCAAGCAGGGAACCCCCCACAACTGGTTGACGGCCCTGGGCCAGAAAGCCGCCGCCGTGGTGCTGTTCGGCGCTGCCCAGGCGGAATTCCAGCGCCTGCTGACAGCGGCCGGCTTTCCTGGAGCCGTGCACTGCTGCGAGGGGCTGGACACGGGCGTTGGCCTGGCCGCCCAACTGGCACGGACCCATCAGTGCGCAGCGGTGCTGCTCTCACCGGCCTGCGCAAGCTTTGATCAATACAGCGATTTTGAAGCCCGCGGGGATCACTTCCGTCGCTTGGTCGCTGAGCTGTAGGGACGCGGGACAGGCAAACCGCGACAACGCCACCCCTAACATTCCCGGGCGAACCGTCCGCTGCAAACGCCCATGGCGTACTGGTTGATGAAGAGCGAGCCCGAGGTCTACGGGATCGAGCACCTGCAACGGGAAGGTACGACCCTGTGGGATGGCATTCGCAACTATCAAGCCCGTAATTTCATGCGGGCTATGCAGATTGGCGACCAGGCTTTCTTCTACCACTCCAACAGCAAACCACCAGGAATCATTGGCCTGATGGAAGTGATCGAAACCCAGCTGATCGATCCGAGCCAGTTTGATCCCAACTCAAAATACTTCGACCCTGGCGCCACCCCCGAGAAACCGCGCTGGGATTGCGTGAAGCTGCGCTATGTCTCCCAATTTGAGCGCTTGCTGAGCCTCGACTCCCTGCGGGAGAGCTTCAGCCCCGACGAGCTGGGGGTGGTGAAACGGGGCAACCGCCTCTCGATCCTGCCGGTCAGTGCCGCCAGTGCCGAGCGACTGCTGGGCCTGCTGAACGCACCGTGAGTGAGCCGGCACCGATCAGCCCGCCCCCCCTGGCGATCCGCGGCGCGGTGGAGCGGGGTTGGGCAGCCTTTGCCCACTGCCCCTGGGTGCTGATGGGCTTCACCCTGCTCAGCGGTGGGACCAACTTGCTGGCCCAGCTGCTCTACCGCTACGAGAGCGGGCTGGTGATCTCGCTGCTGGGACAACCGGATCCGATCTCGATCGTTCTGGCCGCCATGGCCTGGATCCTCTATGTGCTCACTGGCCTATGGCTGGTGGTGGGCCTGCTACGAGGAGCCCAGCTGGCCCTCCACCGGCGCAGGCCCCGGCTGGGGGAGCTGGTGCGGGTGGATGGCCGGGCCATGCTCCGCTGTTTTGGCACCGTGCTGCTCATCCTGGTGGTGCTGGCCGTGATCGTGCGTCTCGCCCAGGCCAGCTCCTGGCTACTCACGCTGATCCAGCCGCTGCTCGCTCCCCTCCCGCTGCTGGCGGGCTTGGCCGTCGTCGTCTATTTCAGCGCTGACCAGATCCTGAGCCTGCCCCTCACCGTGATTGGCGGGCTGGGCCCCCTAGGCGCCTTTTGCAGGGGGAGGGCCGCAACAGACCCCCATTGGCTCCATGCCCTGGGACTGACCCTGGTGCTGCTGGGCATGGTGCTGGCTGGCTTCCTGGTGCTTCTAGCGGGATTGGTGGTGGCCCTACCTGTGGCCGCCTGCACCCTGACGGCCGCCTACCAGCAGCTGTTCGAACCGGTCGACCCGAGCGGGATCAGCGTCCCCTAAAACTCGCCTGGGCCGGGAAGAGATTGGCCAGATAGCAGCGGGTGACTTCACGATTCTTGAGACCGTTCTGCACGAGAAACCCCGCGAGGGCCGCTTGAAAGAGCCGGTACTGATCCCAATTGGGATGCTGCTCAATAAACCCGCGCATTGAGGCCAGCAGGGCCTCAGGTACCTCAGCCCGGAAACTGACCGTGGCCGGATCAACGCCCGTTGAGGGCTGGTCACTGGCCTGCAATTCCATGGGGGTGGCTTCGGGATGGCACCAGTTCTCCACATCCCGCTGAAGCCGTCAAATCGGGTCCAGGGCTCCAAAACGCGAGGCTCGCAGACTGAGATTGCAGGCCCCTAAAGCGATCGGGCCCGCCGACAGCCGGCCTCAACCGCGGTGGAGGGGACAGATTCAGCCTGTCAAGGGGAAAGGCGGCCGCGGCTCCTTTTTCCCCAGACTGCTGGCGCCCGTGGCACTCCGGGAGCCAAAGCTGGGGAAAAGCTGGGCAAATCCACGGCCGATCTGGGGGCTGGGCGGGAATCCGGCAATCATCAGCAGTGCTGATCATGGGGCTACCGCCCCTGGGTCTCAGGCGGGACCGTGAGGAGCTGCCCACAGTTGGCCCTCCCCTTCGGCAGGCTCCCCCGAGACCAGGGCAGCCACCAGGGCTGCACTGGCCTCGGCAGTCCAGCTGCCCTCCACGGCACGGCTGCCGCCCCCCGCCGGGGTCAGCACGAACCGCAGCTCCCAGCCGTCCCGATCGCCGTCGAGTGCGACCCAAAGCGGTCCCCGCTCCAGCTCCAGGCTGATCGCCTCCTCACCCATCAGCTGGTCGGCCAGTCCCCGGTGCTCCTGCACCAATCGGCCCAACCCCTGCTGCAGGTCTCGGGCTTCCGCGGCGGTGAGCTCGACGGCCCAACCCTGACCTCCGACCAACACAGAAAAGGGGTGACGGGCCGGGTCCACCAGCCAACGCCACCCCTCCCCTTCCTGGACCTGCATGCGTCGACGGTCAGCCGGGCAGCAGGTCGGGCTGGTCCTGTTCGTCGCTCAGCTCAATGATGGCGCGCTGCACCGGCTTGATCATCGAGTCGTCGAGCAAACCGTCGAAGTCATCAAAACGGCGCTGCTTAGCCCGGAAGGCAATGCGCACCGTGGTGAGGTAACGATTGCTGGAATGGCGGATCAGGCTTTCGGCCCGTTGGGCCAGTTCCTTTGGATTGACATCAAGTCCGCTCTGCATGAACACCGCTCCAGTTCAATCAATCTAGGTCAGCAGGGGCCAGGCGCCGATTAGAAGACCACCATGCAGGGCACCCTGGCGATCGATCTGGGCAGCAGCACCACCGTGGTGGCCTACCAGGCGCCCGGTGCCTCGGCGCGGCTCCTCGCCCTGCCTCCCTACAGCAGCAGCGAGCCCGTGGTGGTTCCCACCTTGCTGTGGCTGAGCGATCCATCCCGATCCAGGCCCCTGATCGGACGCCAGGTGCTGGAGGCGGGCCTGGCCCACGCCGAGGGGCCCGAGCTGCACCGCGACTTCAAACGGCGGATCGGCGCCACCCCCCAGCGTGAGGCCATCCCCCAGGGTTCGTCCCAATCCATCACCCTGCCGCTCAGCCCGGAGCAGGCCGGCGCCCTGTTGCTGCGAAAACTCTGGGCCGCCCTGCCCACGGATCTGGCCCCCCAGCGGCTGGTGCTCACGGCCCCGATCGACAGCTACCCCCGTTACCGGCAGTGGCTGCAGGAGGTGTGCCGCGAGCTGGAGGTGGCGGAACTGGCCTTGGTGGACGAACCCACCGCCGCCGCCATCGGCGCCGGATTGCCCGCCGGCAGCACGGTGCTGGTGGTGGACCTCGGCGGGGGCACGATCGACCTCTCCCTGGTGGCCCTGGAGGGGGGTGAAGGCCGGCCGGCGCCCATGGCCCAGCTGCTGCGCTTCGCCGGCCGCGACCTGGGCTCGAGCCGTCAGGCCCTGCGTTGCGCCCGGGTGATTGGCAAGGCTGGCCTCGCCCTCGGAGGGCGAGATTTCGACCGCTGGATTGCCGCCCATCTCTGCCCTGGAGCCGCCCTGGGTGGCGATCTGCTGGCCGCTGCCGAGGCCCTCAAGTGCCAGCTCAGCAGCCAGGAGGAGGCGCTGGTGCTCTGGAGCCCGCCTGGTTCAGGCCAACCGCCCCAACCCCTGCGGCTGAACCGGAGCGACCTGGATGGCCTGCTGCGGGAACGGGGCCTGGTGGCCCAGCTGGATGGATTGCTCGAGGAGGTGCTGGCCGCCGCCCGCCGCGAGGGGCTGGCCCTGAAGCAGATCACGGCGGTGCTGCCGGTGGGGGGCAGCAGCCGGCTCCCCCTGATCCGCCAGTGGCTGGCCGAACGCTGCGGCGGGATTCCCCTGCGCCACGAGCGGCCGGTGGAGGCCGTGGCCCTCGGCGCCCTGGCCCTCACCCCCGGCGTTCAGGTGCGCGACATCTTGCGCCATGGGGTGTCGCTGCGCTGCTGGGACCAGCGCTCGGGCCGCCATCACTGGCAGGCCCTGTTTGTGGCCGGCCAGACCTGGCCCACCGACCGTCCACTGGAGGTGGTGCTGGCCTGCAGCAGCCCTGACCAGCGGTCCCTGGAGCTGGTGCTGGGGGAACCGGACAACGAGCAGCGCAGCGAGGTGGTGTTTGAGGGTGGATTGCCGGTGCTGCGGCCACGGCCGGCCGGCGAGGGCCGCGTCCAGCCCTGGAGTGGGCAGCCACCGCCCCTGCCCCTGATCACGCCGGGCCAGCCCGGTGAGGATTGCCTGCGCCTGGCCTTTGCGATCGATCACCAGGGCCAGCTCCTGCTGGAGGTGACCGACCTACGCAGCGGCCAACGCACTCCGCCGCGGGCGCTAGGCCCGGTGCGCTGAGCCCCCACCGTCATGGCCGGACACGGACAGTGGACGCCAGAGCCGCTGCCCCCTCTCGAGGGCCGCGGGGCCCGCTGCCCCATAAAACGGGATACCCAACCTCCCTTTTGCCTTGGCCCTGCGCCGCCACAGGCTGCCCCGTTTCTGGCTGGCCCTCACCCTGGGCCTGGTGGCCTCCGGCCTCGGGGCGACCTACTGGTGGGAGCAACAACTGCCCCAACGGCTGGAGCAGGCAGCCAGGAACGGTGATCTGCAGGCCTGCCTTCGCTACAGCGAACAGCTGGAAGCCCTGCGCTGGATGGGGGGACAGGCGCCGGCGGAACAGGGAAGCTGCCGGCGGCGCCAGGCGGCCCGCCTCTGGCAGCAACAGCAGTGGTCCGCGGCCCTGCAACTGCAACTGCAACTCGTCAACTCCCAGGCCGGCAGGCCGGCCGACCGAAACCAGCTGGACCGCTGGCAGCAGACCCTGCAACAGCAAGCCCTGAGCCGCTTTCAGGACGGCGACCTACCGGCTGCTCTGGCACTCCTGGCCGTGATGGGGGAGGACCGACGGGCCGATGGCAACAGCCTGGGGGACAAGTTCCGAGAAAACTGGACGCGCAACCGACTCCAGTTCGAGCGGGCCAAGGCCCTGAGTGGTCAGCGGCGCTGGTGGGAAGCCCTCGATGCCCTCACCCGCATCGACCATCCCTGGTGGAAAACCCACAGCCGGGCGCTACAGGCCACGGTGCAAAAGGGCATTGAAGGCCTGGCAGGCCAGGAGCGCGAACACGACGCCCACGGGCAGCTACCCCACACCGTTCCCACGGACCAACTCGACGCCCAGGTTCAGCAAAGGATCGCCAAGGGGATGGACGAATGGGCGGCCTTCCAGGACGCCTGCCGGGCCCTGGGCGGGACGGTGGTGGAGGCCGGGCCGGAGACGGCCTGTCAGCGCTGAGCCCCTGGGGATCCCCAGGGGCGACTGGCGCATGACAGGATTGGCCGCGCGATGAAGCTCCGGGGCCATGCAGCCAGGCGATCAGGTCAAGGTCTCCCAGAGCGTGGTCGTCTACCACCATCCCCAGCACCGCGGCGAAGCCTTCGACCTCCAGGGCCAACAGGGCGAGGTGATGACCGTCCTCAACGACTGGAAGGGCCGGGTGATCAGCCCAACCCTGCCGGTGATCGTGGCTTTTGGGAAATTTCGCGCCCACTTCCGAGGCGACGAACTCGAGCCCGCCTAGGGCTCAGGGCGGAGCAGGTAGACCCCTTCCTCTCCGTCGATGGCCTGCAGACAGAGCTGGATGGATTCCTGACGCCGGGTGGGCACCACCCGGCCGCAGAAATCGGGCTGAATCGGCAACTCCCGATGGCCCCGATCCACCATGGCCAACAAACTCACCCGCTTGGGCCGCCCCCAGGCCTGCAGCGCTTCTAAGGCCGCGCGCACGGTGCGTCCGGTGAAGATCACGTCGTCCACCAACACCACCTGGCGACCATCCAGGGCCACGGGCAGTTCGGTGGGAAGACCCAGCCGGATACCCACCCGTTCCAGATCATCGCGGTGAAAGGTGGGATCCACCGTGCCCTGATCGATCGAATGGCCGGTCATCGCCGCCAACCTCTGGGCCAGCACCTCCGCCAGTGCCACCCCCCGGGTGGGAATGCCGAGCAGGACGAGGGAGCGGCTGTCGATGGCACTTTCGAGCACCTGGGAGGCCAGACGATCGAGGGTGCGGCCGAGATCCAGGGCGGAGAGCAACTCAAGCCGGTGCATCAGTTCAGCCACGGATAAAGAGCCCCGGCGAATTGGCCTTGGACAAACAGTGTGGCCAAAGCCTGACCCGGCCGGGATCAAGCGGGATCACCGCACATCCGCACTGTAGATTGGATTTGGAAGGCGTTGATTCAACGTCGCTCGGTGAGTCGGTGGCTAGGTGAGACGGGTGACAGCATTTCCCTCCCAGCAGCAATCCACCCTGTCCGAAGGGCCCTCTCCCACTTTCCGGGAGGCATCCGGGGTCGCCCCGGTCGTCCTCGCCATCCTGGATGGCTGGGGCTACAGCCATGAGGCCGAACACAACGCCATCCGGGCCGCCAGCACCCCGGTGATGGATGCCCTCTGGCATGCCTACCCCCACACCCTGATCGAGGCCAGTGGCGGCGCCGTGGGCTTGCCCGACGAGCAGATGGGTAACTCGGAGGTGGGGCATCTCACCATCGGCTCCGGCAGGATCATTCGTCAGGAGTTGGTCCGGATCAGCCAGGCCGTCAAGAACGGCAGCATCGCCGACAACACCGCCCTCAATGCTCTTGCCGCGGGTGTGCAACAACGCGGCGGCACCCTGCACCTGATCGGCCTCTGCTCAGACGGCGGCGTGCACAGCCACATCAAACACCTCGGAGGGCTGCTGAGCTGGGCCGCCTCACGAGACCTTGCCGACGTGTGTGTGCACGTGATCACCGACGGCCGTGACACCGACCCGAGCAGCGCACCGCGGTTTGTGACCCAGGTTCAGGAGCAGATCAACCGGGCGGGCGTGGGCCGCATTGCCACCCTCTGCGGCCGCTACTGGGCGATGGACCGCGACAACCGCTGGGATCGCACGGAAAAGGCCTACCGCCTCTACACCGAACCGGCGCCCATCTCCGAACTCAGTCCGGTGAACGCCATCCACGCCTCCTACGCCCAGGAGATCGGCGATGAGTTCCTCGAACCGGTACGGCTGGCGGAGGGTCTGATCAAGGCCGGTGACGGCGTGGTGTGTTTCAACTTCCGGCCCGACCGGGTGCGGCAGCTGGTCCGAGCCCTGGTGCTGGCCGAGTTCGATGGCTTCTCCCGGGAGCCCATCAGCCCGATCGATGTGGTCACCTTCACCCAATACGAAAAAGGGCTGCCCGTGGCTGTCGCCTTTCCCCCGGAATCCCTCGACGGGCTGCTGGGCCAGGTGGTGTCAGAGGCGGGGCTGCGCCAGTTCCGCACCGCCGAAACGGAAAAATATCCCCACGTCACCTATTTCATGAACGGGGGCATCGAGCAGGCCTTCCCCGGCGAAGACCGGCACCTGGTGCCTTCACCGCGGGTGGCCACCTATGACCAGTCCCCCGCCATGTCGGCGGGCCAGCTCACTGACAGCTGCATCGCGGCGATCCAGAAGGGCATCTACGCCCTGGTGGTGATCAACTACGCCAACCCCGACATGGTGGGACACACCGGCAAGATGGCGGCCACCACGGAAGCCGTCAGCACCGTGGACACCTGCGTCGGGCGGCTGATGGAGGCCACCAACCGCATGGGTGGCACCCTGCTGATCACAGCCGACCATGGCAATGCCGAGGTGATGGAAGGCCCCGATGGCCGGCCCTGGACGGCCCACACCACCAACCCGGTGCCCGTGATCCTGGTGGAGGGCGAGAAGCGCAAGCTGCCCGGCCATGGCACCAACGTGGTGCTGCGCGACGGCGGCGGTCTGGCTGACATCGCCCCCACCCTGCTGGAGATCCTCCACCTGCCCAAGCCGGCCACCATGAGCGGCGAGTCGCTGATCCTGCCCGCCGCCACCACCGCGGACACCAGCCGCATCCCCCAGACCCTGGGCGTTTAGCCTGCGTTCACCAGGGGAGGAACTGTGATCACGTCGGTGTTGTCTTGGGTGTGGATCGGCAGCGGTGTGCTGCTGATCATCAGCGTGCTGCTGCATAGCCCCAAGGGCGACGGCATGGGCGGGCTTGCCGCCAGTGGTGGCTCCATGTTCACCAGTGCCCGCAGCGCCGAAGCCACCCTCAACCGCATCAGCTGGACCCTGCTGGCCATCTTTCTCGGACTGGCCGTGGTGCTCAGCGCCGGCTGGCTGAGCTGAGCCAGCGATGTCGATGCCGCGCCGCAACCTGCTGGTGGCCCTGGGATCCAGCCTGGCGGCCTTCTTCACCAAAGCCGACCGGGCCGAAGCCGCCGCCAAAACCCAAGACCCGGCCTGGCAGCTCAGTGATGCCGCCTGGAAACAGCGTCTCAGCCCCGCCGCCTACCAGGTGCTGCGCCGCGAGGGCACGGAACGGCCCTTTTCCAGCCTCCTGAACAGCGAAAAGCGAGCCGGCACCTTCGTCTGCGCCGGCTGCGCCCTGCCCCTGTTCAGCTCAAAGGCCAAATACGAGAGCGGCACGGGCTGGCCCAGCTTCTGGCAGCCCCTGCCCAACGCCATCGCCACCCAGGTGGATTTCAAACTGCTGGTGCCCCGCACGGAATACCACTGCCGGCGCTGCGGCGGGCATCAGGGGCACGTGTTCGGCGACGGCCCCAAGCCCACCGGCAAGCGCTACTGCAACAACGGTGTGGCACTCAGCTTCAAGCCAGCCGCCAAGAGCTAACCGTCACACCGTGCACAGGCAGGACATCGAGGCTGTCATCCAAGCCTGAGCAGCCCATAAAAAAAGGGAGGGCTTTGCCCTCCCTGACTGGGTTCTGAAGGAACGACTCAAACCGTCGATCTCGATCGAGATCAGTAGTCGAAGTCGCCGCCGCCCATGCCGCCGCCGGCGGGGGCTGCATCCTTCTTCTCGGGCATGTCGGCCACGATGCACTCGGTGGTGAGCACCATGCCGGCAATCGAAGCCGCGTTCTGCAGACCCGAGCGGGTCACCTTGGCAGGGTCCACGATGCCGGCAGCCAGCATGTCGACGTACTCACCGGTGGCGGCGTTGTAGCCCTCGTTGAAGGGCTTGTTGCGCACGTTTTCAGCCACCACGGCGCCATTGACGCCAGCGTTCTGGGCGATGCGCATCAGCGGAGCGGTGAGGGCGGAGGCCACGATGTGGGCGCCGATCAGCTCTTCGCCGGAGAGGTTGGCCTTGGCCCACTCTTCGAGGGCGGGCGCCAGGTGGGCCAGGGTGGTGCCACCACCAGGAACGATGCCTTCCTCAACGGCCGCCTTGGTGGCGTTGATGGCGTCTTCCAGGCGCAGCTTCTTGTCCTTCATCTCGGTCTCGGTGGCGGCACCGACCTTGACCACGGCCACACCGCCGCTCAGCTTGGCCAGACGCTCCTGCAGCTTCTCCTTGTCATAGGAGGAGTCGGTTTCGTCCATCTGCTTGCGGAT
>Ga0164293_10002765_pt1 | contig 14901 bp, 7 predicted proteins | sample GEODES118metaG_FD_111487 | JGI IMG/M metagenome (GOLD analysis project Ga0164293, IMG submission 111487) | Eutrophic lake water microbial communities from Lake Mendota, Wisconsin, USA - GEODES118 metaG | ecosystem: Environmental > Aquatic > Freshwater > Lake | place: USA: Lake Mendota, Wisconsin...
ATACAGGTAACGGTCAAAGGTCGGTATTATTTCGTAATATTGATTATAATAGATATCAACCTGATTATAAAAATCAATATGGTGGATTATTGGGTATTGCTCAAGGTTTAGTTAACTTAGCGGTTAATTTAATTAATCCTGATAATGGTACCTTAGTTGGTGGTTATTATGTTGGTAGTAGAAATGCTGAGCCATCAACAATAACATCTCCCCCAAATCAAATACCAATTAATGTCTTTGGACAACAGGACCCAGCACCTGTTTATGGTCCTTCAGAACTTGCGATTCTATATGAGGGTAATAATGAAGTTTTAAATTTTGGTCTTGCCGCAAAACCATTAAGTGATGGTGGTGGTATTGATGGTCAATTTGTTTGGACATCACCTAAGTATAAAGGTAACGCAGGATTTAAAGCGACTCCTGGTGGAGGTGCGGGTAGTTTAGACCCCGAGTTTAACCAAGTTAGTAGTTATTATACAAGAGACGAGTCAACAAACATAACCTTTAAGGACTCTTCAATTTTAGACCAAACACAAAGGTTAATTAATTCTGCCGATAATGTTACGGGTATTTCTCGTTTGAAACATGTTGGTAATGCGATGAATCAAGTTAGTAAAGTATTCCATGATGGGTATAAAGAAATTACTAAAGGTTCTCAAGTATTATCATATACTGATTTTACCACAGGGGCTGAAAAAGGGATTGAATATTGCCGTGTATTCACTAAGGATACTCCTTATTACACTTATGCCGATTTACAAAAAACTGACGGTATTACAACTTCGGGTAGACGTTTTAGTAATTCTGTATTTGATAACACATACAACTTAAACATCGCACCACTTAAAAACCCTGGTTCTACTAACATTCAAATGAATAACCAAGGTAAAATGGTTGCTAAAAAATACATGTTCTCTATTGAGAATTTAGCTTGGAGAACCTCTAGTAGACCTGGATATACATATGATGAATTACCAACATGTGAAAAAGGACCTAATGGGGGTAGAGTTATGTGGTTCCCGCCTTATGATTTAAAATTCTCAGACCAAAGTTCTGCGAATTGGAATTCACAATCATTCTTAGGTAGACCTGAGCCAATTTATACTTATAAAGACACTAGTAGAACAGGAACACTTTCTTGGAAAATTATTGTTGACCACCCCTCAGTTATGAATATTATTGTTGAAAAACAATTAAAAGGGCAAAGTAAAGAAAAGTTAAATTCAATTATTGATTCGTTCTTTGCGGGATGTGTTAAGTATGATATTTATCAATTAGGACTTAAGTTTAATACAATACCAACAAAGGATTTGTATACCTATCAAGAAATTTTAAATAACCCACAATTAACCAAAGAAGAGTTAGAGGGGGTTAATCAATCTATACCTAAAGATAATTCGGGCGGATTAGTTACAACACAAAATAATACTCCCGCAAATAGTGGTAGTAAAGCGGATACTAAAGATAATTCAGGTACCGAATTTGAAACCGCATTTAATGAATTGGCGTTCTATTTTTTTAACGACATTCCTGACCCTAATACAAATAAAACGGTTTCTTCTGTACCTTTTAATGTTACTTATAATAATTATACCGCTCCGTCATTCGTCAGTAATTATGTGGAGAAAGCCAATGCGGTGTTTAAATCTGATTTGTCTTATTGTAAAACAAACACGACATATTGTGATACAAATAAAAAGGTTAAAGAGTTTTATGATACGGTAATTATCGACAACTTTAATACAATTGACAATGCGGATAACGGTTTTATTAAAAAGGCGTTTAATTTATTAAAAGAAAAAAACGCAACAATTAATTTAACTTTAGTTGGTTCGGCTTCAGCACCTGCCTCAGTACCATATAACATAAATCTTTCTAAAAGAAGAAATGATTCTGTTTTACAATATCTTAAAATTAGAGGTAAAGAAATTGGGTGTGATATAACACCGTTTATTGATAGTAAAAAATTTATTTTAAATGAATCCGCTTCAGGTGAAACAGAAACTGTGGTGATACCAAAATCGATATCTGGAGGTGCGGGGGCGTCGGTTAATTGTACGACTGATATTAAAAATGGTTCGGGTGTTGTTACATCTAATTCACAAATTTATTCGGTTGATGCTATGGCTTGTAGACGTGTTAAAATTGTGTCTAAAGTTGTTATACCACCATCTGAAAGTAAAAACGATAACGACCCAACAACAACACAAACCTCAACACCACCTAAAACTATTGACATAACAGTTAAACCAAAAACACCAAAACCTACGGTCAGTATTGAGAAAAAACTTAAGGAAGGTATTGGGAAACGAATATTACGACAATTACTTTCTGAATGTGATTACTTCCAAGTGATTGAGGAAAATGTTCCGATGTTATACGATTCAATAAAAGAAAAAATTAAATACTTTAACCCTGCGTTTCACTCTATGACACCTGAAGGGCTGAATGCTCGTTTAACGTTTTTAAATCAATGTGTTAGACCTGGTGAGACAATACCAACGATTGGGCCTGACGGTAAGCCAAAATACAACGATGCGGTTAATACATCATTTGGTGCACCACCAGTATTAATATTACGTATTGGTGACTTTTATAATACAAAAATTATACCTAAGAGTGTTTCATTTACTTATGACCCTTTGTTGTATGACATGAACCCTGAAGGTATTGGTATCCAACCGATGATTGCTAATGTTACAATGAACTTTGATTTCATTGGTGGTATGGGTCTTGCTAAACCTGTTGAACAATTACAAAACGCATTATCGTTTAACTATTATGCGAACACTGAAATTTATGATGAGAGAGCGGTATGGACCGAAGATACTTCAGCATTAGATAAAACTTTAATGGAATCTATTTTACAAAACCAACCTCTTGAAACTGTAGACAACGTTGATAACCAAGCACAAAATGCGTTTGGTAGTACAATTGGGGATATTGTTAATTTTAATAGAGTTGTTAGTGGTGAAACAGGTGAAATTAGTTATCAGGTTATTATGGATAAGATGTTATCTGAAACGACAACGTATTTTAGTACGTTATATAATCAATTAGAAAGTATTGTGTTACAAACCAATTATGGTGTACTACAAATGGCTAATCAATATAGAGATTACACGGATGGTAATTTAAAATTAGGGACAAATGACGAATTAACAAAAATATACGGTAAGGCGTTATTGTCTAGTACGGAAGGTAATACTAAAGTTAACCTATTCCAAGAGGTCCTTGATGTTTGTATTTATGATGTTAACGATGAGTCTAACCCAATAATTAATGAATTGATTAATAAATACGTTGAAATTACTCCTGATGAAATTAGAGTTCTTAAAACAAATATGATTTCATATTTAAAACAAGTTTACTTGGTAATACCTAATAGTGTTCAAGCAATTATTACTGATTTAACGGTTAAAGAACAAGATTACGTCCAAATAATTAGAAAATTAGATATTATTAATCAAAAAACCGATGGTAAGAAATTAGAAAATGGTACCCCATTAGTTTACAATATTAGTGGAAGTACCAAGGTTAGTGAAAGTACTAAACAAGAAAATAGTTCCATAACAGACACGTATGTTGAGTTTACAACTGATTGTAGTAAAATATACAAATCACTTAATGATTATTTAGAAGTTTTAACCAAAAAAGAAATTATCACGGACACTTATACAGGGTATGGGGGATTTAAAACCGCAGATGATTCGTTCGCAACCGATGGATATAAACAAGAGTTTTTTATATTAGTTGGTAGAAATTTCAGTGATAAAAATAAATTAGAGGACTTTAAAAAATTTATGTTAACCGCTAATATATCGGGAAATAAAAAGTTAGTTAAAAAATTTGAAAATATTACAGATGATTTGGCTAAAGAATTTAGTCAAGAAATTAAAAAAGAAGAAAAAATATTTTCGGATTTTAGAAAAAGTTCTGAATATAAAACATACATTGAAAGTCCTGACGATATTTTATATCCTGTGGGTAAAACAAGAGTGTTTGATTATACAACAGTACCTAATCCCGCAACTGAAACTGCTCAGAAAAAGTTATTAAGTGACCTGTTTACTACGGTTAATTTAGAACCTGATAAAACTAAAAGTTATATGGGTAAAGTTAAATTTAATTAATTATGGCATCAAAACAATATTATAATAGATATAATGATTTTATTTTAAATGGGCAACAGACTGTCGTCCCTTATATTTCTTTACCAAGTAAAAGCACTGATAAACGATACATTTATAAGGCTGGTCAGTCCAGATTAGATAAAATGTCACAACAGTATTATGGGTCACCATTCTTTGGGTGGTTAATAATGCAGGGTAATCCAATTTACGGAGGACAAGAATGGAACATCAGTGATGGTTCTATCTTGACAATTCCATTTCCTTTAGTAGCTTCTTTACAGGATTATAAAAATCAATTGGATAATCATTTCTTCTATTATGGTAGGTAACACAGAAAATATTTTAGTCGAGTTTGACTACAACAACATAACAATCGTAGACCCAAACAAAGTTATCGATATAAATGGTAATGCTAAAGAACGATTTATTAAACAAGAAGATTTAGTTTTTTACGCTAATTTGGAGTGTAAAGTTTTACCAAGAACTAAACTAGCCGTTGGAGTTGCAAATAACGACCAAATCCAAACTGTTTCAATCGCGTCAATTAATTTCTTAAAACCTGGTGATAAGACATTTTTAGATAATAGTTACACTGATGAAATTACGGGTAAAAATAGTGTTACTGGCGAAGGTGTTAATCAACCAACAAAAAATTCTGTTAGTAACCCTAACAAACCTGCCGACTTTTTCTTAAGACAAACAATTAATTCAGGCGGAAAACCAGGTTCAACCGATAATGGTCTTCTTGGAATAACCTCAATTAATATACGACAAGGTTTAGATTTTTTACCAACAATCAATGTACAACTAGAAGATGTTAAGGGTAAAGCCTTATTTGAGTCGGGAGATAATTCACCTTACGCGGCATTCTTCAATCTACCATATCCATTATTTCATTTAACGATTAAAGGGTATTATGGGAAGGCAATTAAGTTAGGTTTAATGTTACAATCTTTTAGCTCAAGGTATGACACATATAGCGGTAATTTTAAAATAGATTTAAAATTCTATACTTACAAATATACTATATTAAGTGAGATTACTATGGCAGCATTGACCGCAACACCCCACATGTATAAATCAAGAATTAAGGTTCAAACAACTCAAGGAAGTACTGATAGTAAGTTTGTTAAGGTTGAGGATGGTGTTGTTGAAGGTGGGTTCCAAAAAGTTAAAGAGATGTATAGTGAATATAAATCAAAAGGTATGATACCTGATGATTTTCCTGAAATCACTTTGGTTCAAATGCAAGATAGGATTGAAAATTTTATCAAAAACGTATTAGATAGTTTTACCAAACAAAATTTGGACCCACTAACTAATTTAGACACTTATCAAAAAACTCTTAATGAGTATTCTGGGGATGTTTATTATTTTAATGGTTCGTCATGGTTTGAAAAGTATATGGATAAAAATACTGCATTTGTTTTAACGAACGGTAATAAAGTCTATACGTTTAAACAAGAATTTAATTTGCAAAAAAGACTTGATGCGAAATCTGAATTAGATGGTCTTGTTAAAAAATATAATGAGTTATTAAATGGTAATGAAACTGTTGGAACAAATGGTTCGTATAAAATTAATAATAAAACGACTAAAATAACAATACCTAACGGTATTGTATCTCCAGATACCTTCATCCCAAAACCCGAGGTTACAGAAAAAGACATTGATTTAATTCAAAGTTATCGGTTAGTTAAAGGAGTAAAAACCACGCCAACTGATACACAACTTGCGGAATACCAAGCTGAATTGATTAAAAATAAAGTGTTTAATACTCCTATTATTAAAAACGCCGAAGGCAATATTGAGCCAATTAAAGATTATTATATTTTTGAGGGTACAAATACATTTATCGATAATATCGATAAAATGGGTAAAAAATTAAAAGTTTTTAGAGAACAAATACAGGAAGAACTTACAAACGCTCTTTCAGAATTATTACAAAGTAAGGATAATGGTATTGGGTTTGTACCTAATATTAGAAATGTTCTTGCGGTTGTCTTTGCTAATGGGGAGGCGTTTTTAAGATTAATGGATGATGTTCATACAAAAGCTTGGGATAAAAGAGATTCTAAAATTAGAAAAGACTCTATCTTTAATACTCAAACCGCTGGTGCATCACAAGATAATTTAAGTAGTGGTAACAACAAGGAACAACCTATATATCCTTGGCCACAAATGATTAAAGAAACTGCGGGAACTGATGGCCACGAAAAGTTTGAAATTGTTTATCCTGGTGATTCTTCGGTGATTACTCAAACAAAAGGATTTTTAGCGGACGAATGGCCTGAGGTTGAATTTGTTGAGGAATTTATTAGAGGTTATGTTGAAAGAACTTCTCCACCATCAGACAGTACGGCATCTCCAAATGAGTTAACCGAACCTCAAAGAATTTCAGTGGACGCAATTGAATTCCCAATTAAAAATGACGTTTACGGTAATAAAGAAGAAGTTAAGTTTTTTTATGAAATATATGAAAGAGTGTTACTAACGACATTTTACTCAAGGCTTGGTAGATGTAATGACTTTATATCTGATTCAGATAAAGTTACTACTATTATTGCGGATGCTGAGAATATTAACATAGTTAAAAGTTTATCAAATGATAATCCATTTATAATTCAAAAACTTAAAGAATATGCCTACAATGGTGAAAATTTTGAAACAGTCCTTAGACATATCTCAAATGAAGGTATGGGGGAAAGTTGGCAAAACTTTATTAGAGGGATTTTTAATACAAAATATATTAAAAACTTAGTTAACAATTCTAGTTTTGAATTTATTAACGAAAAAATCCTTAAGGATAGTTTATCACAACCAATGGTTTCATTACCAAGCGAAGTTCAATTCGCAGAATATATTAACGACTCAACAACGTCTAACGAATATGACTTTGCTGATACATACCCTTTCACAAATAATGATTGGGTTAAAAAATATTTGGCGAATAGTAAAACAGTAACAGATGAAAAAATTGCCTTTGACACCAGACAAATATTAACTTACTCTTCGGATAATAAAATTATTACGAATATTAAATCATATGAATCAGGTAAAAAACCATTTACTAACTTTATTTCAGAAACAACAATAACACCAACTGAGTATAATACGACTGTTGGTATGAAAACGTTTTATGAAACAAGAAAAAATAATTATAAAGACCAATTATTTACCGAAGGTAATTTAAAATACAATGATTATAATGGTCTTGTAACTAGTGAACAAACGGTGTCTATGTTTAATACACCATATTTTATTAACGCAATTCAAGAAGGGGTTGAAAATTTTAGAAATTTTAATAACACACCATATACTGAGGCCGCGTATCTTTTCTTAAATAGTTTACCATTATCTACTCTACGAGAAAAGTATAAAACAAAAAACGAATCTGATGATTTAAGTTATATTTTTGCAACACTTAATAAATTTGGTGGTGTACATAAGATACCGTATTCTTGGGTATTAAAATATGGGTCAATATGGTATCGTTATAAAAGGTTTATTGAAACTGGAGTTGATATTATAGGAGCTTCTTGGTCTGATTTTGATTATCTTAAAAATTATGACCCCGTTAATAACTTGCCGACAACAATGTACACGTTTAGTGCTAGTTCTCAAATTGGTATTGTTGACATTGTTTTAGAAAAAAATGTCACAATAGGTGGAGAAGTTTCAACAACAATTAACACAGGTTTTTACCCTAAGTTAATTAATGATTTTAACGTATTCTACCAAGGATTTGAGATTTTCTCAGCATACACTAGTACCGCAATTGGAGAGGGTATTAAGTCTGGTTTTACGTTAAATTATGTTGATAACGCCATTATTAGTAAATCCGAAGGATTTGACACGTCAATACCTAATAGAGATTTAAGAATATTTCCTTGGACTGTGTCAGTTAATACTTTAGATGGGATATCTTCATTTATTTTTCCTTCACAAGGTTCATTAGTTAATCAAACAAATAATGAATGTTTTGATGCAAATACAGGTCAAATAAAATTTGAAGTTATGGGTAACAAAGCTATGTATGATGGTTCTGTTAGAACTTTTTGGACGGCACCTAATTACGGATATTTTGACAATAGTAAAATAGTTAAGGCAAATCCATCTCAATACATGAAAGAAATCTTCTCAGGAAAAAGCTTTCAAGAAAATTATTCATTAAATGGGGTTACTTCACAGTATTCAAATATTAGTGAAATGTTCTCTGTGTTTGAAAAAGATGTTTTAGATTTATTTGAAGTTGAATTTTTAAACTTCTCAAAATCAAAGTATGACTATACTATGAGTAGTATTAGTTCAGATAATTCAGACACCGCTAAACCGTTCTATAATTTTCAATTATTAATGATTGAATTAATGAAAGTTCCTAAAATAACAGGGTCGACAGGGGAAGATTATGTTAGAAATGCTCAATCTGCACAACTTACAAGTATAACTAATTTATTGACAAGGTTTATTAATACTGATGTTGCGTTTAAAAATGGTAATCCGTCTAACTATGATAAGAAATTATTTTATACATTCTCAAACTATGATATTACCGACCCATATACTTGGGAAAAATATTCATTAACAACCCCTAATGCCGTTCCTGTAAGTGGTGGGTCAACCACTTTATCATCATCAAAAAGTTTATACCCTAATGAGTGGAGAGCTTTAGAAACATACATTGGGTTTTCTGAAATACCACAATTGGCTTATGGGGACAATGGTTCGTATATTACTGACTTTTTTGTTGACTTAAACATTTCGTTTACCGTAGATAATATAATTAATTTTTCACCGATAGTTAAAATTTATGCGACTCAAAAACTAAAAGAGTCTACTATGAATAAAACAAAATTTATTGGGTTAATGGATGAGTATCTAAAAGACTCCTTAGATTTTAAAAATAAAATATTTAACAATTTAATTATTAAATTACAACAGGCTTTACCTAATGTTAATAATACTCCACAATCAACAATCGATTCTGTTTTAGAAGGACCTCAAACAAAGGTCGAATTATGGGAATCATTCAAGGCGATTAATGATAAGTGGATTTCGGGGAATGACTTTAAGACTAAAACATTGTTTGAAGATGTTTTATTATTGGATAGAGCGAGTAGAAATATTGGTGATAAGATATTAGTTGATGTTTTTAAATTAAAAAACAGATTAATTAATATAAACCCAAAAGCAACAATGCTTAGTTTTGTACAATCAATATTGGTTGAGAATAACTTTGTTGTAATGAATTTACCGTCATATGTTAATTTCTATAATGTTCAGGATGCGGTTAAAAACCCAAAGCCAAAAGTAGAAGGTACTTTAGAGTTTGCTAATACACTATTCGGTACTTTTATGAATGTTGACTATAGAGAATCTAGTGCTAAAATGGTTTGTTTTTTTGGAGGTAAACCGAGTGAACAATTAGATTTAAAAAACAATGTTGATTTTAGATATAGAAATGATGCGTTTGATTTAAGAAGGGCTAGTGATAATCCGTTAGTTGAAGATTTAACTAACAAGAATGATTGGGACAAATCTAATAAGGTTGTAGGATTTAACGTTGATATTGGGCCTCAAAACCAATCTATGTTTTATGGGTTTACAGTTTCTCAAGATGCGGGACAAGCAACCGCAGAATCTCTTGAAGTTTTAAATCAAATGGCAAATCAAGGGGGTAATAGAGGTGGTTCCACACAAAGCAACTCGTTATATAACTTATACAAAAATAGAAGTTATTCTTGTACAGTGTCTATGATGGGCAACGCGATGATACAACCAACAATGTACTTCAATTTAAGATACGTACCTATGTTTAGTGGTACTTATATGATTACAAGTGTTAATCATAGTATATCACCTGGTAGTTTTGAAACTATTATTGATGGTATTAGACAACCAACGGCGTCATTACCTAAAATTGATAATTACTTACAAACTTTAAAAACTAATTTATTACAATCTATTATCGAAAAGAATAAACTTGATACTCAGAAACGTGCTGAAGCCGAAAAGAGTCGAAGTACTAATGTTCTTGGTCAAACAGATAATGTTGTTACTCAATCTAGTGATAAAGATAGTACAACAGTAAATAATACAATTGAAGAGACTTGTCAGCCTGATTCTAAATACGCAACATGGAAACCTTTAACAGGGCCAACAAAGACTACAATAACATTTAAAACCGCAATAACGACTATTAAGGGTCTGACTAGTAATGTAAAATTACAAAAAGTAATATTCTCTACAATTTATTTGGCATCAAATGATGGTACTGGGTTAACAACTTACGAAAATAACTTTGGTGGAATTACTATAGACCAAAATTGGGGAGGGTCTGAGACATACTTTGACACTAACAAAAATTTCTATTGTTCAAGTAAGAATCACCCTAATGCGGTTTTTGATTCGTTCTCTGATGTTGTAACCATGATGGTTAATAGATGGTCACAAAGAATGAGTTCACTATCAGATGATAGCGTATCACAAATTAGTAAGTTTTGGATTTTAAATGAAAATATTGCTAATACAGAAATAAGACTTAATCCAATTAATGTCTATGATAAAATGTCTGCAACAGACAAGGCAAATATTGAATCTAAAGTTACAAAGGCCATTGATTTATTCAAAGGCTCTAATTAAGTAATTTTTTAATAATAAACGATATTTATATAGAAACACTATTATGAACACAAAATTAATATTAGACAACTATTTAGGCAAAAATACCAGAAGCACTGAGAAAGACTTGGGTGATGGTTCTAAACAAGTATGTGATTTAGACACTGGAGATTGTTACACTATCAGAATGAAAGATGGTTTAATTGAAAGAGTTGATAATACAATGACAAAAAATAAAAAGATTCAGGTTGAAACTCTAACAGGGGTGAAACAACTTTTAAACGGTTAAACAAATGAAAAGAGTAGACAATAGAATTATTGAGGAAATCTCAAGATATAAATCCATTAACAATTATATCTTCGAACAAGAGGCAACATTACCTCCACCTCCTGAAGAAGGAGCTTTACCTCCTGCCGACCCAGGAGTTTTTCCGCCAGCGGATGCAGGAGCAATGCCTCCACCACCTGTTGGAGTTGAACCACCTGCGGCACCTGCGCCAGAACCAACAACCGTTGATGTTGCAACTGACCCTGATGTTGAAAAAGTTGGGGAAGAAAAAGGTAAGACTGAGGAACTTGATATTAGTGACTTAGTTAACTCACAAAAACAAGTTGAGAAAAAACAAGAAGAATATTTTGATAACTTATTCAAACACCTTACAGACTTAGAAGGTAAATTAGGTGAAATGGATAATATCATGAATAAGTTGAATGACTTAGAAATGAAAGTTGAAAAATATAGAGAAAAGACACCTCAAGAAAAATTGGAACTTAGAAGTTTAGACTCAGGGCCATTTAACCAAAAATTAACAGATTTCTTCGAAGATAAAGAAGAAGATATGGAAAAGTCAGGAAAAAATGAGTATATTTTAACCAAAGACGATGTTGAGGATTATTCACCAATCGATATTAAAAAAACATTTAGAAACTTTGAAGGGTTAGATGACCAAATCGATTCTTTCAAACAAGTTAGGTAAAATATAAAACGGTCTTCGGACCGTTTTTAGTTTAAAATTTATTTGACAAACCCATAGTTGGTACTTATACTTATTTAAATCAATTAAATACTTTAACAAATATGGCGACAAATTCATTAGACGCGGTTTTAGCTCAATACGAGCAAGCGAAACAAGGTGGTTCTTCTTCCACCTCAAAATTCACACAAGAAGAAAGAATGAAAAAATACTTCGCAGCTATCCTTAAGGATACTGAAAAACAAGGTCAACGAAGACTACGTATTTTACCAACACCAGATGGTTCTTCACCATTTAAAGAAGTTTGGTACCACGAGATTCAGGTTGACGGGAAATTCCAAAAATTTTATGACCCAGGTAAGAATGACAATGAGCGTTCACCATTGAATGAAGTTTATGAAGAACTACGTTCAACAGGTAAAGATTCTGATAAAGAATTAGCGAAACAATACTTATCTCGTAAATTTTACATCGTTAAAGTTATCGACCGTGATAACGAGTCTGATGGAGTTAAGTTTTGGAGATTCAAACACAATTACAAAAACGAGGGTATCTTAGATAAGATTATTCCTATTTGGAGAGCTAAAGGTGATATCACGGACCCCGATAATGGTCGTGACATTATTCTTGAGTTAACCAAAGCAAAAACACCTAAAGGTGCGACGTATACGGTTATTCAAACTGTTATGTATGACGACCCAGCTCCTGTACATGAAAACAAAGAGTCTGCGGACGCATGGATTAAGGATGAGTTAACTTGGGAAGATGTTTATTCTAAAAAACCTGAAGAATACCTTGAATCTATTGCTCGTGGAGAAACTCCACGTTGGGATTCTGACAAAGGTGGTTATGTATACGGAGACTCATCTCAAGGTGAAATCTCTATGGGTGGAGAATCTAAAAAAGTAAATTCAGACCCACAAGCGAATGCAGAACCTGACGAAGATATGCCGTTCTAATATTACTAATGAGCTTGGACAATTACTAGGACACAATGTCTATGTAAGTGTCTAAGCTCTTATTTTTTAACTAAAAAAAAACAATAACATAGACATTTATGGCAATCAAGAAAAACGATTTTAAATCGATTAAAGATAAGTTCTCAACATCTGCAAAATATAAACCACAAAGATTTTTTGATTTGGGTAACGACTTTTTAGACGCCGTTGGACTACCAGGGCCTGCTATAGGACATTTAAATATGTTCTTAGGTCACTCAGATACAGGAAAGACAACTGCGTTGGTAAAAACTGCGGTTGACGCTCAGAAAAAAGGAATTCTTCCTGTTTTCATTATTACAGAACAAAAATGGTCTTTTGAACACGCAAAACTTATGGGTTTTGATTGTGAGGAAGTTGTTGATGAGGCGACAGGTGAATTAGATTGGGACGGGTTTTACATCTTCAACAATAACTTTGATTATATTGAACAAATTACTGACTATATTAATTCCTTATTAGACGCTCAAGAAAAAGGTGAGTTAGATTATAGTTTATGTTTTATGTGGGATTCAGTTGGTTCTGTTCCTTGTAAGATGACTTACGAAGGTAAAGGTGGTAAACAACATAACGCATCTACATTAGCCGATAAGATTGGTATGGGTATTAACCAACGTATTTCAGGAAGTCGTAAGGCGGATTCGAAATTTGAAAATACTTTAATCATTGTTAATCAACCTTGGGTTGAATTACCTGACAATCCATTTGGTCAACCAAAAATTAAAGCTAAAGGTGGTGAGGCGATTTGGTTAAACTCATCATTAGTTTTCTTATTTGGAAATCAAAAGGGCGCGGGGACAACTAAAATTACCGCAACTAAAGACAAAAGAACTATTAAGTTTGCGTCAAGAACTAAAGTATCTGTTATGAAAAACCACATTAATGGTTTAGGTTATGAAGACGGTAAAATCATTGTAACACCACACGGATTTATTGCAGGAAAAGAAGCATCAGAAGAAAAAGCGTCAATTGAAAAATACAAAAAAGAATACGCGGATTATTGGAAAGAAATCATCGGAACCGATGGTGACTTTGATTTGAGAGAAGAAAGAGAATCGTAACATTATAAAAAAAACTAAGTGATTAAAACGTTAATAATTGACGGAAACAATCTTTTTAAAATAGGTTTTCACGGTGTTAGAGATTTCTATCATGAAGGAAGACACGTTGGAGGAACTTGGCATTTCATAAACACAATCAGAAGATTTATCGAGGAACAAAACTTCGATAAAGTGGTTGTGTTTTGGGATGGCATTAGTAACTCATCAGCAAGAAGACTTATCTATCCACAATATAAAGAACACAGACGAAGTGATTTCAATGAGTTTAAACAAGACTCCTTTGATGAACAAAAGGAGAGGATTAAACAGTATTTGGAAGAAATGTTCGTTAGACAAATCGTCATTGATAATAATGAGGCAGATGATTTAATCGCATACTATTGTCAAATATCTGAAGACGAAATTAAAACCATTTTTTCGGGAGATAAAGACTTGACACAACTTATTTCAGATAAGGTGTCAATCTATTCCCCAAACTCAAAACAAGTTTATAAAAACGGTGATAAGATAAAGATTCAATTCCATGAATTCCCACATCAGAATATTAAAACATATAAAATATTATCGGGAGATAAGTCAGATAATATAGACGGAATTTATTATTTAGGGGAGAAAACTTTAGTTAAATTATTCCCTGAACTACTTGACCGAACGGTAACTATTACCGATATTTTAATAAAGGCTGAGACTCTTTTAAAGGAAGATAAAGATAATAAAGTATTACAAAATTTATTATCAGGTAAAACCAAAACAGGGGTATACGGTGAAGAATTTTTTATTATTAATGAAAAAATAGTAGATTTGTCAAAACCATTAATAACTGATGAGGCAAAAGAATTAGTTGAATTATATTATCGAGAAAGTTTAGACCCCGATGGACGAGGATATAAAAATCTTTTAAAGATGATGATGAAAGATGGGTTCTTTAAGTTCCTACCAAAAGGTGACGATGCTTGGGTTAACTTTGTTAGACCATTCATGAAATTAACAAGAAAAGAAAAAAGAAATTACAAACAAATAAAATAAATATGAAAGAACAAGAATCAACAAAATTAGAATTCTTAATGATGGTAAATGATAACATCATAGTACAAAGATTTTTTAATGTTAGGGA
>Ga0164293_10002767_pt1 | contig 14898 bp, 36 predicted proteins | sample GEODES118metaG_FD_111487 | JGI IMG/M metagenome (GOLD analysis project Ga0164293, IMG submission 111487) | Eutrophic lake water microbial communities from Lake Mendota, Wisconsin, USA - GEODES118 metaG | ecosystem: Environmental > Aquatic > Freshwater > Lake | place: USA: Lake Mendota...
ACCGATAATGCGCGACCAGTTCTCAAAGGATCGGCACAGGATCTTGGTATCGCCGCCCGGCAGGTGCAGCATGTACTCCGGCAGCGGTGACGCGCGAAATGTGTACGGGATGTCGTACGCCTCTAGGAACGCCTCAAAGTCCGTCTGCCAGATGTCCCGGATCAGCGGTCCGGTCGGCTCCATCACGCAGCCAATGAAGCCCTGATTGACTGCCGCCAGCATCACGGCCTTAGCGCATAGCGCCCTGGTCTTGCCAGCGCCATAGCCCGCACTGATGCCAAGGATCTGCGTTGCGGTGTCATCTACGAACGCAAGCTGCCCAGGGTGCAGGTCACTTTGGATACGAGCGATCAGTTTGGCAACATCTACCGCGTCACCGTGCTGACCAAGTTGCTGCAGCACATGCCCTTCACGCGCTACAGCCAGGATGCTCATGAGCAGAGTTGTGCCAGCTTGGCTGCGGTATTGATAGCACCCAATGCGATGTGATATTGCCCAGCACGTCTTGCTTCCATCTGCAAGGTGCTGCACTGCGACAGCAGATCAGCCACCATTTGCGGGCGCTCGATGTCCCAGTCAGCTTTCAGTTTCTCGCGTGCAAGCCGCAGGTAAAGATCGCAGGCATCGTCTTTTACCCCCCAGTTTTCCCTGGCGTAGCGGATGCAATCCGAGCGCCTGCCACCATTGGCAATGATGCGCGCAAAGCGTTCAGCGCGTTCAAGGGTTTCAGCTTTTGGTCCACGTTTAGGAGCCATTTATGCAGCCAGCAACCAATTGTCGATCATGTATAGCATATATGGACTATTGGCGTCGATATTTCTCGTGAATGATTTTTGGGCATACTTTATTCCAGTCATGTGTGTGGTGAAGGCGTGGGTTGGAGTGCCCCATCAGTTCGATCCAGGTTGAGGATGGCGAGATCATAACTGTGTAGAAGGATTTGACATAGGTGCCATTTTCCTTGTAAGCCTCCGTGATACCACCAGCGTTTTGCTGTGTTTTTGCTTGATTGAGCTGGAAAGGACAGTATGTAAAAAAGAGCTTCCCAGTGGCTCCATGAGCAATGTAGGTATTGACATCATCGTTGAATTTGCCGATAAATTTGAAAGGGCGCTGCGTATCGCAAAAGAATGAGTTCATTGCTTTACGCAATACCCGTTTAGCTTTTTCAGGACTTGTGTTGTAATCGCCTCCTTGTGAGAAGGCAATGCTTGAAACCGATGGCGTATTTTCAAGAAACTCCACCGTACCGTCAAAGATAATATCAATGCTTTCCGAAACGCAGTTTACATATTTAGGGTTTGGTGATGAATTTATTTTGGCCATACGTCTGTGACCGAACCAGGTGTAGTCATCGTCTAGTTGACAGAAGAACCGGCACTTGACCTGCTTGGCTAGATCCCAGCAAGCATTACGCGCCCACAACGGAGTACGGCGATCCTTAGATGTATCGCATGAGTCTGTGATTTCAGCAACCTTTGCTTTTGAAAAGACAAGTACGCGGTCACCAAATTGTTTTTTGTACTGCTCGGCCGTTGGGTCTTCATCGTCAATGACGATAAACCACTTGCCGGTGTAGCCACACTTTTGAAGTGTATCAAGGGTTTTGATGTTATCCGGCCTGCGGTTTGACAAGATAAAGATACAGAAGTCGTTACGCATCGGGATGATCCTGTTTAAAAGATTGTTCTACGCGCTCATCAAGGCGCACAAAGCCGTTTTCTATGGCTTGCTCAAAGTCAATAATGACAAGAGCCGAGTCTTCAAATAACGACTGGATTTCTTTTGGTGCGGTTGCGTAGTAATCAGCAATCTTGCTGTAGGTAAATGCTGTGTGACGATGTGCCGCTAAGGTCAAGAAAACCTTGATGTCATCAGGGATGTCAGCGATTTGGATTTCAGCAATAAGCTGATTTGTTTTCGTTGCATCGTAAAGGTGTTCGGGCTTGTATTGCGTGCCACTTGGCTCATAAATTGGTGCAGTTGTTTTGTTTGTGTAAGGGCTGTCCTCGTCTATTGTTTCTTCAATTCCGAACAGCTCGTCTAATTCTTCCTTGTCAAACCATGTGCTGATGTCATGCTCTTCGCTGATTTGATGCAGCATGGCGCCATCCCATTCGCTAAGATCGCTGGTGCGGTTATCAGCAAGCGCAAGTCCAATTTTGTCATCTTCTGAAAGATCAGTGCGCCTTACGGCAATAATTTCAGAGCCATCGGTTTCAATGACACGAATGTTTTTAATACCAGCGGCCTTTGCACCTTCGATGGTGCCATTGCCTGCAAGGATGCGGTTGTCTTCGTCGATGACAATTGACCTAGCGGCCCCATAACGTTTTAGCGATTCAGCAATAAGCTTGCTGCTGCGATCAGTCCGTCGCCTGGCATTTCTATGATCGTGCTTCAGATCCTTTATTGATGTGACAACGGGATCTGTGGATACCTCGTCAAACGGAAGCATTGATAGCACTAACAACTTTGGTAGTCGGTTTCAATATACCTTATGTGGTTTGTTGCAGCAATAGTGGCATCTTCAATTGTTTTTGGCAAACCAGCGGCAAGAATGCGCATTGCTGAGCGGCCATCTGGCCAACGCACAAGGCAAAGGCTGCGCGAGCTTAAGTCGTACGAAAACTCGTACGCACCAACGGCTGTTCTGAGCTGAAAACGATGCTGCATTACACCATGCACCCGTGTTGTTATCGGTTATACAGCTTGCGCAAGGTTGCCGCAACGCATATTTCTGCTGTTGATCGGCCCACAGAGCCGCCCAGGAGGCGGTAAACGTGCTGAACCAGTGACAGATACTGATCAGGTGTCAGAGGCGCCTTAGAGACGCTGCTAGGCGTCTCCTGGCGAGCCAATGCGGTAGAGCGTATGAACTCAGCGCGAGACAGTCCGTAGACCTTTGCAGCGGTGTCAATTTTTTCAAGGGACTCGTCATCAAAGCGGATTTCGACTTTGCGGTTGAAAAGGCGTGGCATCAGAAAGGAAGATCGTTTGGCTGAAAGTCGCGTGGTGATGGGCCAGCTTCTACTGCTGGCTCCGGCTTAAAGTTGTACTCGTCTTGGATTTGCTGCCATTTGATGGCATTGACAGAAATCCAATCTCGAAGCAGGTTGCGTGGCTGGTAGGTCGCTGGAGATCCTGGCGCTGCATTGTCAAGATCGTTGATGGTGCAACGGCCTTTGGCAACCATTCTGGCCAGTGTATCACCTATGCCATCGAAGGTACCTAACGGCTGAAGTGTCATCGACGCGCCTCTGTAACGGCTGCTGCGTATGCGTCGTAGGCGTGTGGGTGCATGATATAGCGACCAAGCCCACCAGCCACATTTGGCAGTGGCGGGCAGTAGGTGTGGTAGCGACCAAGCTCGTCATAGCGACCAATCGGGTAGTCACCGATTTGGTTGTGGTCAATGGCCAGCTTGTCAAACGATGGTCCCTGAGTGCCGCGAAACACTTGCTTTGGCGGAAACGAGCGGTCCTTTTTTTCGCTGCAAGCCCAGATGTAGGCATTGGCAAGGCGTGTGTCAAACAATTCCATTAGCGGATCACGAACTGTGGTGCGGATGCCGCAGTGGCTTCAACGAGGTGCGGATTGAACTGCAGGTGACGGCTGTAGCTGATGCCAGCCCACTTGCCGTTGATCGCAAGCGTGAGCTGCTCCTCGACTGCACATGGACCGAGGTTGTGGTGAAACTTTAACAGCTCTGTGCACAAAAGCTTCCAAGCTATGTCCCCCTTGGAGCCTTTCTTGATTTTCCAGAAAGCTGTTACCAGATCCCTGTGCGGCTCAAGGTCTGGTGCCATTGGCTTGGTCTTCGTTTCGACCCTTTTTTCAGGTAAATCGGCATCTATCGATTCTATAGGTACGTTAGTACCTATGGAAGAGATAGAGGGATCTTGTTCATGGGATCTTGATTGGGTGCCTTTTTGGATACCAGGGTCGGTGTCTAAAAAGGCACTATTACTCCCGGTGCCTTTTTGGATACCACGGTGCCTTTTTGGCTCTTTGGTATTGGTGCCTTTTTGGGCACTGGTGGTGCGCTGCTTGCGGCGATCAACGTTGAGGTAGATGTGCCGCCTGCAGTGGTCGTCGTAGACGTAGGTAGCCCAGCCATTGGTGATCAGCCACTGGATGGCCGCCATGACGTCTCTACGGCTGCTGCCAAGTTCATGTGAGAGCGTTGTGACCGATGCGTAGCAGCCATCTGGGCTGCCGTTGCCGTGGCGATGAAGCAGCAGGTAAACGCATACGCGCTGCTTGCCGCCTGGTTCTGCAATCTGATCCATGATCTCGTGTGGACAGATTGAGAACCCTGTTGACCTAATTCGTGGCATACTGTGTCAGTCCATGTGCTTCAGCGTTGAGCTGGTTGCTCGGTATGCGTGGAGGCGCTGCCGAGCTTTTTATTTTTGCTGGTCAGGTTTGGTCGCTTGAGAGCCGCTAGCGACCATTGCTTCCTCAATGATTTCGCGCAGGACAGCGGTCCTTGGCTTCCAGTCTCCTTGCTGGGACTGCAGCCAGTTAAGCATTTCTTGACTGACGTCTACAACGACTCTTGGCATGGTTGTGCATGTGGGTGCCACACCAGTGTACAATGAAACCACAGGCCAGAGGCAGATGCTTTCACCATTGGTTGATCTTGAGTTTCACGCCGACATTCACCGGTACAGATATCGCGGGAATTGGCTGCGGTACAGCGTTAGCCGCATTGCGCAGCCGACAACACCTGAACAGCGAATGCGTTTTGAAGAAACACGGCATGTTTGGGAGCCACGTGGCAACTATGTGCATACCGCAGCAGAGGCGTTACTGCTTGGCCTTGAGCCTGAAGAAGGCGACTACAAGCCATGGGTTGATGCCTTGCGCAGTTGCTGGTTGCTGGAAGGCGCCAAAACAATAGCCGCCGAGTTTGGCGTTGTGATTCCGCATCATGAAGTAGCGGGCACATTTGACGGCTTGATCAAAACTTCAGACGGTGCGGTTGTGCTGCTTGACTTTAAGACCGTGCAAACCGATAAAGCTGTAGATGCTAGAAAGCCAGCCACTGCTCAGCTTGGCGGCTATCTTCATGGGCTCAACATCAACAAGCCAATGATTAGCGTTGACAAATGCTGTACAGTTGTGATTGGTCCTGGTAGGGCAAAGGTTATCAGTGAAGAGCCGGACGCATGTTTTGCTGCATGGGAAGATAAGCTGTCAATTCACAAGATAATGACTGAGCTGCCTTTCTGATGAACTGGACAAAGATATTGCGCGACGCAGGCATACCAGAGCCCCCAGGTCGCGATCAGGCATATGAAGATGCTGTTGCGATGACAACCGCTAGGTACGAGCGAGATGGCCGCAAACGGGCAAAGGGATCGAACACCACAAAAGTCAAGAAGGTTGCCCGCAAAGATTACGGGAAGTAAAACACCCGCGTGCATAGCAGTGCATTGTGGTGTATAGTAGTCATATCAGGAGGCAGCTCCTGACCTACCGCTACACATCCATGACCCTTCAAAACGTTCTTCAGTTCAAAGCCGCCGAGAAAGCTGCCAAGGATGCCTTCTATGCGCTGCACGCCATCGAAGCCAAGCCCGGCAACAAGCCTTCTGCCAAGTACACCAAGCTGCAGGCTGCCATGATCGCCGCCACCAATGCCCGCCAAGCTGCCATGACTGCCTACGCCGCAACCCTCTGACCCTTGCGCGTTCTTGTTGCCTGCGAATACAGCGCTCGTGTCCGTGATGCCTTTAGGCGTTGCGGGCATTTTGCTTTTAGCTGCGATCTGCTGCCATGCGAAGGCGATCCGCAATGGCATTTGCAACAGCCAGTCGAGGAGGTGCTCGGCAACGGTTGGGATCTGATGATTGCCCATCCACCATGCACGCATTTGGCGGTATCCGGCAGCAGGCATTTCCACCGCAAACAGCGCGAGCAAGCGGAAGCGCTAGATTTCGTGCGGCTGCTGATGGCGGCGCCAATCGACCGCTGGTGCATTGAGAATCCTGTCAGCATTATCAGCAGCGCGATTACCCCCCCCCATCAGATCATCCAGCCGTGGCAGTTCGGTCATGGTGAAACCAAGGCAACCTGCTTATGGCTCAAGAACCTGCCACGCTTGAAGCCGACGCAGGTGGTTGAAGGCCGCGAAGCCAAGGTACATCGGATGCCACCTGGCCCTAACAGATGGAAAGATCGCAGCCGCACTTATCAGGGCATTGCAAATGCCATGGCGCACCAATGGGGTACCATGGTGTTGCCAGCAGTTGTTGAACAGCTTTCCCTTGGTATGACGGAAAAATAAAAGTGTTAACACGCGACTAGGCAATGCATACCTTGTGCACCATGGTGTATAGTGGATACATCAGGGCACAACCCTGACCCACCGCTACGAACTCATGGCACTTCAGCCCTGCCTCAACACAATCGAAGACCAGCTTGCCTTCGCCAAGCAATTGATCAAAGAACACGATCTTGCCTATCAGCAGCACTTTGCGGCTGGCCGTCTTGAAGAGATGATGGAAGCCAAGCGCAAGCTGGCCAAGCAGCGCAACATCTTCGGCAGGCTACTTAAAGAAAAGATGGGCCGCTGATATGGAGCTGACATCACACGAGCTAGACCTGCTGTATGGTCTTACCCGCCTCGAGTCAATTGCACTGCGCAATGGCGACTACACCAAGCAGCCAGAACCCAACTCATATGCAGATGCAATTTACAAGCTAGACGCAAAGCTCACAGCTGACTTCCACAAACGCAATCAATCAATCAGATGACTTATGCAGTTTTCTGCTATAGCTTTGACAAACCCAGTATAAGAATTGCTAGCAACCTATCTCTTGATGAGGCACAAGCAATTTGCCGTGATCCAAAAACCAGCAGCAGTACAACAAAAGACCAAGAGCTGCTCAAAAGATACGGTAAGGGCCCATGGTTCTACGGATACACGGAAGAATAACTATTCGCCAATCATCATGACAGCCATTCAAGAAATGACCCAACGGGTCGCATTGATTTCTGCATCCATTAAAGAACTAGAGGCTGAAAAATCTGATTTGATCAGCCAGCTTTCTGTTGCCTGGTCAATTGGCGATCTTGACGAATACATTGACGACAGCGGCAATGCTGTTGTTGGTGCCGTAAAGATCGAGCGCCGGTCAAGAACTACATGGGGTTATTCGCCAGCAGTTAAGGCACTACAAGAAAAAGAGCAACACACAGGCGCTGCTGAAAGAAAAGTTACCACCTATATTTGTGTGACCGATGCCAAGAAAAAGTGACTGTAACGTTCTTTGTGGAAGGCATCAGCCGACCGCAAGGCAGCAAGCGATCATTAGGCAATGGTCGCATGATTGAAGCAAGCCCGCACATTAAAAGCTGGCGCCATGATGTACGCTACGGAGCACAGCATTATCGACCAGCGTCATGGGAGACTACTGCCCCCATGTCTGTCAGCATCGCATTTCGCTTCTTGCGGCCAAAGTCGCATTACAACAGCAAGGGAGAGCTAGCGGCCAAATCACCAGCTCGCGCTACCAGCAAAAGCATTGGTGATATCGACAAGCTGGTGCGCGCCATCCTTGATGCACTTACCACTGTCTTATTTGATGACGACTCACAGGTTGTAGAAGTCAACGCATACAAGCGTTACTGCTCTGCAACCGAGCGCCCAGGCGCAATCATTACATGCACACCTCTTCTCAAATGACCTATCCAAATCTTGCTGGTGTCATCACAAAAGATGACGTACATAGCAAAGGCACCGGCAGCTACGCAGCCTCTTATGTTGCATGGGCACGAATTGCAAACCACCTGCATACACATGCACCAGGCTGGGAGTTTCATCTAAAGCCATCACCAGATCGTGACCACATCTGGAAAGCACCAGACGGTACTGGCTATCTCGTCGGTTACTTCACAGGTCCAGACGATCAGGCAACAGCTGACTTTCCGTTTCCTGTCATGGACAACAGGAACAATGCCATTCAGTTTGACAAGATCAGTGCCCGCGCATTGACCGATGCACACCGCCGTGCGCTTTGTGCTTGCGCTGCGTTTACGTTGTCGCTTGGCTACGAACTGTGGGCAAAGGAAGAAGTGGCAGAGGCCGGTGCAACGATTGCAGCAATACCATCTGCGGCACCAGTAGAAGCCAAAGCAAAGCCAGCCGCTAAGGCAAAGCAGGAGCCTGTAGCGGAGCCTTCCGCAAGCACGCCAGCGGCAATCAGTGCTAAAGATATGCCGATCACTGAGGAGGAGTACAACCTGGTTATTGGTCTGCTGTCAGAAGTGCATCAAAACACACCAGACAAGATTGTGGAGCTAACTAAAGCATTCCGCAAGCAATACGATCTTGACTCAAAGGCAGCACTGTCTAAAGAGATCAAGACACAAGGCCAAGTCGAGTTCATCAATGCGTTTCTGTCTAGTTAAGGCTTGACGGTTACGCATCACATCCAAACGCTATCAAATCATGTTGACCATGACCGCTGTGGGCAATCTTGCCCGCGACCCTGAAATCAAAACTGTTGGCGACAACGAAGTTGCAAACTTCACCATCCTGTGCAATCGCAAAAGCAAGAACGGTGACATCGTGACAGCGGTGGATTGCTCTGTATGGGGCAAACGCTGCCAGGTGATCGGTGACTTCCTTTTCAAGGGATCACAGGTAACCGTGACTGGCGATGGTTATGTCGAGCAGTACGACCGCAAGGATGGCGAAAAAGGCGCCAAGATCGTGCTGCGGGTAAATGACTTCAGCCTGCCGCCTAAGGCAAAGCCGCTGGAAACACCGTTCTGAACACCACCAACAACTTGTGGACGCAGCCGGGGAAACCCGGCTTTTTTGTTACAGATTTGTAACTGAGGTATGTACTTCCTGTGCATGGTGATGTACTATTGATACATCGGAGGCAACCGGCCCTCCCCCGCTACACAAATCATGACCGCTTCGACCATCGCCTTGCTACTAGCCCTGCTGTTATTGCCGCTGCTGGTGCTGCTATGGGCAACAGAATCCACCAGTCAGCGCGCACACCGCTTACGCGGCTACGGCTGGTCACAACGGCGCATCGCCAGTCACATGGGTATCACCCGCTATCAAGTCTGCAAGGTGCTTGCATCATGACCGCTATCCCAACTATTCACCTAAACGGCACCAGCGGACAAGACCTTCGCCGCGAATACCAAACCGCATACAGAGCAGTCAAGTTTGCCATCGATTCTCTTTGCGAGGCAACCTGCAACGGCCGTGACTACTACCCACAAGAGGCTGACGCATACTCCCAGGCATACGCAGAACGCCAAGCAGCTCTATGCAAGCTGCGCGATGTAGAGACTTACCTAGAGGAAGTGCTGATGGGCATCATGGATCAGCTTTGACTTACGCGGCCCGCCAGAGCCGCACCCAATCTGGCACCTACCGCTACATACACAACCATGGCAGAACTCACAATCTACGAAAAGAACGGTTTTGCAACACGCGAAGACTACCTTGACTCTTTGCGAGAAGATTACGGCGATGATGCAGTTGATGCCCTGACTTCAATCTTGCCGCCTAGCGAGGACTTTGATGGACTAATCACTTCACTTGAGGACATGGCTGATGACTTCTGAGCAACTTCCATTGTTACCAACTGAGCTAACCGCAAAGTTTTTGTACTTATGCAAAAATCCTACTATTAACGGCACACAGCAAGCAAAATGCAGCTTCTTGCATGACGGCAAAGAGTATAGGGGCATTTTATTTACCCCAGATGGCGAACAATGGTTTGAAAAGGTGGCACAAGACACGCTGATAAAAGCTTGCCGAATCAGCCCATGCGACAACGAAAAGTACCCCGGCGAATACAAGGGCACCGCACTGCCGCTAAATCAGCAACCACTTGAGATGCTGTATACACCTGTAAAAACAGAATCAGTGGTTATTGATATGTCACTGATGCCCGTATATCTGCGGGAAGCTGCGGCAACCATAGAAACACTGCTGGCAGCATCTAATAAAGCGCCAGCAGCACAACCGCAAGATCAAGCTCAGAAGAAACTGCCATACAGGTCTATCGTCCAATGGGCAGACGAAATTGCAAAAATCATCGGTGCTAACAGCACATTCCAAGTCAAGCCGTTTTCGGCTCTTTCCTTCAATGGCTACATGGATCATTACTTTGATGATTTCTGGGAAGGAGATCTAGAAGTAATCAAAAACGGCCCCAGGTGGCGGCAGCAAGTTTCCTCCGCATTGCGAAGACTTGTTGATTGCAGCTTTATCGAGCATGCACCTGGCATGCAAAAGCATTATCAAGTAACAGCAGACACCCTCGCTCAACTTTTCTAATCATGGTCACCAATCACTGGATTAACCGCATCACTGTTCTGGTAGTAATGTTCGCCATCTACGCCGTTGGATATGCCGGTGGCCGCGATCAAGCCACGCTGGCGCACTACAATCATCCCGCCTGCAACACAAATCTTAAGCCATGAGCAATAACGACATTTACTGGACACTTCAAACGGCAATCGAATACGGCGGTGGCTTTTACAAGCGACTGTCAGAAGCGACGCTCTTAGCCGATCCGAACAACCGACGCCGTGTACTTCAGGCATTTCCTGAAATCATGCAGGTCTATGGACCGCAAACTCATTTTCATCAACAACTGAGGCATTCTTGATTATGATTGCCACCACGACTGACTACGAAGTTCTCAACCAAGAACACATAAAAGCCAACAGTGAGCTGAAGAAAATCACTCATCATTTAATTGCTATTGCTAATGCAATGGCTTTTGCTAAGTCCCATTTCAGTTCAGACGATGAATGGACGTGGGGCGACGAGTTAATCACTGGGATTTGCGGGCCACTGGAAGAATTGCTGCATAAAACGGCTGAGTCAGTCTTTATTGCCAAAACAAGGCAAGAAGCAGCTTGCCAAGCTGTGTCTGAATACCACAAAGCAAAAGCTAAAGCCAACCTAGAGGAACAGCAATGAGAGAGCCCCTGCTTGTAATTGCACCTAAGCAAACGCCTGTTATCAATCGACTACATGAAACAATGGATCAAGCACTGGCATACGCTGGCGCCATCCGTGATAATGCACAAGACGACGGTCAACCGATTCCGCTTGAGTTAGTGGCTTCATTCCAAGAAACCTATCAATCAATCGTAAACATTCTTGCGGAGGCCGCCAGTGCTTGATCCGGTTAATCATCCTGAGCACTACACTGCAATATGAAACTGACACTAACACAAAGTGACTTAAACCAAGCACTGAAACTTGTGAGTCGCGCCGTAGGCAACGGCAGGTCACATCATCCAATCCTGGCTAGCGTCTTGCTTAAGGCTGACGATAGCAACTTGTCAGTCACTGCGTACAACTTAGAACTTGGCATCACAACAGGAGTGCTAAGCATTGTTGATAAAAAAGGCGCAACAGCAGTGCCGTACAAGCTACTGTCTGATATCGTCAGCCGACTTGACCAGGATGCTGCTATCAGCGTTCAACACAAAGACGACTTTCTATTCCTAAAGACATCTGCGGGCACGTATAAGATCGCAACAGCACCTGCTGATGACTTTCCAGACCTGCCAGTCGTTGACACTGGTGCTGCCACAAAACTTTCCATATCGGATGCGCTTAAGGCAGTTTTGACTTGCTGCAGCGCCGATGAATGCAAGCAAGTATTGACAGGTGTACACCTGACAGTGCATGACAAGGTATTGCGGCTCGAAGCTACAGATGGACACCGACTTGCTATTCGCAAACTGCCATGCGATTCTCCCGACTTAGATCTACTGTTGCCATCAAAAACAATGCAGCAACTGCTAAGGATGGATGCAGCGCAGGTTTCAATCTTATCCAGCAAGCATCAGGTCACTATTGTTGACGAAGACGGGACCATCGTTGTCAGTCGAACAATAGACGGAACATTCCCTGGCGTGGACAAATTGATCCCGAAAACGTTTGAGCATCATTTAAGTATTGATCGCCGTAGGTTGATTCAATCACTAGAGCGAATCTCCGCTGTCTCTAGCGGCGGTACAAACATCGTGAAACTAACAGCAGATGAAGCAATTGGCATTTTGTCTATCACGGCAGAATGCGAAGCAAGCAGCGGCCAAGAGTCAATTACTTGTGGCGGTACGTTGCCAGACCTGGCGGTTAATGTCACATACTTGCTGGATGCGCTTAAGCACTTTGAAGGCGAGTCTATTGAAATAAAAGCCAACGGGCCAACAACTCCAGTTGTTATGAAGCCTGACGGCAACGACAACGAGCTGTATTTGGTCATGCCTGTGCAGGTGAGGTAATGACTGATCCGATTACCCCACCGCCTGAGCTGAGCGTGCAGCGGTTTGAGTTCCTGCCGCGCGTCAAGGTTGAGGAGGACGTGTTCTGATGGGCTACTTGATCTGGCTGCTGATGATGGCGACTGCCTTTCTGGCGATCGGCAATCATCCCTGGCTGGCGTTGATGACCATGGTCATGGCCTTTGTCGTGAGGTGCTGCTGTGATTGAACTCTCCCCCGCCGCCAGGGCGGTGTTGGATGCTGCCATGCAGTACGAAATCAACCCTGAATGCTACTCACGGGAGATTGCTGCCGCCGCCCTGAAAGCTGCTGCTGATCAGGTGGTGCCTCTCAGCTATGAGGACTTGTGGACCGACGGAAGAATGCTTCAGTATGAAAAGCGCGATCCTGTGCGCGAAAAGTTTCTCGCCATCGCCGCCGAGCTGGAGGGTGGCAATGACTAACTTCCGCGCCCTGTGCGCTGAACTGGCTGATTCCGTAGAGCTGTTGCTTGAAATGCGGAGCAATGATCGACCGATGCGGGTAACAGAGGATCGCCTCAACCGCGCCCGCGACTTACTGGCCCAGCCCGAGCCGCAGGGGCCAACGGATGAGGAGCTGTTGCGCATCTACCGAGTAGCAACACCTTGTTACCAAGTCGAAGAGTACAGAAGAGAGTTGGACTTCGCCCGCGCCGTCTTAGCCCGCTGGGGCCGCCCCGCCACTACTGGAGAACAACAATGACTGACTTTCGTGCGCTGTGCGCTGAGCTGGTGGAAGCACTGCACGCTCACACCTCGCTGTACGAAGGGCATGAGTGCGATCTTGTTACCTGCGCCCGCGCCGTCCTAGCCCAGCCCGAGCCGCAGGGGCCGACGAATGAGGAGCTGCTGGCATCAGTGCGTCACTTTTATGGCGATCAGGCTGCTGCCGACATGGGAGCAGAAGACGATCTGCGTACAGCCCGCGCCGTCTTAGCCCGCTGGGGCCGCCCCGCCATCGAGCCGGCGCCGGTGAGCGAGGGGATGCCTGGCCCGGAGGATGTAAACGACGATGGCGAAGTATGGGTCGAAGAGCCCGCTTACGATTATCCGTTGGGTGACACTGGCGATTACGACAGCGAGCCCGGCAGATGGGTGCTAAGGCCGCTCTCGTCCCTTGATAAGCGCTTCAAACGACGCTGGCTCCCCAACGGGGCGCTGCCGGTGCCTGTAGTGGAGGGCGCCGATGGCTGACGCCCTGCTCGCCCTCGCCCTGCTGCTCGCCCTCGGCGCAGCGATTGAGCTGTGCATCAAGGCGATCTTCGTGCGCCTGCTGCCGTTGCTGCTGAGGCTGCCGTGAAACCACTCCAGCTGTACCGCGTGGCATTCAGCCACGCCGCACCGCTCCACCTGATGGCCCGTGACCTTGCGCACGCCATCACCAGTGGCAAGGAGCTGTGCCCTGATGCTCAGTTCCTCAGCGCCACGCTGATGCCCGAATGGGACAACACCGATGAAGCGTGATGCCTTGCGGCTCAGTCAGCACCAGTTCATTGAAACCAGCCGTGATCACAACGGCCGGTATTTCATCGCCTATTCAGGTGGTGCCAGCGTGTTTGTGCGCGACATTGCTGACCTTCGTCGATTTCTCAGGCTGCCGAAAGGCTTGCCCATGAGAGAATCACTTGAATCATGGCTCGCCAGTCTGGGCGATCAAGATGCCTCTCAACAACCTGAACCATGAGCACTGACAGCATTAAGGATTACCTGACCGAGATCGGTCGATTTCCGCTGCTGACTGGTGAGCAGGAGATCCAGTTATCCCGCCAGGTGCGGCGGATGATTGAACTGCAAGCCATGGAAGGCGAACGCACTAAAGAAGAGATGCGCGCGATCAGACGCGGTCAGCGTGCGCGTGAAACCATGATGAACTGCAACCTACGGCTGGTAGTTCACATCGCCAAGAACTACGTGACCAGGCTCAAGTCTAATGGCCTTGAACTGATGGACCTGATCCAGGAAGGTGCCATCGGTTTGAACCGCGCCGTTGAGCTATTCGATGGCACCAAGGGCTACAAGTTCTCCACCTACGGCTACTGGTGGATCCGTCAGTCGATTACACGCGCGATTGATACCAAGGAGCGCCTGATCCGCGTGCCGCAGCATGTACTGGATGCCACGTACAAGATTGCCAAGATGCAACGTGAGCATCTGCAGCAACATGGCAGGCCGATGTCAACAGCAGAATGCGCTGAGCGAATGGAGATGAGTCAGCACGAGCTGCAATCGCACATTATGCGAAATGTGCCGCACAGCAGCCTAGATCAACTGGTCAGGGATGATGGGTCGCCATTGGTTGACATGATCGTTGACGATCATCAGCCTTATGACGATTCGTTGTCCGTGGAATACTGCGAGCAGCTGCAGCTGGCGTTGTCATTCCTTGCCGACCGGGATCGCGATATTGTCGCCAGCTACCACGGATTAGGAGCGCCTAAAAAGACGCAAGGCAAGATTGCTGAAGAGCTTGGCATAACGCGCAGCGCGGTTGGCCAGATCCATGATCGGTCGATGCGGCGGCTTCGTTTGATGCTCACCGAGAAACGCTGATGTTTCAAGATGGGCGATGTGACCAGTTGCTTGCTG
>Ga0164293_10002770_pt1 | contig 14888 bp, 17 predicted proteins | sample GEODES118metaG_FD_111487 | JGI IMG/M metagenome (GOLD analysis project Ga0164293, IMG submission 111487) | Eutrophic lake water microbial communities from Lake Mendota, Wisconsin, USA - GEODES118 metaG | ecosystem: Environmental > Aquatic > Freshwater > Lake | place: USA: Lake Mendota...
GACGCTGAAGCTGAGTTAACTGCATTGTTATCTGAGCAAGTTGCAGCTGAGATTGACCGTGAGATCTTACGTGACTTGAGAAAAGGAGCGGCTTGGAACTTACGTTGGGATTACAACGGATGGAGAAGATTGTCTTTAACTACATCTTACACTCAAAAAGACTGGAATCAAACTTTGATTACTGCGATTAACCAATTGTCAGCACAAATCCACAAATCAACCTTGAGAGGTGGAGCTAACTGGATCGTAGTTTCTTCTGAGATTTCAGCTATCTTTGATGACTTAGAATACTTCCACGTATCTAACGCATCTCCTGAGCAAGATCAGTATAACATGGGTATTGAAAGAGTTGGTACTCTTGCAGGACGTTACCAAGTTTACCGTGACCCTTACTTCCCAGCTAACACAGTGTTAGTAGGACACAAAGGAACATCATTGTTAGACACAGGTTACATCTACGCACCGTATGTACCACTTCAATTAACTCCAACTATGTACAATCCGTTCAACTTTACACCGATAAAAGGTATTATGACCCGTTACGCAAAAAAGATGGTGAATAATAGATTTTACGGCAGAATTACTGTTGATGGTGTTCGTACATTCGATTTAAGAGAATTGAGATAATCAATTAAAACAGAATAAGAAAAAGGGGACAAGAAATTGTCTCCTTTTTTATTTATCATCAGTTTGGTTAGGTTCTTCCACCTTTGACAACACTCTAATTGCCTTTGATATTACTTCAGTTTCACCGATAGTGAACGCACCACGTTTATAAGATGCCTTAACCGACTCAATTAAATAATATAATGCATGATCTTTATTCATGGTTATAAGAATTGCATCTAAGTGTTGTTCACTTAATATATTAATGGTACCAAATAAGTTACCAAATAATTCATTTTCCCGTTCTTCCATTTTACTTTATGTTGATATTTATAATAGTAGACAAATTATGGATTTAAATCAAATAATAAATAAAGTTTTATCTGAAGCAACTTCAGATGGTGGTGGTAGGGGATCATATGTTGCACCACTGCAATTGGGTGTTAGAAAATTTAAAACTACCCAAAATGGTCCGTTTACTAAACCTGTTTCAAAATACGATAGTCCTATGTTAGAGTTTGATAGTTATGACGGATCAATGGACGAGACAAAAAAACAAATCAAAAAAATAGAATCTAAGGCTAAAAAAACCACCAACTATATTAAAAAACATCCAAATTCAACATTTAGTGATGATGATGGTAATAATATTAATCCTACGCCAGGTAAAAAATCAAAAATAGTTCCCGTAAATGAATGGGTTGAAATAACTGAGTCTAGTACAAGTGTAACCGCAGGTGAATATAGTGGACCTATGGAAATAGGATTAAAAAAATGGAGTAAAAGTGAGTTAGGTCCTTTTTATGAATTTTTAGATCATAAAATAAACGACATTGCAATTAAAAAAAGTTTAAAAAATAATTTAAAAAGAATTGTTGGTGTTTGGGAAAAAGGTAAAGACGGGACACATAATGTTAAAACACATGATGCTCACACAATCAATGAGGATTTAGGAGTTTGGTTTGGAACAAAGAAGAAACCAAAAGGATCTAAACAACCAAAGGGACCTTGGGTTAACATTTGCAAGAAAGTTGATGGTAAGCATCCACCGTGTGGTAGACATGATGCCACAGACAAGGCATATCCAAAATGTAGAGCGTCAGGAGTTGCGGGTAAAATGTCCGATTCGGAAAAAAGAAATGCTTGTCAACAAAAAAGAAATGCTGAAAAGAAAGATACTCAGACAGGTAAAGGTCAAAAACCTGTTATGACACATTACGAACCAAAAAATGAATCAACGGTGAAAAAAACAATTAAATTAACTGAAAACGATTTAATCAGAATTGTAAAAAAAGTTTTAGTTAATTAATTTTTTCTAAAATTGTTGAAAGTGAGTGAATTATCTGAGATTTTATTTCAGTTTCGTATTCTTGACGTATTTTCTCTGTTTTAGAATCAAATAGTTGTGTTAATCTAATCCAATCTGTTTGTTGAAGAACTACATCGTAGTGGTACACGTGATTAGTTATTGCCACACGTCTCTCATCCATTACCACGAACAATCCTAACTTAGAGTTTTTAATATATCTTTTATAAGACAATGGTGCAATTAAAAACTTAGAGTCGGGGTGGTTGATTAACTTACGACATATTGCCGTACAAATTTTTTCATTATCTTCTGAACTTTTTACGTTTTTGTAAAAACTATTTCTATACCATAACATTGCTTTAACGTATAGTCGTTTCATAAGTCTTTTAAATAATTTTTTCATTTGTTTGTATTTTTACTTTGTTTTTGTTCTTAAGTACAAAGATATGCAAATTTTCGGTAAAAAAAAATAACCCCATTAAAAAATGAGGTTATTTTGAATATTTCTTTGGTATTAATTAACAATAAGGGGCCGAACACCTTTTTTTACCATCTAAACCTGGTTTTGTACCCTTACATACCTGAACGGCATAACCATTGGCGTAGGCACTTGGGTAAACATCAAATTTAGATTTTGCGGCTGATTTACCACGAGCACAAAGTTTAGTACCTGTTTTCTTTCTACCTTCTGCCATGACCATATCCTTATCATCTATATTCATAGACATTTCCATACCGTCTTTTTTACTTTCATTCATCAGGAAATCAAATACTTGATCCATATTGTTTTTAGCTTCAGATACATGATCTTGTGCCCAATCATGTCCATTATCTAAAATAGATTCAATCATACTCTCATCTAAATCTAATAAAAGATCACATTGTCTTCTAATTTGTTGTAAATTAGAGAAGAACATATATCGCTCACCTTTTTGTTCATTAAGGACTCTTTTTACCAAATTGGTAACGTCCGATTCATTTAATCTTATTATTCTTTTCATTATATTAATTATTTAATCCATTAACACCACCTAGTGTGACCATATCTAATTGAGTTACTGGCGTACCATACCCATCAGTATAAACAGGATGAGGTACAGTATTTGTATAATAAAATGCGTTACCATTATTAACGTCTGATAAACAAGTATAACAAATTACCGTTTCAGTATTTGCACTTCTTGGTATGTTAATAATACATTCATTACAATTATCATATTGGGTGATTGCTGAATATGTTGTTACTTCTGCGGTGCCAGATATTACGGTACCACAAATAGTTTCCCCTGTTAGCCCATCACTAAATGAATAAGTTTCTCCTGATGCGGGTTCAAACCTTCCGTCAAACCCAACTATAAATTCATCCAATGATGAACATTGTTTTAATATAAAATTTGCCATATCTTTATTTAATAAATATCTTTATTTTTTATTTACGATCTGAAATTTAATTTGTCTTTTATAAGTATTCACTTCTCCACTAGAAATGACTTTTAAATCTATATAATATTCATTTGGAATCTTATCCCTTGTATCAAATATAAAATAGTACTCATTTGGAGTTCTATTAAGTTTGGTCCAATCCTGAACTTGAACTTCGGTTTGACCTTCTCTCACATACACTCTATAGTACCCCTCAACTTTCGGTAAAAGTTGATTAACGGTATACGCTTTCTTGATTATAACCCCAACTTTTCTAATGTCTGTGTTTAATATTTTTTCATCTTGTTTAATACCATAATAATCAAAACCATAAACTGAAGGATCATTTGTTGTTGTTCCAATTTGTATTGATTTTTTTAATGGGTAAATTGCAAACTCATTTATTACGTCAGGTAATGAAAAACCATTTAATGAAATGTCAGACCAAGTATCGGTAAAGATACATGGGGTCTTATATCCAAGTAATGGTGGAATTGTTATCTCATATACGCCCTTTGTGACTTGACAAGAAGACATATTTACAAGACCCGGTATTGGAGTTCCCGACTGATCACTAATTGTTACTAAAGGGTTATTATCCAAGTTTTGAAAATCACCATCTTCAAAGATATATAGGTATAATTTATTGATTTTACCCAATGAAAATGAGTTTCTATCATCTTCTATTGAGTCGTCGTAATTAGTCTCTAAGAATGGTTCGTAGAACGTCTGAGTATGTCTTGTAAAAAATCCTACAGAGTAATTACCTGTTGTTCCTGTTAAGTTCTCAACTTGAGGTAAGTAAGCAATACCCCATCCTGTGGTGTTAATTAATGAACCATCTAAAATAGAGTTAATTTCATCTGTCATATCAAACTCTACGTTCTCATCACCAAATTCAAAATGTTGTGTTGCAACAATTTCTAATTGATTATAATTAAATGAACCTGTGTTTGTATTACTATAAACTCCGGGTTGTTGCCAATCTGTTATTGTTGTTGTTGCCGACCAATTTGAAGGTCTATCAGAATAGTTCTTATCACTTGGTATTCCAGTTACTAAATCATAGTAGTCGTAACCAACACCTTCATCCCAATTTTGAGGTTGGTTTTCATTAAAGTTAACATATGGTATTCTGAATAAAATTAAATCAAATGATGTTGCTCTTAATCTACCTTGAGATGTTGAAGTGTTTAATAATTCTTTATCAAAATAACTAGTGTTAGTCATTCTTAAAGTGTGAGTTGTATTTGTATTACAACCTTCACTGATAATACCACTTTGGTATTTTTCTTTTAATAAAGTAAGATCTAAATCAAAGATAAAACGTGTGAATCCAATTGGATTAACAAGACTTCCATCACCATAAAATAATTCGGTGACAGGATTTCTCCCTGAATTAACAAGACTATTAGATATTAGAGTATTATTCCTACTGAAATATGAATTATTTATTGACATTTACGTTTTTAATATAAATATCAATTAATTCTAATATTTTGATTCAGTATTGTATTTTGAGAGTTATTAAGTATTTCTGTGATCTTTTTTGCTGATGGTCCATCAGTTATTGAAGGGTATTCTTGGATTGGTGCAAGACCTGGAAATGCGTGTACGTGGCCTATCATAAATTGAACAATAAGGTTCAATAATGACATTAATTCTTCCCCTCTGACCATTGAATTAGTTTTACCATATATGACATCTGTTAACATATTTTGTTCAATTCCATATAATGTATTTTTTAAATCAATTGGTTCTCCCTTACTTGGTATAACTGATTTATGTGATAACAAATAAAGAAAGTCTCCACCCATTACACCATATGTTGTTGGGTTGGCAACAAATGTGTCATTTGCAACTTCAGTTACCTTCATTTCAAGTTGTTCGCCTAAAACATCTTGTACCCAAACAAGTCCAAAACCATACTCTTTATTTTGTGGAGATAATTTAGTTTTAGTGAAAAAATTTGAGATATTATTAAATTCTGTTATTCCACTTGGAGTATCAATACTTGCACCTAAAAATATTTCAGTATTACTTTTTGTTGGTGTAAAAACAAATGGGAATTGATTTTCTAATTTACTTCCGTCTTGAGATGGGTATGAAAGATATCCATCAATATTTATTTTACCAATGTTAACACCTTTAATAAAATCATTTATTATTGTTAACGCCTGATCAGAAGTTTTACCCGTAAAATTTAGTTCATATAAAGTTGTCCCTTTATAACTATCTAAATCGGAAGTAAGAAAAATTTTATTAGACAATGTTTCAGGTACTGGAATCAAACTATATAATTTTATGCTACCATCAAAAGTTGATCCTGTTGTTGCAAGATTTGTTATTTCCCACTCAACTAAATTTTTAACTTGTCTACTTTCTTTGATGTATTCAGTTACTGTTTTTGGTTCGCCTTTAATTTTTTCTAAAGGAGATGTAGATATTTGTAAAAATGATCTTTTATCATTTGGTACAGGTATATTAAAATCCGCACTTGACGATTTAATAGGATCTAATTTACCTGATCGTATTAAAACGTGGTTTTCTCTTACGACAACATCTGAGGTTCCTCTACCTAAAATGGAATTATCACCTGGTTCAGGATATATCCCATAAACTTTTGGGTCGGTTATTCCTGTTTTACGATCTCTTAACTGATTTGCTTGTTTGAAAAATTCCCCCGATGCCATCATGGACTGAGAATTTGTCCATTCTTCTTTAAAATTATTTTGTGGTCTTGTTATTGGCCCTTGTATATAAAACTTACTGGCATCTAATCTCTCACGTTTATCGTAATAAATTAAGTTAACAAATTCTTTTTCTTTTGGAACTTGATTAATGTAATACGGTAATAATGGTAAAAATATAAATGGATCTTTTTCCGTCCATTTATCGTTCTCTTCATTCCAATCCTCAGGTAAAGAATCCTCATACCTTTCAGATGTTGGTATAACTCTTACTCTACCCAACATCATTGGATCTTTGTTATCGTTTACATAACCCGGAAATAATGTTTTATTTTTGAACCACATTTCTTGATTGATATTCTTTTAATAGTGTATTATATGTTAACTCTAATTTATCCAAATGACTTGTCATTTTAATTAAATTTTCTTTTGTAAGTTCAAAATCTTTTTTTATAAATTCCATAGCCAAAACTAGATCTTTATTAGGTCTAACTTTATGTTCTTTTATTATTTCCACAACTTGTTGTGATTCTACTTTATTATCCATTATTTTATATTTTATTTCCCAAAACAAACAATTGGTGTTGTTAGACCAATAGGTGTTATACTTAGAGGATTTATTGCAATTTGAGATTTACCATTGGCTGCGTTTTCTTCATCTGAACCATCTAATAATGCTTTCATTGACGCTAACATTAAATTAGGACTACCGTCTGGCATAGTTCCTGTTGGTAAACCTAACTCCTCAAAGTTTGCTATTACATTTAAAAATGCTCTATCCGAAGAATAACCACTTAAAAGTCTTGATGTTAACAATAGTGGTAATGGTATATTACCATTAAATCCTTTTGATGCAATATTTAATACATTTAATAAATCGTCTATCACACTTTTACATTCTCTAAAATCTTTAATTAATTTGGCAATTGAAACTAATAATTCAGTTAACGTTAAGATTATATTTAATTTTCTATTATTTAAATTTCTTAACACATCCAAACTAACTAATTGTACTAACGCTAAAATATCTTTTTTGATTATATCAAATAATATTTTAACAAACAATTCTCCTACTTTTGATGCGAATTTAATAAAAAATGATTTAAGGTTTTTTGCAAAATCCATAAATGAACTAACTTTTAAATCCAAATTTTGACCCAATGATTTTGTTGTTATCATTAAAGGTAGAACAACTTTAGGGGATAATACCGTAGATACCATGGCTTTTGGAAATTCTTTAAGAAATGATAAATCAATATTAATTTCCAATGGGAACCATCCTGGATTTTTTGTTAATACGTCTGTTAAATTAGCGGCATCGTTAATACTATTAGAATTGTTTTTACCATCAACAAAAATAAGATTATTTAATGCGTCCGTAATACTATCTGAGTCAACTGGTAATTTAACAGTTTCACATTCCTCAAATTCAACAATACCTAATTTAATATCGGATACTCGTGAATCAATAAATCTTAGATCAATATCTGTAAATTCAAAAAATGATTCATCCACATTATCATTTTCGGATAATTTTGCAATACCTGACACATCAATTTCTTTATTGTTATCAAAACATAACCCCAATATTCTTTGAATAATTAATAATATTTTTTGTAGATCTTCTAAATCAGCATTACCATCTCCTTTTTTAATTGAGACCGCACCCGTTAATTGATTCATAAGATTTGCAAAGAAATTAGTCTCATCAAAAAGTTTAATTGTTGTAAAGTAATCTTTTAAAAATTCAGATATTTTATTTGTTGTGATTCTATTTTTTAAATCTACTTTGAAAAAATTACCTTGAATTGTCTGTAGTGTAGTTGGATCAACATAAGACTCAACATACGATATATCAAATAATTCTTGTCCTGACGTACCTTTATAACTTTGACCAGATGCCGGAACACTAAAAGGTTGGTTAATATTTTGAATCCTATTATATAATTCTTTATTCATTGAAAATGGAAAATTACTATACTGAATATCTTTTTTCTCATATAGTAATTTACCCACATCTGTTGCAGGATCCTCTTTTAATACGTTAAGTAGGTCAACAGACTTAACTCTAATATAAATGGTTTGTGGGATAAATTCTTGATCTTGAGAACAACCAACCGCACTTAACATTAACTCCAATAATATATCCTCTAACTTAGGTACAATTTCTTTAATTGCCGTTACAAATGTTCTTTTAAGATAACCCTGACTACTTTTACCCGCTCCAAGAGATGAAAAATTTATATCTAATAATTTATCAAATTGAGTTTTAATATTTTTCTGATACTTGTTTTTTAATTCTTTTGCGTCAGAAAGTTGGGTGGCAACTTGAGATTTTTTCTTCTCTAAACTATCACCTGCCTTTTTTTTCAGATCTTCAATATCACCTTTAACCTTTTTATACTTTTTAAGTATTTCGGTTTTTTTCTCTACAACCTTAAAACCATCCTCGGTATCTTGTGCCATTATTTATTCAATTTATAACTGTTATCTGTTGAAGTGTCCTTATCAATTAAACTTTTAAATGTGTCATCATCAAGATCTAAATCCGACAAAGTAAAATTATCATCTTGTTTCTCCTGAGATTTTTGCCAAATCTGAGCTTGTAACTTTGATAATGATAATTTTTTCTCAACACAATCATTAATAATTTTTTGTTGTTTTTCAATAACAGGTCCGATAAGAGTCATGTCTTCCGGTTCTTTCATCATTGTCAACATCTTGTTTTGTATTCTAATCGCAGTGTTTCTTTGTTCAACAAGTTCATTATAGATCTCTTGCATCAAAGATAACATTGATTCTTTAGTTAGATTAATTTCCTTTTTTGTTGGCCTTCCCATATCTATAAGTATTTTTTATTTTATTTTAATAATTCATTTACGATATGAAAGTATATTTTTTTATATCTTTTTAGTGAATTACGTATTTCTTTTGTACTTAAGTTGGTCATTTCCCTTAATTCAAACAGGATAATGTTCTTATTAAATTTATTATTATTTGACGTTTCTTGAAAAATTGCACTATAATTTGTAAATATATCGGTTAATGCTTCCCCCAACTTTATTTCTTGTTCTGAAATATTTGGTTCATTCATATTTTCTTTAAGTTCATTAAGGAATTTTTTAATAATTTCTTCAGAACTTACATCGTCTTTATCAATGTAATAAACCATATCAGGCATATTATGAACATCACTTGAAATGTCTTCATAGGATATTTTCCTATTCATTTCTTTTTGATCTTTTAAAATTTGTCCCATAAGATAATTTTTACAGATAGTACCAAAATAAGAATAAGCCTTCTTTTCTTTAGCCGGCTTAAACTTGTCTATTTTAGTCATTAAAAATGAATGTGTATCCATATGAATTTCATTAAAATCCATATCCTTTCTGTATAATTTATATCGTCTAATAATTGACGATATCATCTTATCTAAGGGGTGTTTTAAAAACTCATTATAAATTCTATTCTTCTCGTCAAAAGATTCTGCGATTAGGTAAGCCCTAACCGCATCTTCTTCTCTTACGTCAAAATAATTATTTACTGTGGGTTTTCTTCCCTTCTTTTTCTTTTCATTCTGCTCATCAGTTAACTTGACATTTTCAGTCATTAAACTTCTTGAGGTTCGTATTTTATATCCCTTTGTGCGATGTATAAGTATTCTTTCTTGGCAGCTTCAATCCAGAATTTCGCTTCATCCTCACTTAATCTACTTTCACCATTTTTGTAATTCCAAAAAATAGATCCTTCTCTTAAGTTCATGTGTTTGTACCCAATCTTAGGAATTGTTAAAAATTTAACAGATGCGTGTGTCATACGTAAAAAGAATTCATAACCAAATGTTAATTTAATATTTGATTTAAATTTACCATATTCCAAAAACGTTTCTTTTTTAATTACCATTCCGGCAATTTGGAAATTTTGATATACCTGTAGAGTATCATTTGTCAAATACCCAAGTTCTTGTGTAAAGTTTGCTGCAAATGTTGCCTCATTTGTGAATCCGACAAATACGCCTTTATCGTTAACATCAACAACAATTGGTAAAAACGCATTAACATCTTTATAGATATCCATATATTTTTGTGAGTTTTTAAACCATATATTTGAATACTCATCATCAAACTCAATTAATGAAATCCAGTTAGAAGTTGATATTTCAACACCTCTATTGACTTGATTTGCAAAATTAGGTTCCTCAGTCCATACGTCAAACTTAACGTTTAAACCTTCAAAATCGTAAGATTTAATATGTGATTCCAAAAGTGAATCGTCACAATAAACGATTACTAATTCACTAACAGTTTCACCTTGGTTTTTAATTGATTTGATACATCTATCAAAGAAGTCCTCAAAGTCTGCGGATCTAGCAGTTTTAATTGGTAATATTACCGAGATAGTTTTATTATTTTCCATATTATTCAGTTATTTCAAGTTTAGATAGTTGAGCCTCAAAAGAATCCGCTCTTGTGTCAATCATTTTAGAGAATAATTCAACAACTTCTGATTCAAATTTTTCTTTGGTTGACAGTTTATTAATGGTAACATCCATTTCTTCATACAATTTAGGGTTAATGTTGTCCTCTAACCAATTTTGGATAAAGTCAGCAATAACATCTACAATCATATTTTGATTATTAATCCAAATACCATTTTCTTCATTCATCCATTCAGGTGTAATGTTAGGTACCAAACCAATTACAGGAATTCCCATCTTCATAGATTCAAGAGGGAATGTACCAAATGAACTAATACTATCAATCCATACTGATGCAAAACTTTCTTTCATCGCATTTGTAAATTCTGTTTGAGATAAACCTCTTAAATCTCTAAATGTGATCCATCTATATTGAGGAAACTTAACGTAAAAACTTTTAATTAAATTAACCGTATCTCTATGATCTCTGGTATGAACTCCAATAATTGTTTTAGGTGGAAATTCTTGTTTTTCAAATACATCTGAAATTGTTGGTTCAATAACATCAACTGAAACACTTCTCATTGTTGTTGTAATGTATTCTTTTTGTTTTTCAGATGTTGTAATACACTTATTAAACCCAAGTTGAGTCCAAGTTTGTCCTGGTTGTAATGTTTCAAAAATATAGTCGTATGATTGAGATAATACAATTTTACCACAAGGTAGTTTTGTAATTTGATCCATTACAAACCCATAAATTTCAGGGACAATAATTAAATCTTCAGGTGAGATCTCTAAATTAGACCCTTCGATAGGTCTGTGTTCTAAATTGGTCATGTATTCTTCGCCTAACCAATCTGTCACACCAAAATATTCGGGTGTTTCGTGTAACATTATGGCGTTAAATCCGTTATTTTTTAGTGACAATGCCATTTCATAAATGTATCGTATTGACGCTTTGGCGTTACCCTTAGTATCTTGTACTAAAAAATAAATTCTTGACTTCTTATCCCTCATTTTCTGAATGGATTGTTCTAGTTTTAAAATTTGTTCTTGATTCATATTTTATATTTTATTTATTATTTTTTTCATTAAAAGTGTATTAAATGCGATTTTAAAAGGAATAGTAACTTCATTTGTTTTCATCCCTAAGTTTTCGTCCACTTCATTTGTTTCGGTTAATATTGTGTCAACCATAGCCTTTACAGATTCATACTTAACAACATGAATGCTAGTTTCACCACTCAACCCTTCATATTGTACGAAATCCTCAATTTTATCTAAATCTATGTAATAATTTTCTCCAAATACGTTAAACATTCTCTTCTATTTTTTTAATTGTTAATTCCAAATCAGATAAAGACATAATTTCGTAGTCTGATTTGACGTGTTTATTATATTCCGTAATAAATTTTATTACAATTTTATTATCGGGTTTATTTAATAATAAGTCAGGGTTAGCCGTAAGTAAAATGTCTACGTCATTCCACATATAATTTTTTGTTACTTCACTATAAAAAATTATTTTTTCAAGTAGACACCCAAATTTAGATAAGAAGAAAAGTGAAGATGGTTTTGATCTTCCAATTTCATCTGATACAATCATTAAGTCATAACTATCTCTTAAGTTATAGTATACGTCATTTAAAATATTAAATGACAACATCTCAGTTGAAGGTGCATGACCAAACAATTCCATGGTATATTCTTCATACATAAAAGAATAAAGTTCATCTTTAGATGGAAATGAAAAATGTGTACTTAAATCTAAAGATGTTACATCGTTTAATATTTCGTATTTAAATGGTTCGTCTAATAACGATACTTCAGTGTTACCTGAAAGATCCATTATATACGTTGGGTTACTCAAGTCATTTTCACTTTTATCAATTAGATGTTTTTCGTAAAGTTGTGTAAATTTACCAATAGTATCTCTCAACACTCCATTAATCTCAATCCCTATTTTCTTCATCGTACTTATTTAATAGTTTACTAATTAATGGGTTTCTAACGTTTTTGGCATTTTTGAAATCATACACACCTATGTCAGATATTCCGTTAAATCTTTGTAGAGCGTCGTATAGTCCCGATTGTTTTTTATCTTTATATCTATCAGTTTGTTCTAAATCACCTGATATGAAAAATTTACTATTAAAACCTATTCTTGTTAATAATAATTTCATTTGATTTGGTGTTGAGTTTTGAGCTTCTTCAAAAATTAATATTGAATTATCAATATTCATACCTCTCATATACGCTAATGCGAACACTTCAATCACTTCAACTTCCTTTAATTTTTCTCTTGCCTCCTTACCGATTATTTTATTTAAAAGGTAATAAGATGGAAAAATATACGGATCTAATTTTTCTTCTAAGTTTCCTGGTAATGACCCTAATTTTTCTTCCGCCTCAACTGCCGGTCTAACGATAATAATCTTTTCGTATGAATTGTTTGGATCTATTAATAGGTCTACCGCAGCTTTCATAGAGATGTAACTTTTACCAACACCAGCAGGTCCTGAACAAATAGTAATCTGATTGTTAATTAATATATCGTAATATTCTTTTTGATTGTCAGATAAAAATTTACTCTTTTGTCTTTTTTTGATTATTGAATTAATATAATCTTTTTTTGAAATTTGTGGTTGAGTTGATGACGATGTTTCGTCTTTTGGAATTGGTTTTTTTCTACTTGTCATAAGTTTCTTATTTAATTTAAATATAAAACCAACTTAAAAATAATAAACAATTAGTGGTTGTGATTGGAATAGGTTGACTCAAGATCAAAAATATTTTTTAACCGCATCAGTTCTTTTATCTTTTTGTTCTAAACTTCCATGTAAAGCTTCCAACCCCTCATCTAAATTAATTAAACCATTTTGGATAACTGATGGTAAAATTTTGTATTTAGAATAAGATGAAATTTTGATATCTTCACAAGTTGGTTCATTCTCTAATAAAACTTTATTAAGAATATTTTTATTCATAAACATAAACCTACCTTTAATGATATCAACCTTAACGTCTTTTTCTTCATTTGGTTTATGTATATGGGTTGATTTCCAATAATCTTTAGAATCATTTAGAATAACTCCAGAGTACCCAATAATAGGGAAAACGTTTTTGTTTACAATCTCCTCATATGTCTTAATGCAGTTTTCAATAATATCTGATCTATTAAACATAATGTCATCATCCAATGTAAAAATATAACCATCGTCAACCATTGACCCGATTAACCACCTTGGCCAACATTTAAAATTACTTGATGAGTTAATCTGAACGTCAACGTCGTAAGATGTGTTATCGTCAGAATTATTGTTCCATAACCAAATATCAATATCAACTGATTGATCTTTTATTGATTTAATCACCTTAACTATGTTTTCTTGACGTTTCCAATTAAGAAGTAATGCCGTTATTCTCATATTTTAATTTTTTCTTAAAACAATAAGATTATGTTTATTTTACTATTACCATTTTATGTTTTATTTTTTCTAAATTTTTTCTTATTATCGGAAAAAGATTTGACACATAATCATATCTTAACTTATCTAAATTTTTTGAATCTTCATTTCTGGTAGTTGATTCATAATGGTATGCAACACATTCACCACAAATATAATTTTTTAACCCATTTGTATTTAAAATAAGGTTGTATTCAACATCTTCAAAACAAGATATGTAATTTTCATTAAACATTCCGTTATTTTCAAATACTAATTTTCTTGTCATCATTAAACCTCCCGTATTACCAAATACTTCTTTTGTATTATTTGAATAGTTATAATAATTTTTAAGATTAATATGGTCCACCCCTATGGTATTATTTGATTGTTTTATATACACAACCACACCATCATGTTGGATAGTATTATCCGCAAAATGTAATCTACACCCAACAGTACCTGTAAATTTGTTAGATTCAAAAACAGATAACATACCACTAATAACATCATTTAATATTTTAATGTCGTTATTTGAAAATAATAAAAAATCATATATCCCATTAGGTAAATTTTTTACCACATCGTTATTTATTTTAGCGAAATTATAATAGTCGTATTCAATTAAAGTAATATTAGTGATATTTTCTTTAATCCATTTTTTTTCCTTTTCAGTTGATCCTGTGTCCGCAACAAAAATATCGTATTTTTCTTTATCACAATGTTCGTGAAAAGAATCCACACATTCTTTCAACATTTCAACCTTACCTTTGGTTGGTATTATAATTGCGACTTTACCAAATTTTTTGAATTGTTTTCTTTTTATTTCAGTTGCATGAACAAATGATGGTTTTAAATCTAATGGTAATTTATCCCCCCATTTCTCAACAAATTTTTCTTTACTCTCCCAAAATTCTTGATTTGGTTGGCCTATGGATTGATGAGTTATTTCAAAGGATGAGGTAACTCCAATTTTAATCCCATCTAAATAATTTGGA
>Ga0164293_10002772_pt1 | contig 14885 bp, 11 predicted proteins | sample GEODES118metaG_FD_111487 | JGI IMG/M metagenome (GOLD analysis project Ga0164293, IMG submission 111487) | Eutrophic lake water microbial communities from Lake Mendota, Wisconsin, USA - GEODES118 metaG | ecosystem: Environmental > Aquatic > Freshwater > Lake | place: USA: Lake Mendota...
GTGCCCACCTTGCGGAGCCGCGAGAGCAGAGGACGGATCTTCCGCAGGCACTTCAGCCCCTGCACATCCTGATCACGAATCTCGCGTTTCGCCTGTCCAGCCATGGCAGGCACGATACCGTCGTACCCATCGGCGCGCAACTCTCCCTGGATTGCTCAGATTGCCGAGTCGCCAGGGCGCATCTCCCGTGCCGAACGGGATTGCCTGGAGGGCCGAGGCGAACGTCAGGCGACGGGCATGGGCAGCCCCGAGCCCACGGCGAGTCGGGAAGGCACACAGGTTGACAACCTGTGCTACGAGAGGCCCCGAGCCAACGGCGAATTGGGAAGATACACAGGTTGACAACCTGTGCTACGGGGGACCATTACTCCGTGCATGAGTCGCTTCGTCACCCGCGGCGAGGATCATAGTCCGCTGGCGGGGCGTGGCGGGTCGCGAGCCAGACGCGCCAGCCACGGGCGTCCCACTCGAAGTTTGTGCCGGTGAGTGCCACGAGCGCCTCGAGCACGCGATCGTTCCGCACCGACATCGTGGATCGCTTCGGTCCGCCCCCCATCGACAGGCCGCCGCCCGAGGGCGTGAAGGTCGCTGACGTCGAGCCTTCTGGCTTCCCGTCACCGCTCACCACGACGTGCTGCGTTTCGAGGGCATCGACGAGCGGCCCGACAGCCGAGGGCACGCCGAGCCGGCCGAGCGCTTCGGCGGCACGATTCACCTGCGCGTTGTCAGCGCTCCTGAGCGCCGCCACCAGCGTGGGCACGGCGACGTGCGGGCCGATCACCATGAGCCGCTCGACGGCGGCGATCCTCGTCTCGGGATCGGGATGGTCGAGCGCCGCGGCCACCAGCACGCCAACCGCATCGGATGAGCGGATCCGCGAGAGCGCCTCCACATACCAGCTGCGCACCTGAAAGACCGGCTCCTTGGCCAGCGCCGCAGCGACCACCGGCACCGCCGCCGGATCGGAGATCTCGCGAATCTCCTCGGCCGCCTGGTCGGCCTGCGCCGACTGATCGACTTGCCGCCGCAGTCGCTCGAGCTTTCCATTCCATTCCTTCTGGGCGAGCATCACCCGCTCGGCCCGCTCGATCAACTCAATCTCCTGGGCGGTTCGCCAGCCGCCGCGGTAGCGGACGTATCCCCGTTCGGCCATCAGTTCCTGCTGGGTGGGCTTCGCCGGCTCGTCGGCGGTGGCCGCGAGGGTCGAGGCGACGGCCACGAGAACCGCCAGGCAGAGGTGTGTTCGTCGCGGGATCATGGCAGTGATCTCGGCTCCGGCCCGGTTGGGCCTTGACCACGTTCCAGTCACGGCAGTCGGGCCGCGTCGTGGATCATTCTCGCATAGGTCGCGGCCACGCGGATCACGACCGCGGCCACCAGGCAAGCGACGAGGCTCCACGTCAGGAATCCCGCAGCCTGCACGGCCGCCGCAAACCCCCGCGCCGCCGACTCGTCGAGATGGTCGGCCACACGGTCGAGCGCCTCGGCAGTGGTGCCGGTCGCTTCGCCCACGGCCACCGCCTCGATCACGGCCCTTGGGAGCCGGCTCGTGGCTCCAAGCGTCTCCGGCAGATCGCGGCCGTTCCGCAGGAGGTCCTCCACCCGGCGCCGGTCGCAGCCGAAGCCGGGAGCCGCGTGGGTCGCGAGTTCAACCATCTCGCCGACGCTGACGCCCGCGTGCGCTGCCAGCGACGCGGCTCGGCACCACGCCGCCGCCTCCGCTGCGACCGCAGCCGGGCCGATGAGCGGCAGGCGACGGCCGATCCTCCACGCCCAGCCTCGGCGCCGCCAGCTGCTCCGCGCGGCAACTGCCGCCACGGCGAGCGCGACGACTGTCGCGGCGAGCCCCGAGAGAAACAGCGTCACGCCCCGTTGGCCCCCGAGCCCAAGGCCGAGAAAGTCGAGCGGCGCACCGTCGAGGCCACGAGCGAACCCTGACACGATGATCATCACCACGATCGCGAGCACCGCCACAACGAGCCGGATGGCCGGACCGACGAGCGCGGAGCGGAGTGTGCGCCGGGTGGCGATCGAACGCGAGAGGGTCTTGGCCGTTTCGTCGAGCACCTCGGCGAGCCGGCCGGTGCGGTCACCCACAAGGAGCATGCCGGCCACGACGTCGGGAATCGCGCCGGTGGCGGCACACGCCTCGCCGAGCCCGTCCCCGGCCCTGAGTCGGGCGGCCACGCGTTCCAGCGCCGGCCGCCACCGACCGGGCACCCGACCCGCCTCAGACGCCCAGGCACGCCGCAGGTCGATGCCAGCGCCAAGCGCGATGGACAGCCGGTGGAGGATGTCCGCGAGCACCACGTCGGGGATTCGTCCCGAGCCTGCCATCCTCGCCCTCTCTGCCCGAGTTCCGCCCACGAACGCGGCCGTTCTAACACACACCGCCCCCATCTGGTACAACCGCCAGCCTCGCCTCCTGACACCTCTTCCATGACTTCAAGAGCCCACTGGCCCGTCGTCGCGATCGTGGGCGTGGGCATGATCGGCGGCTCCATCGGCAAGGCCATCCGGGCCCGCCGGCTCGCCAGCCGCGTGCTCGGCATCGGTCGTTCCGCCGAGTCGCTCGCGGCGGCGAAGAAGAACGGGTGCGTGACCGACACGGCCACCGACGTTGCAGCTGCGGCCGACGCGGATCTCGTCGTGGTGACAGCGGGCGTGGGGGCGATCCCCGCGCTGCTCGATGCGGTCGATGCGGTGATTCGCCCGGGTACGCTCCTCACCGACGCGGGCAGCACCAAGGCATCGATCGTCTCGGGGTGGGAGCGGAAGCGGCGCAGCCGCCGCGGTCGCTTCGTCGGCAGCCATCCGATCGCAGGCAGCCACCGCCGCGGCTCGGCCGCCGCCGATGGCGACCTGTTCGCCGGCCGCGTCGCCGTGGTCACGCCAGCCAAGGCGACACCGCGACTCGACGCCGACGCCATCGGCGACTTCTGGGCGTCGCTTGGCTCGACCGTCTACATGATGCCACCCCGCGAGCACGACCGGATCCTCGCGAGCACCAGCCACGCCCCGCACCTGGTCGCGGCCGCCCTCGCGGCGGCCACGCCACCCGCGGCCCGCACGTTCACCGCCGGCGGCTGGCGCGACACCACGCGGATCGCCGCGGGCGACCCCGAACTCTGGGCCGACATCCTCCTCGACAACGCCGGGGAAGTCGGCGACTCGATGAAGCGGTTCGCCGCCGCCGCGGAGAAACTGCTTGCGGCGATCGAGCGCGGTGACCGCCGCCGGCTTGTTGAACTCCTCACCCGCGCCAAGGACAGCCGCGATGCTCTGGGAAGTTGACGTCTCGCTCCGCGATGCCGCCGGCGACCATGCCGCCCGCGAGGTGATCGCAGGAGGGGCGGCGCTCGGCATCCCGGCCTGTGGTCGGGCCCGCACCGCGGCGGGCTGGCTGGTCGAGGGCGACCTTTCCCGCGACGAGGCCGAACGGCTTGCTGCCACCCTGTTCGCCGACCCGGTGACCGAATCATTCGTTGTTGATGAGATCGGCGCGGCCCGCCTGACACAGCCCCTCGACGGCCTGCCGACGGTGGTGCACGTGCTTCCCAAGGCGGGCGTGACGGATCCGGCCGGCCTCACGGCGCAGGCCGCCGCCGCGGCCCTCGGCTACCGCGTCGTGGTCCGCAGCCTGCGGAAATACTGGCTGCCCCCGCTGGACGCCGCCGACGTCAGCCGCCTCGCAGAAAAACTGCTCGCCAACGACGCCATCCAGGATGTCGTCGTCGGTCCGCTCGCGATCTCGTCGCTCTCCGGGGGCCGCACGTGGTCGTTTGCCCAGGAGACGATCCCGCTCGCAGGCCTCGACGACGCCGCTCTTGAGAAACTCAGCCGTGAGCGGTGCCTGGCCCTCACCGTCCGCGAACTGCACGCCGTTCGCGATCACTTCGCCACAGTTGGCCGCGAGCCCTTCGAGATCGAACTGGAGACGATCGCACAGACCTGGAGCGAGCACTGCTGCCACAAAACGCTTACGAGCGCCGTCGATCACGTGGGCCCCGCCGGTGAGGCCCGCTACGACAACCTCCTGAAAGAAACGGTGTTTGCCGCCACGCGCACCATCCGCGAGACGCTCGGCCCCAGCGACTGGTGCGTGAGCGTGTTCAAGGACAACTCCGGCGTGGTGCGGTTCGACGGCGACCACGACATCTGCGTGAAGGTGGAGACGCACAACCATCCCTCAGCGATCGAGCCGTATGGTGGCGCGGCGACGGGTCTTGGCGGCGTGATCCGCGACGTGCTTGGCACGGGCCTGGGTGCCAAGCCGATCGCCAACCTCGACGTGTTCTGCGTGGCCCCGCCCGACACGCCGGCCGATGAGATTCCCCCGGGGGTCATCCATCCGCAGCGGCTGCTCGCGGGCGTGGCCGCAGGGGTCCGTGACTATGGCAACCGCATGGGCATCCCCACGATCGCCGGCGCCGTCGCCTTCCATCCGGGCTACATCGGCAACCCGCTCGTGTTCTGCGGCACGGTGGGGATCATGCCCCGGGGCCACGCGGATGCCGCCGTGCATCCGGGCGATCTCGTCGTGGTGGCCGGCGGCCGCACCGGCCGCGATGGCATCCACGGCGCCACCTTTTCGAGCATCGAACTGACGAGTGAGAGTGAGACGGAGAGCGGTGGCGCCGTGCAGATCGGCCACGCGATCAACGAGAAGATGCTCACCGACTTCGTGCTCGAGGCCTCGCGGCAGCAGCTCTTCCATGCGATCACCGACTGTGGTGCCGGCGGTCTCTCAAGCGCGGTGGGCGAGATGGGAGCCACGCTCGGCGCCGACGTCGATCTCGACCGCGTGCCGCTGAAATACGAGGGACTGTCGGCAACGGAGGCCTGGATCTCGGAGGCACAGGAGCGGATGGTGCTCGCCGTGGCTCCGGCTGACTGGCCGGCGCTCGTGAAGATCGCCGCCGACGAGGGCGTCGAGGCGACGGCGATCGGCACCTTCACCGGCTCGGGCCGGATCGTGCTCAAGTGGCAGGGCCGGCTCGCTGGCGAACTCGACTGCCACTTCCTCCACGAGGGCCGGCCACGACAGCGGCTCGTGTCGCGATTGGCGCCAGCACCTCGCTTGCCGCTCGCCTGGTCACGCGTCGCTCCGGTGGCCACCGTGGTCATCGACGTGCTCGCGCTGCCCGACGTGGCGAGCAAGGAGCGGATCGTCCGGCAGTACGACCATGAGGTGCAGGGCTGCTCGGTGCTCAAGCCGCTGCTGGGACCCGGCGAAGGCCCGGCCGATGGGACGGTGATCCGCGGCGTGCTCGGCCGCAACCGCGGGATCGTGCTCGGCGTGGGGCTCCGCCACCACATCGGCCGGCTCGATCCCTATCAGATGGCCGCCGGCGGGATCGTGGAAGCGATTGCCAACGCCGTGGCCGCCGGTGCTGATCCCGACCGGATCGCCCTGCTCGACAACTTCTGCTGGGGCGACACACGGCGGGCCGACTCGCTGGGCACACTCGTGGAGGCCTGCCGCGCCTGCCATGATCTGGCGATCGCGCTGGCAGCGCCGTTCGTGAGCGGCAAAGACAGCCTCAACAATGTGTTCGCCTACACCGACGCCGCGGGCGCGGCCCGCGAGATCTCGATCCCTCCCACGCTGCTCGTCACGGCGATGGGACAACTGGACGACGTCCGGCGCGCGGTGTCGCCCGATCTCAAGGCCGCGGGCAATCGCCTGGCAGTCGTGGGCGAGACGAGGCCCGACATGGCGGGCAGTCAGCTGGCGCTCACGAGCCGCGTGAGCGGTGGTGATGTGCCGACTGTCGACGTCGCCGCCTTCCGGGCTGCGATCCGTGCCGTGTCCGCGGCCCGCCGCGGCGGGCTCGTGCAGTCGTGCCACGACGTCTCAGACGGCGGTCTCGCGGCGGCGGTCGCCGAAATGGCGATCGCCGGCAAGCTCGGCGCGCGGATCGTGCTCGCCGATGTGCCGGCCACGAGCGCAGCCGCCAACCACGATCTCGCGATCGCCTTCGCCGAGACCCCGGGCCGATTCGTCTGCGAGGTGCGGCCCGAGCACGCCGCCAAGTTTGCCCGGTGCATGGATGGCGTGCGGTTCGCGTGGGTCGGCGAGGTGATGTCGTCACCCGACCTCGAGGTGGTCTCGACGACGGGCACGACCGATCGTGTCGCCGTCGACCGCCTGGCGCGGGCGTGGCATGGGGAGAACGTTTGAATGCTGTCGCCACGAGCCCTGATCCTCCGCGCTCCCGGAACGAACTGCGACCACGAGACGGCGCATGCCTTTGAGCGGGCCGGCGGCCTTGCCCGCCGGGTGCACGTGCGGGCCCTCGCCGAGCGGCCCACGATCGCGGATGACTGCCAGATCCTCTGCATCCCTGGCGGGTTTTCATATGGAGACGACATCGCCAGCGGCCGCATCTTCGCGCTCGAACTCAAGACGCGGCTCGGCGACGCGCTCGTGAAGTTCCGCGACAAGGGAGGCATGGTGCTCGGCATCTGCAACGGCTTCCAGGTGCTGCTGCAGACCGGCCTGCTGCTCGCCGATCCGACGACCGGGATGCCGGAGGCGTCGCTCGCCCACAACACCTCAGGGCGGTTCATCGACCGCTGGGTGCGGTTGTCGTGCAGCCCGAGCCCCTGCGTGTTTCTCAAGGGCCTCTCCGAACTGGAGTTGCCCGTGGCCCATGGCGAGGGCCGGTTCGTCCTCCGCGATCCGGCGCGGCTGGAGTCGCTCCGCGCGGCGGGCCAGGTGCCGCTCACGTACTCGGCCGACGACAGCGGTCGGCCAACGAACCCGAACGGCGCGCTGGGCGACGTGGCCGGCGCCTGCGACCCGACGGGCCGCGTCTTCGGACTGATGCCGCATCCCGAGCGGTTCATCGACGCCACGCAGCATCCCTCCTGGCAGGGCCGTCTCGACCCCGCCGCCCCGGGCGCCGGCCTCGTGCTCTTTATCAACGCCGTGAAGGCCACGGCGTAGGACGGGCCCGAGCGCGAAGCGAACCAGGAAGGCACACAAGTTGCCAACCTGTGCTACGAGGGGCTGTGCTACTCGAGGCTGTGCTACGAGGGGCTGCGAGGGGCTGCCAGTGCCCCGTGAGCCGGCGTTGCTGGCCAGCGCAGGCAGGATGCCGTAGCGCAGCCAGCATCGAGAGAGCGGAGGCAGGATGCCGAAGCGAACGTCCGGCGATGGGGCATTGGCAGCCCCGAGCCTCATGCGAACCGGGAAGGCACACAGGTTGAAAACCTGTGCTACGAGAGGCAGCCAGGGATAGCCCGTGGTCCACAGCGAACCTCCGGCGACGGGGCATGGGCAACCCCGAGCGATGGGGCAGGCAGCGTGCACTTCGGAAAAACAGCCAGTCCCCCTCATCACCGTTGACCCGGCCGGCGGCTTCCACTACTTCCCCATCTTCCCATCACCCCCGCGCCCCGCCCCGTGGCGGCCCTCATCCCCATGCGGTCACCTCCGGCGATCGCCCGCTGGCTGTTGCCGGTCCTCGCGAGCCTGCTCGCGGCGACTGGCTGTCGGCTGTTGGGTTCCGCGGCGGTTGTCCACAACCCGTTTCACGACGAACCGGTGGCCGTCGGCAGCCGTGAGACACAGGCCCGTCGCACCATCCCACTGGAGGTGATCTTCGTCCGCTGCTCGGCCGACGACCGTCAGCTCCGCGAGGCGATCTGGGAACATGTCGATGAGCAGGTGATTGCCGACGAACGACGCCGGGCGCTCAACGCCAACGGTCTCCGCGTCGGCGTGGTGACGGGCCAACTGCCGGCCGAGTTCGCCGAGCGACTGGTCGCCTCGTCGGTTGACGAGTCCATGGGCGACGTCGCCGGCATCGATCCCACCCGCTCGCGGCGGCTTCTCCAACTGCTTCCCGGCCGACGCAGCGAACTGGTGACAGCGACGCGGCTCCCGCACCTCGTGCTCTTGGAGCAGTGCGCTGGCGAGGTCTGTGGGGGTACGTTCCACGATGCGACACCGCTGCTGGCTCTCGAAGCCACGCCGGCAGCCGACGGCCGCGTCAGGCTCGAAGCCGTGCCGGAGATCAAGCATGGCCCCGTCGAGAAATCGTGGGCTGGTGAGGACGGCATGTTCCGACTCGAGGCCGGCCAACGGCGGCACCGGATGGATCAGCTCGCTGTTGATGTCACGCTGCCCACCGGCGGCCTTCTCCTCGTCGGCTGTGCCGGCGACCCGGCGACCACCGTCGGCGACGGCCTCCTGCGAGAGCACGGCGAGGGCGAGCAGGGCACGTTGCGACTGATCGCGATCCGACCACTCGCCCGCAGCGTCGACCCAGCCTTCGCCGCCGCCGGCACCGAAAGCGACGATTCCGGCCAGTGAAGATGCGGGGAATGGGCCCCTGCGGCACCCTGGCGGATGCGCGACGGTCCACGGGCGTTGGGTGGGCATCGCGGAGGGCCGCTGCCGATGTTCGGGAGGAAGAGCGCCTCCAGAGGATTCAGGCACGCATGTCAGCCGAGACCAAAAGCACCGCAGCGCCCGTCCGTCACCGCCCAAAGTCATTCACCGTGTTCGCCGCCGCGTTCATCGCGGGCGCCGCGGCAGCGGTCGGCGTGAACCGTGTGCTCGACGTGCAACTCGCGCAGCGGCGGCCGCAGGTCGAGTGCGAGCCGATCTTTGTAGCACTGCGGCCGCTCGCCCAGGGCGCACCGGTCACGGTCTGGGACGTGGCGCTCAAGGACTGGCCGAAGGCGATGCTGCCATCGTCGGCACTGCGGGCGGGCGACACCTTCGACGGCTACGTGCTGCGGCATCCCGTCCGTGAGGGCCAGCCCCTGCTCATGGTGCAGCTCGTCAGGTCGGGAGTCGCCACGGCGAGCACCGTCGCCACCGAAACGTTCACGCCGGCCGTGCCAGCGGCACCGGCCGTACCGGCCATCCCAACGGCGTCACCATCGGCCGCAACGCAGGCTGATCCCTGGATGCCATCGGAGTTGATCGGTCAGTTGACTCCGGCCCCGGAGACGCCCGTGGCCCAAGTGGCTCCGGTCGCGACCGCGCCGCAGGATGAGACTCGCGAGCCGCAGGGCGTGAACGAGACAGCCGACGTCGTGAAGCAAGACAAGCCTACGCAGCCACCTTCCACCGACGTCGTCACGACGAGTCCACCGGCTTCCGTGACGGAACAGCCGGTCGTCGCTCCGGTGGCCGCTGAGCCTACGCCGGCCGATCTGAAAACAGCCCCCACGATCGCGGCTACGGTGCAGCCGATGCCGCCGTCGCCGACCGACATTGATCCGCCCACGCGGCAGCAGCCGACCGTCGGCGTGGACAACGACCTCGACGAGATGAGCGAGGCGGTGGCCACAGACGTGCAGTCGATGCCATCGGTGATGAAGGCCAGTGGCCAGCCGATCGCCCAGTCGACGCGGCCGGCTACAGGAGACGCAGGACGGTATCTCGTGGTCCCGGAACGGATCGCCCTGCAGGCCGACACCTCGTTCACCACACCACGGCCCGAGCCGCCCGGGCCGCCAGCCACGGCGACAGCCAAGCCGGCCGTCACGCCCCGCGCGACTACCTCGACACCACCGTCGGCGGCGCGACGCGGTGCGCAGCCACGGCCCCAATCTGCCGGCAGCCAGCAGTCTCAGCAGCAGAAAGCGCAGTCGCAGTCTGCCGCTCGCGATCAAAATCAGGCCGCCGCCCCCTCGAAATCCTGGGGCGGCATGTTTCCCAACGTGGCCGCGGGTATCGAAGCGATGAGCGGCTCGTGGCAGCGGCAACGGCCCACGACCGAGCAGGCCACGCCCACCACGCAGCCGAAGCGCCGCTAGAGCGGCTCCCGGATCGGTGGTGAGCCACCGAGCGCACTGCGAACCGGGGAAGACACACAGGTTGAAAACCTGTGCTACGAGAAGGCAGCGACGGGCAGTGCTACGAGAGGCCGCGAGGGGCTGCCCGTGCCCGAGAGCCGGGCTATGGGAGCAAGCGGAGCCACGATGGCGAAGCGCAGCGGACATGCAGTGAGTCGAGGCCTGGAGGGCCGAGACGAGCGTCCGGCGACGGGCATGGGTAGCCCCGAGCCTCGTGCGCGATTCAGGATCAAGCGCGACACGCCTTCTTAGAGCCCTTCCGGCTCTGGCGAGTCGACGACACGGTATTCACCGCCGGAGTCGGCGGCGAGTTGCGCGAGCCGCGGTGAGCGGCGGCCCTCGCCGCCGCCGAACTGGGCCACCATGCACCGCGATTTTCCGAGCAACCGCACGAGCCGGCGGTGCTCGTCCTCGGTGAGATCATCGTTCTCGTCGGCATCCGTGAGGATGAAGACCGCATCCGGGGCGAGCTTCAAAGCCGCGGCGATGGCCTCGTAGTGCCGCGTGCCCCCGTCGGCATCGACCGCGTCGACAAACCTCCTGACCGCCCGCTTGGCCTCGTCGTCAGCGAAGATCGGCCGGCCACGGTGGCCCTGAGGCGCGAAGACCATGAGCCGCTCGTTGTAGAAGATGACATGAAACTGCCGTGACTCTCCGAGCGCCTCGATGCTCGCGAGGAGTTCCTCTTTGGCCGCGGCGAGCGGGCGGCCGGAGGGGTCGCCCATGCTCGCGGAGTGGTCGAAGACATAGACGAACTTCTGTCCCGGCGCCTCGAGTCCGAAAATGCCGGCACGCGAATGGCCCGGTGAGAGCGGTCTCGCGGTGCGGCCGTCCTCCTCACAGCGGCCCGTCGCAGCCCCGACTGCGATGCCCATGGCGATGAGCATGCGGATCCACATCGATGGTGCGATCATGGCTCGATCACGATTTTGCCGGTGAGACCGCCCGACCGCGTCACCGTGGCCGATTCCTGCAGCGCGTGCGCTTCCGCGGTCTGGGCCAAGGGCAGCACCCGATCAATCGCCACCCGCAACCGGCCCGCGGCGAGCCAGCGATTGATGTCGGCGGCGGCCGCGGCCTGCTCCGCGTGGCTTGTCTTGAACATCGCCAACCCGTGCAACGAGCAACCCTTCACGTAGAACGGCCCCACGGGAAACGCGGGCCGAGCATCGCGGCCCGCCATCAGGATCATCCGCCCGCGGTCGGCGAGAATAGCCACGGCGCGGTCGAAGTCGGGCTCCCGCTGCGTCTCCCAGTAGACGTCCACGCCGTCGGCCGCCACCGCCCGCGCCTGCGCAACGATCTCGGGGTCTCGGTAATCGAGGACGGCGTCGGCGCCGAACTGGCGGACGAGAGCCTGCTTCTCGGGAGCGCCGGCGGTGGCGATCGCCGTCGCTCCGAGGGCCTTGGCGATCTGTACCACCGCCGAGCCAACGCCGCCGGAGCCACCGTTGACGAACACCGTCTCTCCGGGCCGCACGGCCGCGCGGCCGACGAGCCCGAGGTGCGCGGTGATCGACACCAGCGCGGCCGCGGCCGCCTCGCGATCGGAGACGCCGTCGGGCGTGGGATAGAGCCACCGCTCATCGACGGCGGCGAGTTCTGCGAACGTGCCCTGCCTCCCAAGCAAACCCTGGTTGGATCCCCAGACCCGCATGCCCGGCCGCAAGCGGTCGACCTCGCCGCCGACAGCGATGACTTCACCCGCCAGGTCGCAGCCGACGACGAACGGCAAGGGCAGCGGCATGGCGACAACGCCGCTCCTGACGTACGTATCGATTGGGTTGACCGCGCAGGCCCGCACGCGAACCAGCACGTCCCGCGGCCCTGGCACCGGATCGGGCAGGTCGCCGTACTCGATCACCTCGGGCGGGCCCGGCCGCTCGATGAAGGCCGCCTTCATCACGGCGCTCCACCGCCCGTCGACCGCCCGGAGGAAGCGATCGCCGCTCCCGCCACCGCCATCGCCAGACCGACGCCCGAGATTCCCCAGAGCAGCTTGGCCACTCCCGCCGCATGCGCGGCGAACTGCTGCAGCCGAAGTTCTTCTTGCGTCGCCGGTCGAGCGACACCCGAACTCACGATCGACCGCCACGCCGAGTGCACTTCAGTGGGAGGAGCAGCGGCCACGGCGGCCCGAATTTCCTTGGCCGTGGCAGGCTGGGGAAAGAAGAGCCCGCCGATGGGCACCAGCGACAACGCGAGGACCGCGGCGCCAATGGCGACGGCGCAGCCTGCGATAACCAAGCCCCGGCCCAGCCCTGACTGTGGCGCTCCCGCGGCGTCAGGTTGGTCCACGGCGTAGACCGCGAGGTCGCGGAGTCGCGGCACGTCGATCTCGCGACCGCAGGCGGAACACGCCGCCCGTCCGCCGGCCTGGCCGGCCGTCACCGACACACGGGCCGAGCAGGTGCACGGCAGGAGAAAAGTGCGTTCGGCTGTCGCCATCGGTGGTTCGAGGAAAGAGGCTACAGGGTGAAAGGTCGCTTCCACTGCCCCGGCGATTTTCGTCCCCGGCGACGGCAGAGATTCTCCGGCCGTTTCCTTTTACCATTCGGGCCCGGGAATCGACCCAAAAACCAAATTTCCGATGAAAAAAAACTGGCCTGGGGAGCCCCGTAGCGGCATAATGTTGCGTCCCCCGGAAACCATCGATGATGCCGACGGTTCCCTACTTTTTTGCCCCTCTTGCCCAGTGTTCGGGCTTAGGGGCTTTCGCCCCGCACTTGGTGGGGTTGTCGGTGAGATGGCAAGTCTGCGGTCCATCCGCGAACCGGTTCCGCTCGCGGATGCCCGGCCGTGGCTCGCGCCACTGGACTTGCCTGCCCCTTGAATCACACTGACCGCTCTCCGAATGATGCCTTGGTGCCGGTGGCACCCCGCGGGCCGGAGGAAACCGGCCATGGACTTGATTGAACGATTCGCGAAGGAGCTCCGCCTTGTACGACTCGCTGCTTGATGAACTCGAGGATGATGTTGTCTCCAATCCCCAGGAGGTCGAGGAACTGACGGAGAAGGTCGTCGATGCCGAAGAGGCCGACGCCGAACTTCTCGTCGAAGACGCCGACGTGACCGGGATTGCCGAGGCCGACATCGAGGCGGAGGTCGAGCAGGAGGCTGATGCCTCGGGCGACGCCGAAGAATCGCTGATCGAGCAAGTCGAGAACTGGTCGGACGATCCGGTCCGCATGTACCTGACGCAGATGGGCGAGATCCCACTGCTGACCCGGGCGCAGGAAATCCATCTCGCCCGCCAGATTGAGACCACGCGGGCCCAGTTCCGCGCCAAACTGCTGGAGTGCGAGTATGCCTGCCAGCAGGCCTACCGCGTGCTCGTTCGCGTGCACAAGGGCGAACTGCCGTTCGACCGCACCGTGCAGGTCTCGGTGACTGATCGCTTGGAGAAGGAGCAGATTCTCGGCCGTCTGCCGCACAACCTGCGGACGCTCGAAGTGCTCCTCAAGCAGAACAAGGCCGACTACCGGATCGCCCTCTCGAAGAAGCACCGCATGGCGGAGCGTCGCGAGGCCTGGGCCCGGCTCGGCCGCCGCCGCAGCCGCTGCGTGCGGCTCATCGAGGAACTCGGCCTGCGGACCCAGCGGATCGAGGCTGTGATCCCAACACTGGAACGGTTCGTGGAACGCATTCGCGAACTCAAGTCGAAGATCGACGCCCACAAGAAGTCGAAGCAGCCGCCGTCGGGCCGCCAGAAGCTCGTCGAGGAATACCGGCAGATTCTGAAGGGTTGCCAAGAGACGCCCCGCAGCCTGAAGCGGCGGGTCGACGAGATCCGCGGGATTTTTGCGAAGTATCAGCAGGCCAAACGGGGCCTGTCGGAAGGCAACCTTCGCCTCGTGGTTTCGATCGCGAAGAAGTACCGCAACCGCGGCCTCTCCTTCCTCGACCTCATCCAGGAGGGCAATGCCGGCCTGATGCGGGCGGTCGATAAGTTCGAGTATCGCCGTGGCTTCAAGTTCTGCACGTATGCCACCTGGTGGATCCGGCAGGCGATCACCCGGGCGGTGGCCGACCAAAGCCGGACGATCCGTATCCCGGTGCACATGGTGGAAACCATGAGCCGCGTACGGAACGTGGCCCGCCAACTCCTCCAGGAGTACGGCCGCGAGCCGACGATCGAGGAGATCGCCGCCCGGGCTGGCACGCCGGTGGACGAGACGCGTCGCGTGACGGCGATGAGCCGCTACCCGATCAGCCTCGACCGCCCGGTGGGCAATAGCGAGGACAGCCACTTCGGTGACCTGCTCCCCGACACCGGTGCCGAAAACCCGGCCGTCGGCGCCGCGCAGGAAATGCTCCGCAACCGGATCGCGAAGGTGCTCAAGAGCCTTTCGTACCGGGAGCGGGAAATCATCAAGCTCCGCTACGGCCTCGGCGACGGCTACAGCTACACGCTCGAGGAAGTGGGCCACATCTTCAAGGTGACCCGCGAGCGGATCCGGCAGATCGAGGCGAAGGCCGTCCGCAAACTGCAGGCTCCGGCCCGCAGCGAAGAGCTCTCGGGCTTCATCGACTGAGTACACGGCTGCACGGCCATCCATGGCCCGTGCAGCCTTGGGGGTGAGTGGCCCGCCCTCCAGGCGGGCAGTCCAGCTCGCGGCTGCACGGCCATCCATGGCCCGTGCAGCCTTGGGGGTGAGTGGCCCGCCTTCCAGGCGGGCAGTCCAGTTCGCGGCTGCACGGCCATCCATGGCCCGTGCAGCCTTGGGGGCCAAAGGCCCGCCCTCCAGGCGGGCAGCGTCTGGACGCTTCGAACCCGCATGCCCCCGGTTGCCAACGGGTGCAGGTTGCCAACCTGCACCTACGTAGCCGCAGGTTGGCAACCTGCGGAAAAACGGCCGCAGCACACCGCCCGATGGCCTTGAGCTCGCGGCCTACACGTACCGCCACCCGCAATCCCCTCGCTGCCGCTCGGGACTTACTGGATCCACCGCGCCGGCGGCGAGGGGCTGCCAGTGCCCCAGAGCCGGGCTATGGGAGCAAGCGCAGCCAGGATGGCGAAGCGCAGCGGACATGCAGAGAGCGTCGGGCAGGATGCCCGACGCGAA
>Ga0164293_10002774_pt1 | contig 14881 bp, 11 predicted proteins | sample GEODES118metaG_FD_111487 | JGI IMG/M metagenome (GOLD analysis project Ga0164293, IMG submission 111487) | Eutrophic lake water microbial communities from Lake Mendota, Wisconsin, USA - GEODES118 metaG | ecosystem: Environmental > Aquatic > Freshwater > Lake | place: USA: Lake Mendota...
GAAAAACTAGGCTTATTTCCTATAATAAAATAGTAATTTAGCGTTTCAAAATACCAAAATGGCCGTATTAAAATTTAGAGTTTATTGGGAAGAGGATGATGCGATATACCGTGATGTTTTGGTGAAACACACACAAAATTTTCAAGACTTACATACAATAATTTTAAAAGCTTTTGAATTTGATCAAAAGCATGATGCTACTTTTTACAGAAGTAATGATATTTGGAAAAGAGGAAGAGAAATAAGTAAAGAAGTGTATGATCGTGAATACAAAGTACCTCCATTATTAATGGCAGAGACAGCCATTAGTACTGAAATCATTGATACCAATCAGCATTTTATTTACGAGTATGATTTTGTAAAGTCATGGTCTTTTTTAATTGAGCTTATTCAGGTTATAAAAAATGCCGATGCGGATATGAGTTTAGAGTATCCACTTGTTTCTCGGGTGGAAGGAGTTGGTCCTATGCAATATGGCACCAAGGGTTTGCTGGGGGAAAAATTTGCAGATATTGAAGAGAAGTATGATTTAAATGAAGGGGCTGATGGATTTGGTGAAGAAGGAGAAGAAGATGCGCATGCATCTGATGATGACGGTGATTCAGATGAAGAAGAAGATGCGAATGCATCTGATGAAGAAGGTAATAATGAGTCTGGTTCTGGGTTTTTCGAAGGGGAAGCTTTTTAGTTGTATAATTTCGTATTACTTTTTTATTTCAAACTTTAATTAGTCCAAGATTTTGTCTAAAACCGTTTACATAGTGGTGGGTCCTACAGCTGTAGGAAAAACAAGCTTTGCTATTGATCTTGCTAAAGCATTCAATACAGAAATTATTTCAGCAGATGCTCGTCAATGTTATAAGGAAATGAATATTGGAGTAGCCAGACCCAGTGTTGATGAATTAAAAGCAGTGCCTCATCATTTTATTGCATCAAACTCCATTACTGAAAATATCAATGCCTCTTTTTATGAAAATTGGGCCATGGAAAAAGTAGAAAATTTATTTTCTGGAAAAGAGGCAGTGGTGATGGTAGGCGGAACGGGTTTATATATTAAAGCATTTTGTGAAGGCTTAGATTTAATACCAGCTATTGATGCTGAGATTCGAGAACATATTATAGCACAGTATAAGAAATTAGGTTTACGCTGGTTGCAAAAAGAAGTTTCTGTAAAAGACCCTATTTACTGGGAGAAGGGAGAGCAAAAAAACCCGCAGCGATTAATGCGCGCCTTAGAAGTAATCTTAGGAACTGGCTCTTCCATTACTAGTTTTCAAAATAAAAAAGCAGTTGTAAGGCCATTTAAAATAGTGAAAATTGGCTTAGAATTACCAAGAGAGGCATTGTATCATAGAATCAATGCTAGAGTATTGTCTATGGTCGAAGATGGCTTGGAAAATGAGGTAAAAAGCTTAGAAGTTTATGGGCATTTAAACGCTCTACAAACTGTAGGTTATAGTGAATGGAAAGACTATTTCGACGGGAAAATAAGCAAGGGAAAACTGATTGAAAACATTCAACAAAATACCCGGCATTACGCCAAGCGCCAAATAACCTGGTTTAAGCGAGATCCTGCTATTACTTGGTTTAACGCGTCTACAATTGAGCCTAAACAGGCTTTATTAAAATAATATAAGATTTCTAGAAATTAACAAATTAGAAACTAAATCCATTCAAATAATTGTTATTTTTATCACATAATATAGCCACTGATATGGTGGTATATACATTACATTTTATTTAAAATTTTAAGTATGCAAAAATTAGGAAGCTTCCTATTGGTAAGTCTTTTTTTAATGACTGGGATTTTGGCAAAAAGCCAAACCGTTAAATTTGAAAAATATACCTTACCTAACGGATTAAAAGTTATTTTACATGAGGACCACTCTGCACCAGTAGTAGCAGTAACGGCATTATATCATGTAGGTTCAAAAAATGAAGACACTGCAAGAACAGGATTTGCGCATTTCTTTGAACATTTATTATTTGAAGGTTCTGAAAATATTAAAAGAGGAGAGTTTGATAAGTATATCACCAATGCGGGCGGTGCTTTAAATGCAAATACTTCTCAAGACCGTACTTTTTATTACGAACTACTTCCTTCTAACCAAGTAGACCTTGGTCTTTGGTTAGAAAGTGAGCGTATGATGCATGCTAAAATTGAACAAGTGGGTGTGAATACACAACGCGAAGTAGTGAAAGAAGAAAAGCGTCAAAGGATGGACAATCGTCCATATGGTTCTTTTTTAAATGAAATACTTAAAAGAGCTTATAAAGTGCATCCATATAAATGGTCTCCTATTGGAAGTATGGATCATTTAAATGCTGCCAAACTAGATGAGTTCATTCAATTTTATAAAACCTATTATGTACCAAATAATTGTGTTTTATCTATTGCAGGAGATATCAATATTCCAGAATTAAAGAAAAAAATTGAGGCATATTTTGGCCCAATTGCTAAAGGAACTTTACCTATTAACAGACCTAGTATTAAAGAGCCGCCTTTAGGAGGCGAAGTACGTGATAATGTATATGACAATATTCAATTACCAGCTGTATTACATGCTTATCGTGCACCTAAGCAAGGTGGGGATGAATATTATGCTTTCAATGTATTATCTACCATTTTATCAGGAGGAGCTTCTTCTAGAATGAATAAGACCTTAGTTGATAATAAGCAATTTGCTGTAGCGGCACAATCGGTTCCTTTTTTCAATGAAGACGATGGATTGTTTATTGCATTGACTATTGCCAATATGGGCGTTAAAGTGGAAACCTTAGAAGAGAGTATGGATAGCGTAGTAAATGGATTAAAGTTGGGATTGGTAGGAGAGCGTGAATTTCAAAAAGTGAAAAATCAAATTACTACTGACTTAGTAGATAGTAAAGCAACTATGGCAGGTATTGCAGAAAGCTTAGCGAATAATGAAGTGTATTTTGGTGATGCAAATTTAATTAATACCGAGTTAGAGAAATACAATAAAGTAACTAGAGAAGATGTTTTAAATGTGGCTAAAAAATATTTGAATAAAGAAAATAGAGTAGTACTTCATTATTTACCAAAAGAAAAAACAACTAAATAATTAAGGCTAATCAAAGCATCAAAAAAATAATTTTATGAAAAAATATATATACAGTGTTTTATTATCTGTGCCCTTCTTTTCAATGGCACAAACAGTGGATAGAACGAAGTCTCCTGCACCAGGTAAGGCGCCTCTAATTCAAGTGGCTAGTCCTGTTAAATTTACTTTAGCCAATGGCTTAAAAGTATTTGTTGTAAAAAATACAAAACTCCCCAAAGTCACAGCTACATTAGCTTTAGACGTTGATGGTTTTAAAGAAGGCGATAAAGCAGGTTTGGCAGATATGTCAGGTCAACTACTTAAAAGAGGAACTGCTACTAAGTCAAAAGCGGAATTAGACGAAGCGGTTGAATTTTTGGGAGGTAGTTTATTTACATCTAGTCAAAGTGCGTCAGTAAGTTCTTTAAAAAATAATTTCCCTAAATTAATGGAGTTAATGGCGGAAGTAATTTTACGTCCAGCTTTATCTAGTGATGAATTAGAAAAAGTAAGAAAGCAAACTATATCTGGTATTGAATCTAACAAAGACGATGCAGATGCGATTTCTAATAATGTAATGAAAAAGTTATTGTATGGTGCTAACCATGCATTTGGTGAAATTACTACTACAAAAACAGTGAATTCTATCAAAGTAGAAGATGTAAAAAACTTTATTAAATCCTATTGGATTCCTAATAATGCTTATTTAATATTTGTAGGAGATATCGATCCAGTCAACGCCAAATTGCTTGCTGAAAAGAATTTTGGTTCTTGGGCCAAGGGTACATTTACACAGCCTATATATGAGAAGCCAGCTGTTCCTGCTACAACTTATGTGGCCATTGTGGATAGACCCGCCTCTGTTCAAAGTGTGGTAGCTGTAGCTACAACAGTCAATCTTTCAAAAGGCTCACCCAATGATATTCCATCTAATGTGATGAATAATATTTTAGGAGGAGGTTTCTCTGGTAGACTATTTGCCAACTTACGTGAAAAGCATGGTTTTACTTACGGTGCTTATTCTTCTATATCTCCTAGTAAACAAATAGGTATGTTTAGTGCAGAGGCTTCTGTTAGAAACGAAAAAACAGATAGCTCTATTCAAGAAATATTAAATGAATTAAATATTATTCGAAATACGAAAGTGGGCGATACGGAATTAAACCGTATGAAGAATTATTTAGCGGGTGGCTTTGCACGTTCTTTAGAAAGCCCTAGTACGATTGCTAATTTTGCTTTATCTATTGCAGTTAATGGCTTACCTGAAGATTATTATCAAAAATACTTAACCAATTTAGCTGCTGTAGATGCTCAAAAAGTGCAAGAGGTAGCGACTGCTTTATTGAACCCTTCTAAAATGCATATTGTGATTGTAGGTAATGCAAAGCAAATTGCTAAAGGCTTAGAAAAATATGGCCCAGTTAAATATTTTGATATTGAAGGTAATGAAGTAGCAGCTCCAACAGAAGTAAAAGCAGATGCTAGTTTAACGCCTGCAGCTTTAATGGAAAAAGTGATAGCTGCCATTGGTTCAAAAGAAGCTCTAGACAAGGTGAAAGATGTTCAATTAAAAGGAACAGCTAATATAATGGGACAGTCTTTAGAAATGAAACAAACTATTGTAATGCCGGGTAATTCAGTTACTACTATGTCAATGGGTGGAATGGCCATAATGAGACAGGCGGTAGTAGATGGCAAATACTCTGTTACTCAACAAGGGCAAGAAGCGCCAATCACAGATGATGTGAAGGAAGGCTTAGATGAGTCTGCTTCTATAGCACCAGAGCAAATATACCTTGCCAAAGGCTATGGTTTAAAAATTGTAGGTGGCGAGAAAGTGAATGGCAATGATGCTATTGATGTTGAACTTACAACGCCTTCTAAAAAAGTATCACACCGTTTTTATGATGCTAAATCATTCTTATTAGTAAAGACTTCAAAATCTGAAGAAATACCAGGAAGAGGTACCATGACGCAACAACAATTTTATACTGGCTATCAAACTGTGAATGGTGTGCAAATTGCTTCAGAGCAATTAATGGATTTAGGTCAAATGAAAATCAATATCAAATTCACTGATATTAAAGTAAACCAAGGATTAAAGACAAGCGATTTAAAGTAGGGAATATTTTATAATCCTAGATCCCATAAAAAAACCTTCCCAATTTTGGGAAGGTTTTTTTATGGGTAGAAGTTTGAACTCAATTAAAATCAGCCTTTATTGTTTTATAGCCTTAGAATATTTGAGCTATTCTCTTTTATCTAATTATTTAGAATCTTATACCGTAACCAATATTAAATAATAGTTGGTTAGCTGTTAAACTTGCATAAGTATTAGGCTTATCATTTAAACGGTAAGGAAATACTGCATCTTTTGTGCTAGAGCTAACAATAGTAAAGTCAATGAAATTTCTATTGGTTCTATATCCAATACCACCACTCAATACCATACGTGAAGCTTTAAGTTCTTCATCTTTATATGGAGAACCATAATAAGCAGCACCGCCTCTTAGCATCCAGTTGCCATTTAATTTTAGTTCAGAGCCTAATTTAAAATTAATATTATTTTTATAAGAAGCTTTTACGACGTCATTTATTAAATTATAATAATCTGAAGTTGTTTTGTCATAGTCATTGGAGTAAAAACGAGTTCCTGCATAATTTACGAATTCTAAGTCAGCAGAAATAAATCCAAGTGGTTGTGTTGGCTTGCCAGGAGCTGCAAAAAAGTAGCTAGTGCTAAATATTGCCTTCGTTGGAGTAGAGATTGTATATTCTCTTGTGCCAGGATAACCATTATTCAACTCACCAGAACTAACTGTTTGTGTACCCGCATACTTTTCAGTATTGGTTGTCATACTGGCGCTTAATTGATCTCTAAATGAAATGACTTGAGGTGTATGCAAAGTAAAACCTACTCTTAAAAAAGCTTCAGGCTTATATATAATTCCCAACTTGGCACCCAAACCCCAACCTCTAGAAGAGAAATATTCATCTAATACAAACCCTGCAAAATTATTATCTGGATTAGAAGTTGCATCCACTTCAGAATAAGTAAGGTTTTTTGTATAGTTAATCATGGGCAAGACTAAGCTTGCTCCTAAGTATAATTTATCTTCCATATTGCCACCCCATCCAAAAGCAAGTTCGTCATAGCTTCCAGTAGTGCGAACATCATAAGACTGGTTGATACCAGAGGAAATAGGCACTAAGCTTTGGTAGCCGTTCACTGCGCCTCTTGCATCTGCAGAGGTATCTACTAAATAAGTTCTAAAAGCAAGGGAGCTTCCAAAAATATAATTACTTAAGGCTGCAGTAGAATCGGCTTGGTCGCCTACTAATTCTTCTAAATATTTTTCAGACAAACTGCTGAAATTATTTTTACCACCAAAACTAGAGTGGTTGTTATAATTGGCTATTTGGTTATAGGTAATGGAGAAGGCTGTGCTTGTCCAATTATTTCTTTTTTGTCCATCTGCAAAAACCATACCCACTGATCCAAAATTAGATCTTGAGTTTGTATTTGAAGAACTTGTTCCTCTATAATTGAAATTATTTTTTTGTACCAAGTACTTAGGTGTTAACAATAATTCACTTGACTTATAAAAGCCTAATCCTGCTGGGTTAATATGGTTAGAAGATAAATCACCTCCTAAAGAACCCATGGCACCAGCTAATGCATTACTTCTAGCTGTTCCACTTGGTGCAAACCAAGAAAGGCGAAGCCCGTCTTCAGGTTCTTGTGCATAGATGCTTAGACTAGACCCCATTAATATTAAAAAAAATAATTTTTTCATAATTGATACTTTAATTTTTAAAAAACTTACCTCTAAAACTTACCTCTAAAACTTTCAAAAAAAATACTATTTCTTAAATGGGTTTTATGGTATTCTTGAAGCACGTGGACTTCCTGCAGAGCTACCAGCGCTATTAAAACCGCCACTTCTTCCGCCTGCATTGCTGTTACCACTATTATTACTATTGCTTTGGAAACTTGATTTATTATTGCTGCTATTTGTCTGATTTTGATTGCCGCCATTATAGTTATTGTTATTAGAAAAATAACGAGCCGGACGATCATAGCTATTGGCATAATTGGTATTGCTATTACTAGTAACAACACGCTTCATTAAATTTCCAAAATTACTATTCAATGTTGGGTTGCTTGTATATCTTGTATTACCAGTGGTAGTATTAAGACTATTATTAGAATTATTATAACCACGATTGTTTCTATAGGCATTAATAGCTGAAGGGCTTGATCTTACTGTAGTGGGAGATTGGTAAGGCCTTGCTCTATTATTTACAAAAACACCACCATTATATATTCCACCATAAGGATGATAATAGCCTGCGAAATAAGGATTCCATCCACCGTAACCAAATCCACCGCCCCAGAAAGGATCAAATCCCCATCCTCCATATCCGCCCCATCCGCCAAAACCGAATCCACCGTAACCGAATCCTCCCCAGCCAAGACCTGCATATCCAAAACCGCCGCCCCAACCACCAAATCCACCGCCCCAACCACCAAATCCACCTCCCCAGCCAAGACCTGCATATCCAAAACCGCCGCCCCAGAAAGGATCGAATCCCCAACCACCAAATCCACCCCAGAAAGGATCAAAACCCCATCCGCCAAAACCGCCACCCCATCCAAGACCATATCTCATATTGATATAACTTGGATTATTCCAATAATTAAAATCGTCGATGGTTGACCAGCGGTTTCTGTTGGCCACTTTTAATCTTAAGTAGCGGTCGTCTTGAAAACTTTGATATTCTTGATATTCTTCGTCTTGAGCCATTCCATTTTCAGCCTTTTCAGCGGCTAATAATTTCTGCGTGCTCACTACTTTATTATTAGGAGTGAAATATAAATCATCGGTAGCAACACTTGTAGCTTGTTGTAAACTAGTACAGCTGGTACCAAAAAAACTAAAAGCCACTATGCCTATGGCTATTAGCCTTAAATAAGTGTTAGTTTTTTGCGTGTTCATTTTCGTAAGTTTTAGGTTTTTATATGCCCCTTAATTAGCATACATTTGCTTGTATAAAGGTACCGAAAATTAGAATATAGAGCGTTTTTCGTACATTAAAATAATTAATATAAAATTGTTAAGATTTTTAAGATGGCAAAGGAACTAACCACAAGGGCCCAGGACTATTCACAATGGTATAATGACCTAGTTATCAAAGGCGAGTTAGCTGACTATAGCGCCGTTAGAGGATGTATGGTTATTAAGCCTTATGGTTATGCTTTATGGGAAAATATGCGTGATGTCTTAGACAAAATGTTCAAGGATACCGGTCACCAAAATGCTTACTTTCCTTTGTTTGTGCCTAAATCTTTGTTTGAGGCGGAAGAGAAAAATGCCGAAGGTTTTGCGAAAGAATGCGCAGTAGTTACACATTACCGTTTAATAGCTGATCCTAATAATAAAGGAAAATTAATGGTTGATCCGGAAGCTAAATTGGAAGAAGAATTAATTGTTCGTCCAACTAGTGAAGCCATTATTTGGAATACTTATAAAACATGGATTCAGTCTTATCGTGATTTACCGATATTAGTCAATCAATGGGCGAATGTAGTAAGATGGGAAATGCGTACACGTTTATTTTTACGCACTGCAGAATTTTTATGGCAGGAAGGACATACTGCGCATGCTACTTCAGTGGAAGCGATTGCAGAAACAAAACAAATGTTGAATGTCTATGCCGACTTTGTTGAAAATTGGATGGCAGTGCCTGTATTAAAAGGAGTGAAAACAGCCAATGAGCGTTTTGCAGGTGCAGAAGATACTTATTGTATCGAAGCTTTGATGCAAGATGGGAAAGCTTTACAAGCAGGTACATCCCATTTCTTAGGACAAAATTTTGCAAAAGCATTTGATGTTAAGTTTAGCGATCAAAATAATAAACAAGAATATGTTTGGGCTACTAGCTGGGGCGTGAGTACAAGATTAATTGGTGGTCTAGTAATGACACATAGCGATGATGAAGGTTTGGTCTTACCTCCACGCATTGCACCCATTCAAGTGGTAATTGTTCCTATTTATAAAGGAGATGAACAAAAGCAAGTATTGGATGAAAAAGTAGCAGAGATATTGAAATCTTTTAAGGCTGCGGGTATTAGAGTGAAGTACGATAATTCAGATCATGCAAGACCAGGATGGAAATTTGCAGAATATGAATTAAAAGGGGTGCCAATTAGAATTGCTATTGGGGCACGCGATTTAGAAAACAAACAAGTTGAATTAGCGCGTCGTGATACGAAAGAAAAATCTGCTGTAGCGATGGAAAGCTTAACAGAAACGGTGGAAAATTTATTAGTTGAAATACAAAATAATTTATTTGAGCGAGCTAAAAAATACCGCGATGAACATATTACTAAAGTAGAGACTTGGGAAGAGTTTATGCAGGTATTAGACACCAAGGGAGGATTTATTTCAGCACATTGGGATGGTAATGCTGAAACAGAAGACAAAATTAAAGAATTAGCAAAGGCCACTATTCGTTGTATACCTTTAGACAATCCATTACAAGATGGAAAATGTGTTTTAACAGGCAGTGCATCTACACAACGTGTTTTATTTGCAAGGGCTTATTAATTTTAAGTGTCCCTAAATAATTCATCTAATTAGTTTGCCTAAAAAATTCCTTTAAAAAGTTTTCAAACTCAATGAAACAAAAACCAATACCTGATGCACTTATGCCTTTTTTAGAAGGCAAGGTATTGTTAATTGATAAACCCATTGGTTGGACTTCTTTTGATATTGTAAAAAAAGTACGCAACTTAACAAGGGTAATAAAAGTAGGTCATGCAGGAACCTTAGATCCCTTAGCCACCGGGCTGCTTATAGTTTGCACAGGCAAGTACACCAAATCAATTGATGCTTACATGGGTATGCAAAAAGAATATACAGGCACCATGGTTTTGGGGGCCACAACACCTACATACGATTTAGAATCTGAGCCTGAAAATTTTAAAAGCACAGCAGCCTTAACAAATGAAGCGATTCAAAAAGCAACTATGTCTTTCATCGGTGAAATTTTTCAAATGCCTCCGCAGCATTCAGCTATCAAAAAAGATGGCAGAAGATTATATGAATCGGCAAGATTAGGTATTGAAGTAAAAGTTGACCCTAGAAAAGTAACTATAGAAAGTTTTGAAATTACCAAGATAGAATTACCTACTATTGAATTTAAAGTAGTTTGTTCAACCGGCACTTATATAAGAAGTTTAGTTAAAGATTTCGGAGAAGCTTTAGAGGTAGGCGCCTATATGAGTTCCCTTCGAAGAACGCGTATTGGAGCATTTAATGTAGAGGATGCTAAAGTTTGGCAAGATATAGAGGCGGAAGTGAATACTTTATTGGAAGGGTAATACTAGAAGAGTATAAGTATAAAATTAGAAGGGTAGTCCAATGCCAAATTGAAGCGCGTAGTTGTTTACTTTAACGCCGTTGGGTTTTACTTCTGACCATTTCAAATTTCGAATATCCAACCAGCCGTCATTTTGTAAACGAGTGGGGTCCTTCATTTTCAGGGCATAGTCTATTCTTATAATAAAATAGTTAAAGTCTATTCTAAGGCCCGTACCTACTGCGACTGCTATATCTTTATATAATTTATCGAATTTAAAACCAGCAGCAGGGTCAAGTTCAGTATCTCTAATGTTCCAAATATTTCCAATGTCAGTATACAGTGCCGATCCAATTTTATAAGAGCCCCATTGGAATAAGGGGAATCGATATTCTAAGTTGGCCTCTAATTGGAAATCACCAAACCTGTCAAAGCTTTGGCTTTTTAAGCTGGTATCATAAAACTGAGAACTACCTAGGCCTAATTGTCTTAAGCCCCAAGCGCGCATGCTATAAGGGCCACCAGCGGTAAATTGTTTAAAGAAAGGAAGTTGACCTTTTAATACAGGGTCATTGCTATAGTTATTACCCCAACCTCCCATAAAACGCCATGCGAGTTCGGTGTATTGATATTTATATAATTTTCTTAATTCAAGTTCTGCTTTAATATATCTGTAAATACGCGTAGATGCGCCAGGGATTAAACCTGTTAAGCCACCTGCTTCTTCAATACCAATTCTTAGATAGTTATTCTGGTTCGGGTTTTTTAAAGAAGTTCCAGTATGCAAGTAATTAAAGGTTTGACTAATTACATTACCCTCGTTAAAAGAAGAACGTAAAAAAGGATTTAATATTAATAAGCTGTCTAGTTTAGAAAATTTATTGAGGTGGTATAGCTCTACATTAATTGGCTTGTAGGTCCAAATATTTTCAGCTCCATTTTTATTTTTCTTTAATTCATAACCCCAGTTGGTTATAAAAGATCTCAGCTTGTAATAATTCAATCTATCAATGTAAGCGCCATTCAATGATAAGGTGGATCTGGTTTGATTGGTATAGGTGGTTCTTTTTGGAACAAATGGAATGATAAGATTGGGAAAACTATAAGTATGCCCCAAATTGAATAGTAAGGTTTGTGTTAAATTATCGTTACCGTTGTTTACATTTAACTCAATACCGGCTCTAGCATTTGAAATAGAAGATATAGATTTTTTTTGCACATTTCTATCTCTAAAAGTGACGCTAGTAGAAAGTCCTAATAAATTTCCTGCAACCAATTGTGAATTATTTCTACTGCCTTCAACATCAAAATTAAAACTATATCTTAAAGAAGGCGTCAGGAAATAATGCAAGTAAATACTATCATTTTGAAGGGTTGTCCTGGCATCTACTTGTTGCCAAGGCCCAAGACTGCTAAAGTTATTCAGTGTTTGGAAATATATGTTTTCATTAAAAAGATCGCCTTTTTTAATAATGGACTGTTCTTCAAATAATGGAGATTTGAATTTATATTTGGTATAATATTGAATTATATTTTTATAAGATTCTTTTTGAGGTAGGCCATTGGCTAAAACGGTGTCGGGGTTATCTGCTAACTTTAAATCGCTATAAAAAATTTGTTGACCGGTAGGGTATTGTTTGAATTCGTTTTTATTTGTATTGCGCAATTGAAAGCTTAGCTTCCAAAGTGGATGGTTCCTCTGCGTTTTTTCTGCAGCAAGTATTTGATTGATTTGATCCAAGGGATCTAAATTCAAATCCATTAAAGCTTGGTTCAAGGTATCTACTTCTGCGAATATTTTTTCTTTGGTGAAGAAATAATATCCATTGGCTCTAAATAATTCTACTAGTCGGTCTAATTCATTGTTGATAGATTCATTGGAATAGGCCATGCCTTTTTTAACATAAGCAAAAGGAGTATTCTTAATTGCGATAGATTGTAAAAGGCTATCATTTAATTCGTAGACTACAGAATCAATAAGCGTTTTTTTATTCAAACGAATTTCCATGGTTAGATGCGCCCTCCACTCCTCTTTAACAGTATCCACTTTTACAATGGGGGTTAATATAGGTTGATTATAACCTTTAATGGCTAAATAGTTTTTCATAAACTGGATAGAAGGTTCCAATTTATCTTCTTGGTAGCGTAGCGGTTGAACAATGGTGTTAAAAAATCCAAATTGACGAACTTGTTTAACTTTTAAGCTATCGTCCCAGTAATTGGCTAATTCATTAGAAAGTGCTTGTGCCTCTATATTTTTGACCGCATCTTTAATAACCACTTTATTGTCATATACAAAGCTTACTTGCTTGGGATAGTCATGAATGACTGCTTTTTTCAAGTCTGCGCATGCATTTAATAAAAATAAAAGACCAAGAAGGTAAAATCTTGACAAGAAACTAATATTTTTAAGCTTCCTTAATTGCATGTAAATGATAAGTAATAGTGAGCTCAAATATATTCAATCTTTTGCCCATAAAAAACATTGGGCGGAAGAATCTGTGTTTATTGTGGAAGGGCCTAAGATGTTGGAGGAGTTATTGGCTTCGAACTGGGTTATTCGTAAAATAATTGCCTTACCTGACTGGATTCAATCTCAAGGCTCATTGCATGCAGAACTGCTGGAAGTAGATGAGATTATGCTAGGTCGATTAAGCCTGCTGCAAACACCCAATAAGGTTATGGCCATTGTTGAAAAAAAAATAGAGGAGCAGCCCTTGGTGTATGATGAAAAATTGACTTTATTATTAGACGGTATACAGGATCCTGGGAATTTAGGCACCATTATTCGAACAGCCGATTGGTTTGGCATAGATCAAATAGTTGTTTCTGAAGATACTGCGGGCTTATATAATCCTAAAGTTATTCAAAGTACCATGGGAAGTTGTTTTAGAGTTACGCTGCGTTCAATGGATCTTGAAACCCTACTCCAAGCCAATGCAAAGTCTAAAAATAAATTACCTGTATATGGTGCTTTATTAAAAGGGAAGTCCATGCATGAAATAAAATGGGTGCCTTCGAATTTTATATTAATTGGAAATGAATCGAAAGGCATAAGAGAAAATTTATTATCCTATATATCGCATCCTATTTCTATTCCTAGAATAGGTGAAGCAGAATCATTGAATGCAGCGGTCGCAACGGGCATTATTTTATCGAATGTGAAAGTAAAGTTGCATTAATTAATTTATTTAATTAAACTCAATTCAATTAGCTTAGTCGAATTGTATAGCTTTTGCCGGAGAAATTTTCTTAATCCATAAAGTAGGCAGTAAGAAAGAAATATAACTTATAATGGCAGTTCCAATAAGAACGCTTATAATTTGGATAGCGTCCATTTTAATAGGTAATTCTTTGATAAAATAGGCCGACTCGTCCATTTGTATCCATCCTGTTGTTGCTTGCAAGTAAGATAAGCCAAGACCTATAATAGTGCCTAGTAATATGCCGGTCCAACAAATAAAACTTGCTTGGAATAAAAATATTTTTCTAATAAAATTTTGTGAAGCACCCAATGCAGTTAAAGTACCTATCATGGTTATCCTTTCTAGCATTATAATAAATAAACAAGTAAGTAAATTAATGATGGCCACTATTAGCATTATAGTAATGGTCACATTTCTGTTTATGGTCTGTACACCTATCCAATCAAAAATTTGAGGGTAATAGTTTTTAATAGAAGTAGCTACCCAGTTTTCAGGCATAATTTTTTGAAGCGCTGTTGTAGTGTTTTCAATGGAGGCATTTTCATTTAAGTCAATAGAATAACCTTCTACTAGTTCATTGTTATTTAATTGCTGTAGTAGCAGTATGTCCAATAAAACAAACTGATTATCGTATTCTTCAATACCAGAATGATAAATACCCACCACTTTTAATTTTCTTTGTTGAACAGCGCCCGTGTTTAAAAAATAAAGTCGTACAGTAGCACCTAATTGAATATTTAATTTCTTAGCTATATTATCTGAAATAATTATTTCATTCAGTATACTATCTTTTTTAGGGATAGTCCAACCTTTTCCTTTTCTTAAAAAAGGTATTTGAGTAGAAGCAGGAATTCCTCTAGCCACAACGCCTTCAATATCTTGCTCAAAAGAAAGTACTGTTGATTGACTGACAAAAGGACTCATATTTTTTACAGCTGGATTTTTTTGAAAGGCTGCTAGGGTATTTGCGTCTTGTTCTATGGGTTCTCCACTTACGGAAGCAACTCTAATATGTCCCCAGAACTGATATACTTTATTTGCAACGGTTGCCTGAAAACCATTCACAATTGAAAATGTTAGTAATATAGCAGCGACACTAATGGCAGTTGCTGCAATAGACAGCCTCACTATAAATCGAGTATAGTTTTTTTGTTTTTGAAAACTTATTCTTTTTGCTATTTCAAAGGCGGTGGGCAATGCGTAATTTTTAACAAATCTAGTTTTTTCTATTTATAAATTAGGATAAAA
>Ga0164293_10002775_pt1 | contig 14881 bp, 12 predicted proteins | sample GEODES118metaG_FD_111487 | JGI IMG/M metagenome (GOLD analysis project Ga0164293, IMG submission 111487) | Eutrophic lake water microbial communities from Lake Mendota, Wisconsin, USA - GEODES118 metaG | ecosystem: Environmental > Aquatic > Freshwater > Lake | place: USA: Lake Mendota...
ACGCGGTGGCTTGATCCCGCGGCCGAGGCGCGTTGGTGACCGCGAGGTCCGGCGGTCCGGCCCAGGCGACCCAGTGGTGCCGCCCGAACGGCACCGCGGAACGCTCGATGAGCCGTCCGAGCAGACCGTGCCCGAGGTTGCGGTGTAGTCGCCGCAAACCATCCAGATCGACCGGACGCTCGTAGATCCAACTGAACTGCACCAGCGGACCGCGACCCAGCGCCCGCAGACCGAGGAAGGAGGCCTGGTCGATGTAGGCCAGGGTGCAGTCCGCCGGGTGGGAGATGGGCACCTCAGGCCTGCGGCTTGTGGTCCATCCCGGACTCCTTGCGCTGCTGGGCAGTGATCGGCGCGGGAGCGTCGGTCAGCGGATCGACACCGCCACCGGACTTCGGGAAAGCAATGACATCGCGGATGGAGTCCGCGCCGAAAAGAAGGGCGGTGATCCGGTCCCAGCCGAACGCTATCCCGCCGTGCGGGGGCGCGCCGAAGGTGAAGGCCTCCAACAGGAATCCGAACTTCTCGGCAGCCTCGGCCGCGTCGATGCCCATCACCGAGAACACCTGCTCCTGCACATCGCGGCGGTGGATGCGGATCGATCCACCGCCGATCTCGTGACCGTTGCAGACGATGTCGTAGGCGTCGGCCAGGACGGCGCCGGGATCGGTGGTGATGGCCCCTGCGTGTTCGGGTTTAGGCGCGGTGAAGGCGTGGTGCACAGCCGTCCACGCACCCGAACCCACCGCGACGTCACCGGAGGCGGTGGCGTCGTCGGCCGGTTCGAACAGCGGCGGGTCGACGATCCAGACGAAAGCCCAGGCCTTCTCGTCGATCATGTCCAGTCGGTGGGCGATCTCGCCGCGGGTCGCCCCCAGCAGCGCCCGGGAGGCCTTGGCCGGTCCAGCCGAAAAGAACACGCAGTCACCGGGTTTCGCACCGACATGGGCGGCCAGCCCGTCGCGCTCGGCGTCGGAGAGGTTCTTGGCGACCGGGCCGCTCAGGGTGCCGTCCTCCCCGATCAGCACGTAGGCCAAGCCCTTGTGTCCGCGCTGCTTGGCCCATTCCTGCCAGCCGTCGAGGGTGCGGCGCGGCTGGGATCCACCGCCGGGCATCACCACCGCTGCGACGTAGGGCGCCTGGAACACCCGGAACGGGGTGTCGGCGAAGTAGTCGGTGCACTCGACGAGTTCGAGGCCGAACCGAAGGTCCGGCTTGTCCGAACCGAATCGGCGCATGGCGTCGGCGTAGCTCATCCGCGGGATGGGACGCGGCAGATCGACGCCGATCAACGCCCACAGCGCGGCCAGGATTTCCTCGGCGACGGCGATGACGTCGTCGGTGTCGACGAAGCTCATCTCCATGTCGAGTTGGGTGAACTCGGGTTGGCGATCGGCGCGGAAATCCTCGTCGCGGTAGCAGCGGGCGATCTGGTAGTAGCGCTCCATGCCGCCGACCATGAGCAACTGCTTGAACAACTGCGGGCTCTGCGGCAGCGCGTAGAAGCTGCCCGGTTGCAACCGGGCCGGCACCAGGAAATCCCGGGCGCCCTCCGGCGTCGACCGGGTCAGTGTCGGTGTCTCGATCTCGATGAAGTCGTGGCCGGAGAGCACCGCGCGGGCGGCGGCGTTGACCCTGGACCGCAGCCGCAGCGCGTCCCCGGTTCCGCCGCCACGGCGCATGTCCAGGTAGCGGTGCCGCAGGCGGGCCTCCTCGCCAGCCGGTTCGTCGAGTTGGAACGGCAGTGCTGCGCTCTCCCCCAAGACCGTCAGCACCGTTGCATTGACCTCGATCTCTCCGGTCGGGATCTCTGCGTTGGCGTTGCCCTCGGGGCGGATCTCGACAACACCTTCGACGGCGACACAGAACTCCGCACGCAAGCGGTGCGCCTGGGCGAGCACGTCTGGTTCGCGGAACACCACCTGTGCGACCCCGGGGCCATCTCCCGAGTCACGCAGGTCGATGAAGATCACCCCGCCGTGGTCGCGACGGCGTGCCACCCAGCCCGCCAAAACGACCTTCTGCCCCGCATCGGTGGCCCGCAACGAGCCGGCGGCATGACTGCGCAGCACAAGATCTCCTGAATCTGACGGTGAATTCAAACCGGTGAACGACTGCCAAGTCTATGAGGTGGGTTCGGCGGCGTTGGACGCGGCGTTCGAGCAGGCCACCGGTGATCCCCGCTGTGGCAAACTGGACGATGGCAAGCGCCCGGCCGACGGGTGAAATGACGAGGAGCAGTCATGACCTTCAACGAAGGCATGCGTATCGACACCAGCAACACCTCCACCAGAGGCGGTCGCGGTGGTGGCCGCGGGATCGCGGTCGGCGGCGGTGTCGGCGGCCTGGCGATCATGCTGATCGCCCTGTTCCTCGGCGTCGACCCGGGGCCGGTGCTTCAACAGCAGTCGGTCGGTCCCGGCCCGTCACAGGGCGGCCAGTCCAGCTATGACCTGAGCAAGTGCAAAACAGGGGCGGACGCGAACAAGTACGTCGAGTGCCGGGTGGTCGCCACCGGCAACTCGGTGGATACCGTGTGGGAACAACTACTTCCCGGGTACCAGCGACCGAAAATGACGCTCTTCAAGGGCCAGATCAACACCGGATGCGGGGCTGCTGACAGCGACATCGGCCCGTTCTACTGCCCGGCTGACTACACCGCCTATTTTGACACCGACTTCTTCGACGTACTCAAAAGGGAGTTCGGCTCCAGCGGTGGCCCGTTGGCCCAGGAGTACGTCGTGGCCCACGAGTACGGCCATCACGTCCAGAACCTGACCGGTGATCTTCAGAAGTCCCAAGGCAGGGGCGCTCAAGGCGCCCAGGGGGCTGGGGTGCGTTCGGAACTGCAGGCCGACTGCTACGCCGGGGTGTGGGCCCACTACGCGGCGATCACCAAGCAGCCCGGAACCGACGTGACCTACCTGCAGCCGTTGAGCGACAAAGACATCGCTGACGCGTTGTCGGCGGCGGCCTCAGTCGGCGACGATCACATCCAGAAGCAGGCCACCGGCCGGGTCACCCCACACACCTGGACCCACGGTTCGTCGGCTCAGCGGCAGAAGTGGTTCACCGTCGGGTATCAGACGGGTGACCCGAACAAGTGCGACACCTTCAGCGCTCGAGACCTGGGCTGATCGCCCTCACCGTCTCCCCTACCAGGGCCGCAGCGCGCATTGCACGCCGCTGCCGCCCTGCTGCGACACCACGACCTGGCCGTCGACGGCAATCTCGCAGCGGAATTGCGGATTCACCCGCAGGCCGCCACTTGCGCTGACGAACGCCCACTGGTTGGGGTCATCGAGGTTGGTCTGGAACGTCCAGGGCGCGCCGGGACCTACCAGCGTGCGGGCCATCGGCATGAACTTGGGATCGTTGGCCTCGGCCTGACTGGGCGGGTCGCCGGTGACGTAGTAGATGTTCGCGGTCAGGTCGCTGGTGGTGGTGACCGTATACGTCACCTGACGGCCCCCCGCCGGGGCCGTGCTGGTGGCCGCAGTACTTGTCGGGGCGGTACTTGTCGGGGCGGTGCTCGTCGGGGTGCTCGCCGGGGCGGTGCTGGTGGCCTCAGTGCTCGTCGGGGTGCCCGACGGGGCGGTACTGGTCGGGGCGGTGCTGGTGGCCTCGGCAGGCGCGGCGGCAGTCGGCTCGGTGGTCGTCGGGGCGGCCGGATCGGCCACCGCCGGGACGGCCCCAACGATGCCGGTGGCCACCACGGCGGCCGCCACTGTCACAAATCGCATACCCGCACTATCGGTGCGGTCCGGCGTGGTGTTACGCCCTGGATCAGCCGGCATCGCGGAGCACATCATGGCCCTGGCGGTCGGCCTCGGCCATCCCCGCCATCGACCCGAACAGATCGACCGAGCAGGCCAGACCGGCCTCGACGAAGTCGCGCAGTGCGGCGGTGTCCGCGGGGCGAGACTGTCCACGGGCCAGAACCCCGATCAGTCGTGGGTCGCAGGAGTCGTGAACGACGCCGCGCACCGCAGGCGTGCCCGCGTTGCTCCGGGCCACCAGGTCTTCGAGTCGCTGCTGATAGCGCACCGGGTAGTAGCGGTCCGGGCTGATGCTCAACTGCACACCACCGCGGTCGGCGTCGCACACCTCCAGGTGCACGTCGAGCCGGCCCCGGTAGGCGCCGACGACGAAATCCACGAGGTAGAAGTACTCGTCATCGTGATGGCCCCGGAAATACCGCACACCCCGGGTGCTCAGGTAATCCTCAATCAGCCCGTTCATACCCGGTCAACGGGCCGCACCGACCCGGCGGTTCCCCGCCGTCCCTAAGAAACCACTGAGGGAACAGTGCCGGCGGTGAGCCGAAGTGCGCCCGGCGCGACGGAGGCCGCTCTAGGCCCCGCTCTAGGCCCCGATCTACGCCCGATCAGCTCAGCCGTGAAAGCACTTCGGCAACAATGGAATTGACCGGCACATCTACTTGCTCACCGGTGGACAGATCCTTGACCCCCACTGTGCCCGCGTCGATGTCCCGGTCGCCGGCGACCAATGCGATCCGCGCGCCGGAACGATCGGCGGCACGCATGGCGCCTTTGATGCCGCGGTCACCGTAGGCAAGATCGGCCCGCACCCCCGTAGCCCGCAGGGCCGCCGCCAACCGGGCCAGTTCGAGTTTGGCCCGATCGCCCAGTGGCACACCGAACACATCGCAGCGGCTTGGGTCGCCAACCGCCTTGCCTTCGGCGCGCAGGGCGAGCACGGTGCGGTCCACCCCCAGACCGAAACCGATCCCGGAGAGGTCCTGGCCGCCCAGTTGGGCCATCAGCCCGTCGTAGCGCCCGCCGCCGCCGATCCCCGACTGCGCGCCGAGACCGTCGTGGACGAATTCGAAGGTCGTCTTGGTGTAGTAATCCAAGCCCCGCACCAGACGCGAGTTGACGACGTAGCCCACCCCGAGTGCGTCCAAGTGCGCCAGCACCGTCTCGAAGTGAGCCTTGGCGGTGCCAGACAGGTGGTCCAGCATCACCGGGGCGTCAGCGGTCAGTTCCCGGATGTGCGGGCGCTTGTCATCGAGCACCCGAAGCGGATTCAGTTCCGCACGGGCCCTGGTGGCCTCATCCAGATCAAGCCGGAATAGGAACTGCTGCAACAGTTCTCGATACTGCGGACGGCAGGAGTCGTCACCGAGTGAGGTGACTTCCAACCGGAATCCCTCCAGTCCCAGGGACCGGAAACCGGCGTCGGCCACAGCGATAACCTCGGCGTCCAGTGCCGGATCGTCGACGCCTATTGCCTCCACACCGACCTGCTGGAGTTGGCGGTACCGTCCGGCCTGCGGACGCTCGTAGCGGAAGAACGGCCCGGCGTAACACAGCTTGACCGGCAACGCGCCGCGATCCAGACCGTGCTCGATGACCGCCCGCATCACCCCGGCGGTGCCCTCCGGGCGCAGGGTGACCGACCGGTCGCCGCGATCGGCGAAGGTATACATCTCCTTGGACACCACGTCGGTGGACTCCCCCACCCCTCGGGCGAACAATGCGGTGTCCTCGAAGATCGGCAACTCGATGTCGCCGTACCCGGCCCGCCGGGCGGCCGAGAGCAGTCCGTCCCGGACGGCGACGAATTCCGCCGATTCCGGCGGCAGGTAGTCGGGCACGCCCTTGGGTGCCTGGAACTCACTCACCTGGCCCCCGCGGCGGTCTGCCGTCCGGTCATAGCGTCAGACCCTCCAGGAAGGGGTTGGTGCGCCGTTCCAGCCCGATGGTGGACGCCGGGCCGTGCCCGGGGAGCACCTTGATGTCGTCGTCGAGGATCAGCAGTTTGTTCAGGATCGAACCGAGCAGGTCCCGGCCGCTGCCGCCGGGTAGGTCGGTACGCCCGATGGACTGGCGGAACAGGGTGTCCCCGGTGAAGGCCATCCGGTCCCCATCGCCGTGCGTTGTCTCCGAGACCCGGAACACCACCGACCCGCGGGTGTGCCCCGGGGTGTGGTCGACGGTGACCGCGATCCCGCCCAGGTTCAACGTGGCGCCGTCGATGCCGAGTTCAATCACCTGTCTGGGCTCCCGGAACATCGCGCCGAACGCCATCTGGGCGATCCGCGGGCCGAACCCTCGAATCGGGTCGGTCAGCATGAAGCGGTCCTCGGGGTGGATGTACACCGGGCAACCGAAACTGTCGGCCACCTTCTGCGCCGACCACAGGTGGTCGATGTGGCCGTGGGTAAGCAGAACCGCGGCGGGAGTCAGCCGGTTCTCGTCGAGGATCCGCCGCAGCGGCCCGAACGCACGCTGGCCGGGGTCGACGATGACGGCGTCTGACCCCTGACGCTGGGCCAGCACGTAGCAGTTGCAGGCCAACATGCCGGCCGGGAACCCGGTGAGCAACACGGAGCACAGTGTCCCATCCTGCGGTTCGGGTGGGTCCTGACCCCCGTTGACCGGCTGGGCTGGCACACTCGTCTCGCGACGCAACCCAACAGTGCGGACGGAAAGGATCGGCAGCGGTGCCCACCAACGCAGAACGACGCGAGACGGCCAAGCGCGAGCTTGAGCGGCAGCTTGAGCTGCGCGCTCAGCAGGAACGGCGGCAACGCATCCTGACCGTGGTCGCCGCAATGACGACCATGGTGGCCGGCGTGGCGGCGATCTCGTGGTTCCTGTTCAAGGGCGACGAGAAGCCCGCCGACAGCACCGATTCCGCGGCCGCAGGCACCACTGCACCTGCTGGCCCGCCGACACCCACGGAGTTGATCCGCGGCGGCCCCGATCAGTTGCCGGCCTTCAAGCCCGCGGCCGGCCTCGGCGCCAACTGCCAGTACCCCGCCGCGGGCGAGAAGGCCAGAGACGCCGCACCGCCCAAAACCGGCAAGGTGCCCACCGACCCGGCGACGATCAGCGTCAGCATGTCCACCGACCAGGGCAACCTCGGCTTGACCTTGAACAATGCCGAGGCGCCCTGCACCGTCAACAGCTTCGCCAGCCTCGCCCAGAAGGGCTACTTCGACAACACCGTCTGCCACCGGCTGACCACCGCTCCGGAACTGGGCGTGCTGCAGTGCGGCGATCCCAACGCCACCGGTTCAGGCGGACCGGGCTACTCGTTCGCCAACGAATACCCCACCAATCAGTACGACAAGGCCGATCCGGCGCTGGGCAAACCGGTGCTCTATCCGCGTGGCACACTCGCGATGGCCAACGCCGGCCCCAACACCAATGGCAGCCAGTTCTTCCTGGTTTACAAGGACTCCAAGCTGCCGCCGAACTACACCGTGTTCGGCACCATCGACTCCACCGGCTTGGCCACCTTGGACAAGATCGCCGCGGCCGGCGTCGGCGGTGGCGGGGTGGACGGCAAGCCGGCCACCGAGGTGAAGGTCAAGTCGGTCCTGCTGGACTAGCTCCGGTCCGGTCAGCCGATCCCGGCCGCGGTCTCGGCGGGAACGCCGGGGTGCAACACCGCCACCGGGCACTCGGCATGCGCCAGCACCTTCTGGCTGACCGATCCCATCACCAGGCCGGAGAACCCTCCCGAGCCGCGGCTGCCCACCACCAGAAGGACGGCGCCGCGGGCTTCGGCGAGCAACACCTCGGCCGGTCGGCCGGTGCCGCCCACGAAGGACACCGGAACATCGGGGAACGACGAGGCGGTCACGATCACCGGCGAGTGGAAGGCACTGGTGTCCGATCCGGGCGTGGCGTCCTCGGGGTGGATCCACTCGGTCTCGGGCTCACCCCGCCCCGGGTCGACGTTCACCGCCACCACCCCGCAACCGACCGCCTGGGCGTGGCGGAAGGCGAATGCGGCCGCCCGGTTGGAGGCCGGCGATCCGTCGTACCCCAGCACCACCTGCCCCGGGTTGCCGTCATCGCCGTCGGATTCGAAGGGCACTCCGCCCTCCATCCCCGAGTGCACCACCACCACCGGGCATTGGGCGTAGGGGGCGACGTGCATTGTGGTGGAGCCCAGCAGCAAACCGCGGAATCCTTCGACGCCGCGGGAGCCGATGACCACCACATCGGCGTTCTCGCCGGCAGCCAGCAGCGACTGCACCGGGGCATCGGGCATCTGCAGCGCCCGGATCTGCACGCCGGGTTGTTCCTGCCGGGCGAGGGCCACGGCCTCACCGAGCACACCGGTCGGTTCGGTCACCAGGGTCGGCTCGGCGTCCGCGTCGGGGCGGGCATGCAGGACCGTCAGTGGAAGGCCGTATGCCACCGCCGTGTCTGCGGCCCAGCGCACCGCGGCGACACCGTGCTCGGATCCGTCGGCACCGACAACGACACCGCTTTCGGCCGCGTCGACTCCCTCGGTCATGAGCGCTCCATCCAATCGCAATAGCTAATGCAAAAAGCAAACACCAAGCCGGGTCGCCGCGTGAGCGGTACGGTACTCCCCAGAGTTGATTCGCAGCCAACCCGGCGGGGGCAGCATGAGTGAAACACATCAGGTTCACCACGCGCCTGAGTCCGACTTGGAAGAAAAAGGTCTCTCGCGCAACTCGGTCGGAGTACTGGGCAGTGTGGTCCTGGGGATTTCCTCGGTTGCGCCGGCGTATGCGCTCACCGCGACCATCGGCATCCTGGTGTCGCAAGCCGGCCACAAGATGGCGGTGGTGATCATCGCGGGGTTCCTGCCGATGTTCTTCGCCGCCTACGCCTACCGCGAACTGAACAAGGTGATGCCGGACTGCGGTACCTCGTTCACCTGGACCAGCAAGGCCTTCGGTCCCTACATCGGCTGGATCGGAGGCTGGGCGGCCGTTCTGGCGACAGCGATCGTGCTGTCCAATCTGGCCGGGGTGGCGGTGGAGTTCTTCTACCAGTTCCTCGGCGATCTGTTCAAAAACGAGCAACTCGGCAACCTGTGGGAGTCGACGTGGGTCAATGTTGCGACCTGCCTGGCCTTCCTGACTGTCGCAACCTGGGTGGCCTACCGCGGCATCACCACCACCGAGCGGGTGCAGTTCGTCCTGGTCGGTTTTCAACTGGCCATCTTGGCGGCGTTCGCCATTGTGGCGATCGCGAAGTCAGGTTCGGCGCCTACCGGAATTCCGTTCTCCTGGGACTGGTTCAGCCCGGCGGGACTGACGGTGTCGGCGTTCGTTGCCGGGCTGTCCGGGTCGATCTTTGCGTTCTGGGGCTGGGACACCTGTCTGACGGTCAACGAGGAGTCCAAGGGCTCGACCAAGACGCCGGGGCGGGCGGCGCTGTTGTGCGTGCTGTCGATCCTGCTGACCTACCTGATCGTGGCCACCGCAAGCCAGATGTACGCCGGGGTCGGCGAAGAGGGTCTCGGACTGGGCAACACCGAGAACTCCAGCAACGTCTTCGGCTCACTGGCAGAGCCAGTCCTCGGCAGTCCGTGGCATCTGCTGCTGTATTTGGCTGTGCTGGCCTCCAGCACCGCGAGCCTGATCACCACCTTCCTGCCGTCTTCGCGGACCATGCTGGGGATGGCGACCTACAAGGCCCTACCGCCCCGCTTCGCGTCGATCCACCCGCGGTACCTGACCCCGTCGTACGCGACCGTGACAGCCGGTGTGGTGGCCGGGACGTTCTACACGGTGCTGCACGTGCTCAGTAAGAACGCCTTGATGGACACCATCTACGCGCTGGGCATCATGATCTGCTTCTACTACGGCCTGACCGCCTTCGCCTGCATCTGGTTCTTCCGCCACGAGTTATTCACCAACGTCAACAGCTTCGTCTTCAAGCTGCTGTTCCCCCTGCTGGGCGGATTGGGGCTGTTCGCAGTCCTGATCGTCACGCTGCGCGACAGCGCCTCACCGGACTACGGAAGTGGCGCAAGCGTTTTCGGGGTCGGCCTGGTCCTGATCCTGGGCCTGGGCTTGATCGTGCTGGGCCTGGGCTTGATGCTGGCCTGGCGTGCGGTGTCCCCGGACTTCTTCCGCGGCGAGACGCTGCGCAAAGACACCCCCGTGGTGGTGGGTTAGACCCACCGCCACGGTTCAGTCGGTGTGGCAGGCGCCGCCGCCCTTGGCCGTCGGCGGCGCGTCAATCGAGGGATTGCGGTCGAAAAAGCCGGATGGCTTGAGCCAGAACGACACCGTGTCGACCGACATGATCGGCCACTCCTCCATCCGGGTGATGTGGTGGATCCCGAACACGTACCACAGCACCACATCGGTGTTCACCAGCGGCGCGTCATCCTTGATCCACTCGGTCATCCCGGTGTCGATTTCGGACTGAGCCGGGTATTTGCCTGCCGGCCAACGTTCCTCGCCGCTGTTCTTGGTCACCCATAGGGTGTGGCCGATCACCGGAGCGCGAAGATATTGGACCGTCGAGGGGTCCATCATCGGCGGGAAACAGGCTCCCGGAACCAGTTTGTACGAGACGTTAGTGCCGTACTTGTTGGTCTTGTTGGGGTTGACGACCTTCCAGGCGCGCTGGGTTGACCAGTCGAAATCCCTGGCGGCGTGAGCCTCCGAGGTGATCGGTGTCGACTCGGTGACCAATGCGAGGCCGTGCGGGTTGTCCGCCGAGACCGGCGGAGCCACTGAGTCGATCTCCATGACGGTGTTGTCTTCACCGTCGACGTCCAGGTCGAGTCGCGCGACCAGGAAGTGCTGGTGGTAGGGCGCGTAGGTGTTGACGTCCACGACGGTCCCGTACGGCGGGGGCGTCGCACCCTCCGGGAACGGAGTGGTCACCATGATGCCGGTCGCGCGGATCTCGCACTCGATGTTGCCGTCCTGGTACAGCCGCCAGTAGATCAGGTATTCGTAGTTGGCCACGGTGGCATGGCAGGAGATGACCATCCGGCGCTGGCGGCGCACTTCCGCCCCGAACTTGTGGTCGACGTGCTTCCACATGACCGCGTTGTCTTCTTCGTGCAGACAGATGGCGTTCTTGACGGTGTAGGGCTCCCCGCGGGTGTCGGCCAGGGTCGCGTCGGCGTAGACGATCTCGCCAAGGCAGTCGCAACCCAGTTCCAGCGAGGTGGTCATTGATCCCAGACCCCATTCGCCGATGTCGTAGGCGGTCCTGCGGTAGTGGTCGAAGCTGGGGTCGCGGTAGGGAACCACCATCTCGGCAAGCGAAATGCGATAGGCGACATCGCGTTTGACGCCGTTGTCGTCAAAGGCCAGCTGATAGATCACCGGACCTTCGCGAAAGTTGAAGCCCAGCCGCATCGACCAGTTCTGCCACTTCAGCTCCGAACCGTCCAGACTGAACGACGCGCCTTCGGGTTGAGTGATGTGCAGCGGCTTGAGGTCGGCGCGCACCTTGGTCCCCCGCACGGACGGCACGTATTCGCAGTCGACCTCTGGATGACCGAAGTCATGATTGCGTTCGATCTCGAGCAGTTCGTGGGTGTTCATGTCCACCACCAACTTCAGCCCCGACACCGGATGCCCGTAGGGATTGCCCTCCGGCGTTGCCCGCACCCACAGGTCGCACCAGCCCAGCCGGCGGTCACGGTACTTCTCCGGCATCAGTGCCTTGGCGTAGGTCCAGGTGTCGATCAGCACCAGGTCCATGTCGGTGAAACCACGCTCGGCCAGGGCGGCGATCACGTCGGGGTGCTCATGCATCGCGGCGTCGATCTCGTAGAACTCGTCAAGGGTGAAGTTCGGCTGAACCCCGGGAATGTGCTCGAAGGTGACCACCGACTCGCCGGTGAGATCGACGACTGCCTCGTAGGTCTTGTTCTCAGTCCGGTCCAGCAACACAGCGAAGGACTTGCGCGGCACCGGTTGCCCCGGACGCCAGGCTTTGACCGCATTCTTCTCGGGCTCTTGGAGTTCGATTGAGGTGAAGCGCCAACCGTCGGCCACCTTGCCCTCGCGGCGCAGAATCTCAGCGGTACGCCGAAACTCCTCAGCCGACAGCGAGTCCAGTGGATGTTGGGCCATCAAGGTCTCCTTGCCCGAGTTCTCAAGTCACACGATTTCCAGGTCTCCGGTGTCGCCATCGTGAGAAGATTGCCTCCCCCGTCCCAGCAAATCAACCGGCAGGACCTCGGTATTCCCATGGTATCCAGCGTATTCCGATCCCGGGGGCTTAATGGCATCCCGGAGGTCCGGACCTTCTTCCGAACCAACGAGCAGCCTATCTTCTTCGTCGGCCCGACTGCGTTCAATCTGCTGGGGATCGACAGGTGGGTGCGCGGATTCGAGTACATCGTCTACCACGATTCGTGGGACGGCGCGCATCCGCGGGTGTTCACCCCGAAAAGCAAGCCCTACATCGAGTTCACCAGCTCCGAGCAAATCAACAATTACCTCCTGCGCGATCAGGAAGTGCAACGACATATCGAATTGCGCTGCGCGGCAACTGGATTACGCCCCATGATTGCGATGGTCTTCTTCGACGAGGAGACCGAGCAGATCTGCCGCGACTTGAATTACGACCTGATCCTGCCGCCGGACTCCCTACGTCGGCACCTCGACTCCAAGATCGTCACCACCCGACTCGGCGAGGAGGCCGGCGCGCCGTCGGTGCCCAACGTCCTGGCCCGCGCCGACAACTACCAGCAACTGTGCGAGCTCAGCCAGTCGGCCGGCCTGGGCTCGGACCTGGTGGTCCAGACCCCCTACGGCGATTCGGGCAAGACGACGTTCTTCATCACCTGCGAGGCCGAATGGGACCGCGACAGCGCGAACATCGTCGGCCAGGACCTCAAGATCATGAAGCGGATCAACAACAGGGCCGTCGCGGTGGAAGCGGTCAACACCGGGCACGGCACCGTCGTCGGCCCGTTCATGACCGACCTGACCGGATATCCGGAGCTGACCCCCTACCGCGGGGGTTGGTGCGGCAACGACCTCTTCCCCGAAGCGCTCTCGGAGGCGCACCGCAATACCGCTATCCAGCATGTGCGCCGCCTGGGCGATCGGCTCCGACAAGAGGGCTACAAAGGGTTCTTCGAAGTCGACGTGCTGGTGGACCTGGACTCCGATCAGGTCTATCTCGGTGAGCTGAATCCGAGGATCTCCGGTGCTTCCTCGATGACCAACGTGACCGCCGGGGCGTATGCCGATATCCCGCTGTTCCTGTTCCACCTGCTGGAATTCATGGACATCGACTACCAGGCCGACGTCGACGAGATCAACGAGCGCTGGCGGGAACTGGCGGCTGTAGACGTGTGGGCGCAGCTGATCATGAAGGAACCCAACGATGCGGTGGAGCGCATTCTGGCCGCGCCCTCGACCGGGCGGTACCGGCTGACCGAGGACGGCACGCTGAATTTCATCGGCGTCACCAACGACTGGCACGACGTCACCCACGAGGACGAGTGCTTCTTCCTGCGGGTGTACGGCCCCGGGGATTACCGGTTCAAGGGGGCCGATCTCGGCATCCTGGTCACTAAGGGACGGATGCAGACCGACGACGGCTTGACCAAGCGCTGCCGCAGCTACATCGACGGGATCCGCTCGATGTACGTCAGTGAACCGCTGCCCAGTCCACCCGCGGTGTATCCGATCGGCTTCGTGAAGTAAGCCGCCGCACGCTCAGCCGTGGCCGCGTTCGCGGCCCTCGATCATGCCGATCGGTCCGGTCAGCGCGCTCCGGTCGTGGCCCTGGCCGTCCAGCCCGCGCAGGTGGCGGCCGGTGGCGGCGAACGCGCGGAGCGTGTCGACCAGGTGAGCCGGCGATTGGGCGGTCGGCCACGTCGACAGCTTGACCGAGACCGTTCGGGTCGCGCGGTCAACCACAACCATCTGGCCGTGAATTCCCAAGCACACCTGCAGATCACCGAGCGGTCCAGGCACCAACCAGAACTGGTTGCGGTACCAACCCCCGCTCAGCGTGGCCTCGGAACCCGACGTCGCGAACGCCCTGCGCACGTCGGGGTCGATGGTGCGCGACTGCACCAACCACTTGTTCGGCACCACTGGCTTGTCGGCTACGTAGCCGTCGTCGAGCAGCATCTGGCCGAATCGGGCGACGTCACGTGCGGTGGCTGACATCCCGCCGTCGTGGATCGCCGAACCCACTCCGTCGCAAGTGATTTCGGCCTCGAACTCCGCGCCCATCGGCCGCCAGATCAGATCGGAGATCAAGTCGGCCATCCGGACTCCGGCGGCGCGTTCGCATACCCATCCCAGCATGTCGGTGTCGGCCGAGCGATACACGAATGACCCGCCGTGCGGGCCGACCGCACTCATCGAGGCGAGAAAGGCGTACATGCCGCCGACGTATCCGGGGCTCAACCCGGGCCGCCATCCGATGTGGCGCTCCATCTCGCGGATCTCAGAATGCGGATTGGTGTACTCCTCGCGGAACAACACGCCGGTCCGCATGTCCAGCAGATTCCGGGTGGTGGCTCCGCCATATCCGGAGCCGGTGACCTCGGGCACGTATAAGTCGATCGGCTGATCCGGATCCAGTTGACCGCGGTTGACCAGCACCCCGGTGACGCAGCCGACCACCGACTTGGTCACCGACATCAGCAGGTGCGCGGTATCGGCGGTCATCCCGTTGCCGTAGCGCTCCAAAACAATTCGGCCGTCGTGAACAACCACCACCGCGTCGGTCCATGTCTCGTCGAGCACCTCGGCGAGGGTGGATACCCGTTCGTCGGCCCGGTGAACGGTGACCGCCCCGGGGTCCAGTGGGGTGTCGTGGTGCAACAGTGGCTGGAGCGGTCCCTGGCCGCGGGGAATGCGCTGAGTGGGGATCAGTTCGCGCAGATGCTGAAAAGACCAACGGTTGAACGGCGGGTCCTGCCAGTTGAGCAACGTGACACGTGAGCCCGGGTCGGACGGAAATCCGGTCATCAGCGGCACCTCGTGCATGGGGGCAACCCTACCGGTCGGGTGTGCGGATCAGGCCGCTGAACCCGACTGCCGCCTTCCTCCTCCGCCTCGTCCCTCGGCGGCATCGTCAGGCCGCGGAACCCGACTGCCGCCTTCCTCCTCCGCCTCGTCCCTCGGCGGCATCGTCAGGCC
>Ga0164293_10002777_pt1 | contig 14871 bp, 11 predicted proteins | sample GEODES118metaG_FD_111487 | JGI IMG/M metagenome (GOLD analysis project Ga0164293, IMG submission 111487) | Eutrophic lake water microbial communities from Lake Mendota, Wisconsin, USA - GEODES118 metaG | ecosystem: Environmental > Aquatic > Freshwater > Lake | place: USA: Lake Mendota...
CCCCATGCTTTCGCCCAACGCGCGACGAGCGCGCGTCGATCCGCTTCGTTCTCCGGAAGTGCAAGCGGCCTTCCGCGCGCATCGAAGAGCAACCCAACCGTTCCGCCCTTCAATCGTCGTGTAACGCTCTTGCCCGGCCCGTTCCCGAGATCGAACCCGCTCGCAGGCTCGACCACAACTTCTACCTCTTGCTCAGGCCCGACGCGCACAAGCGCCACATCACCACACGCAAGTTCACCGGACGCCGTCACCGCGCCCGACACGCGATAGGCAAAGCAGCGCTTGCCAAACTTGCCTTCGCCCTTCGCGGCGATCGACCAACCAAGTCGCACAAGGCAGTCGCGCTCGAAGACCTCCATCGCAGCTTCAGGGTGCACGCTCGCGAGCACCCCAAGGTGCGGCATCATGAAGATTGAGTCCTTCGCGAGTTGCGTAAATCCTTGCGGCTCGAAACTGTCGACGAGCATCGCGGCGGTCTCTTCCATCTTCGGCGCATGGCTCAACACCCCGCCGGATGCGACAAGGAGATCAAGCCGCATATCGTCGACGATCGACTGACCACTGCCCGATTGCGCGAAGAGGTCGCCCACGGTGCGTTGCTGCTGCACGCCCTTGAGCGTCGTCGCAAACTCCTTGTGCTGCGCGTACGCGAGGCGAAGTGCTTCGCGCGCGACGGCTTGCTCGAAGACAAGCGCTTCCGCTGTTTGCGGAATCGTCGTCGGACGAATCATCTTGTTCTTCACGCGATTGCGAAGCTCACGCTCATCCATCGCGACATGCACCCAGCGAAGCACGTTCTGCATGCCTGCTTCCGCGCAGACGTTCGAGATGGAGTAACTCATGCCGAGATTCGCGCTGACCGTTCGGTTGAACGTGCCGCCGAAGACGCTGAAAACGTCCGTCGTCGCGCCGCCGATGTCCACGCAGACCGCGTTGAGTCGATCGCGCTCCGCGATCCGCTGCAGAATGTCGCCGACGGCGCCAGGCGTCGGCATGATGGCCGCATCGCTCCACGCGATAAGTCGGTCGTAGCCTGGCGCGTGCGCCATCACGTGTTCAAGAAAGACATCGTGAATGCGGTCGCGCGCGGGCCCGAGGTTCTCTTCTTCGAGTGTCGGGCGCAGATTTTCGACGACCGAGAGATCAAAGCCCTTCTCGCCCTTGCCTCCGAAAATCGCCTCGACTTGCGGCGCGGCTTCTTTGTTTCCCGCGAAAATCACGGGTAACTCGTATTCGCCGCCGAATCGTGGACGCGGCTTCGCCGGCGCGATCTGCTCAGCGATCTGCACGACTTGCTGTACGTTTCCGCCGTCGGTGCCACCTGAAATGAGCACCATGTCGGGGCGCAACTCGCGAATGCGCTGGATGCGTTCGAACGGCTTCCGCTTGTCGTTCGACGCAATCGTGTCCATCACGATCGCGCCCGCACCAAGTGCGGCCCGTTTCGCACTCGCGGCAGTCATCTGCGCAACAACGCCCGCGACCACCATCTGCAGACCGCCGCCCGCGGACGAAGTCGAGATGTAAATGTCGCAACCTTCGGGGTCATCTGCGTTGCGACGTCGCAGAATCGTGCCGTCGTCGGCGATGAATCGTCGACCCGCCAACTCGCCAATCTCGGTCAGCGCATTCGAAACGCCGATCGTGACATCTGCGAACGGCTCCTCGACGGTTGTCGGCGCTTCGGCACGCTGGGTTTGTCGCCACGAGTCGCCGACCTTTTCGATCAGAATCGCTTTGGTCGTGGTCGAACCACAGTCGGTGGCGAGGATGTAGCGCAACCTCGAAAGGTCGATCGCGGGTTTCGCGGCAGGGACATGCGCGCTCATAATCACGCAGCGTAGCGAAACTTGCCTGTCCACGGTTCAGCGCGGCGGCCCGGCGCGTATCGCACCAAAGCACAGCGCCCCAAAGAACAACACCCCAAAGAACAGCACCCCGTTTCGCGGGGCGCCATTCCAATGGTGTCATTCATCTCGCGCCTACGGGCGCGTGGGGTCGGGGAACGTGATCAACCGCGCGGTCGCGCCGCGAGATCGCGCACGAGTTGCACAGTTTCCGCGCCGCGGCGCTCGTCAGAGCGGAAAATTCCGCGCCGCGCGAAGGTCGTCATACGTGCATCGTGCGAACGAACGCCGCGCATGCGCATGCACATGTGTTCACCTTCCACCATCACAACCGCACCCGCCGCGTCGAGGTGCTCGACGAGCGCGTCGGCGATCTGGTCGGTGAGCCGCTCCTGCAACTGGGGGCGGCGCGCAAAGACTTCAACCGTCCGCGCGAGCTTCGAAAGGCCAACAACCCGCCCATTTCCCGGGACATACGCCACATGTGCTTGCCCATGGAAAGGCAGCAAATGGTGCTCGCACGTCGAGAAGAAATTGATGTTGGTGACCGTGATGAGTTCGTCCGAGCGTTGCTCGAACGTTCGTGCGAGGTGCGACGAAACATCCTCGCGGAGCCCCCGGAAAAGCTCCGCGTAGGCCTTCGCCACACGTTTTGGTGTCTCGATGATGCCTTCGCGATCTGGATCCTCGCCGATGGCGATCAGAATCTCGCGAACCGCACGCGCGATGCGCGGCTGATCGACTTCGCCCGTGAGCGGACGCGCGTGGACCTTTGACGTCGTGTGCGCACCACCGCCGCAGCCACAATCGCCGTGAACATCACCATGGACATCATCTTCGCCCTCGTTCCCGAGGTGATGCGTGTGCGAAGCCAAGTGCAGTGCTGCGTTGTGAGCGATCATGGTGCCTCCGCCCGCGTGTTGCGCGAGCGGGAGGAAATCGCAGACCACTTGGGTCTAGATGCACCCCGAGCTTCAAACTCGTTGATCTCTGCGCGCCGCGTGGGCACCGAACGCGGTCTGCCCGCACGGGTCGAAGGTCTCAGTTCCCCGCCTTCCTTCTCCCACAACCCTCACTTGAACGCGTCGTCGGCGGCCTGCTCGATCTTCTTGTTGTAGTCCTCGACCTTGTCTTCCAAGCGATGCGCCGCTTCCATCGCCTTTCCATATGCGGACCTTGCGGGCGGTCGCGTCCCGTCGTCCTGTGCGGCCGGGGCGGTCGCCGCCGGTGGCGTTGCCGCGGTCGACGTCTCGGGCTCGATTTCCGCGTCGCCGGTGTAGCCACAGCCTGTGAGCAGGAAAGTCCCGCCCACTGCAGCAGCTAGAACGGTGCGAAGAATCCCCCGAGCAGCGCGTGTGTGGCCAACGGTCACGATTCCCGAATTCATCCCAGGCTGCGATTCGCGGTGCACGTTGCCTCCAGTCCAAACCCAAGACGAACTCAAGACTCTCGTCCCGAGCAACCTGCTGCCGATGCTAGCATCTCGGCCCACTTCCCCGAAGGATCCAAAGCAAAGAACGACGTAAGGAACGACCACAGATGAAGAATCTCTTCGCAACGTTTGGCGGCCTCGCCGCTCCCCTCGCAACCGCCATCACTTTCGCAATGACTTCCACCAGCGCTCTCGGTCAAGTCGATTACACCACCATTCCTCCCGATCCATCGGAAGTCGAGCAATCGCTCGCCGCTCTGAAGGTCGACCTCGCAAAGGCGATCGAACTCGCGGAAGCAGCCGTCCCCGGCAGCACCACGATCGACGCGCGCGCCATGCTCGTCGAGCCGATCATGTTTGAAGTCACGATCGCGAGCGGTGGTTTCGCGAAGAAGGTCACCGTGAACGGCGCGACCGGCGCAGTCAGCGCCCCGACGCTCACGATCGCAAGTGCGGTCAAGGCTGCCCTCGCGAAGCACGACGGATCCGTCCGGAGCGCGACGTTTGATTTCTCCGCCGACCCCGCAACCGCCGCGGTCATGATTTACAAGGGCGGCAAGGCGTTCGAAGTCATCGTGAACGCCGTCGACGGCACCGTGATCTCCGACACCGAAAAGCCTCGTCTTCCAGGTGAAGCGTTCACGGCCGAAGTTCAAACCATGCCAGTCAACCTGCCCGAAGGCACGATCGATCTCAAGTATGTCGATCTCGTCGAAGGCAAGGGCGAAATGCCCGCCGGTCCGCAAGCGACCGTGAAGGTGCACTACTCGGGTTGGCTCGTCGATGGCACGCCGTTCGACTCAAGCGTCGATCGTGGTCAACCCGTTGAATTCCCGCTCGGCGGCGTCATCAAGGGTTGGACCGAAGGCGTCGGCACGATGAAGGTTGGCGGCAAGCGCAAGCTCATCATTCCGTACCAGCTCGCATACGGCGAGCGCGGCCGTCAAGGCGCGATTCCGCCGAAGGCAACGCTCATCTTCGACGTCGAACTCCTCGGCATTCCAAGCCAAGGCGCTGCTGGTCCGGGCACCGGTCCAGGCGCAGGAACCGCGGCCCCGAAGCAGTGATGTGAAGTGACGTGTGGCTGCGGGACTTCAGAAGAAGCGCCGCTCCAAACGCCATCTCAAAATGAAACACGGCCCCGTTCGCGCGGGGCCGTGTCGTTTTTCATTCGTCGCTCGTTGCTGCTGCGCTTCTCGCATGCGCCGCGCTCGATGCGCGACAACGCAGATTCACTGCGCTACGACGGCATAGCGCGCTTCAATCGCGAGCACTTTCGCGAGGCGCTTCTCATGTCGTGCCTCATGCGTGTACTCGGCCGCGAGATACGCACGCACCATTTCGCTCGCAACCGCAGCGCCAACCGTACGCCCGCCAAGAACAAGCACGTTCATCGCATCGTGTTCCACACCCTGATGCGCGGAATACGTGTCGCTGCAGTTTCCCGCGCGCACGCCCGGAATCTTGTTCGCAGCCACACTCGCGCCGATACCCGAACCGCAGAAAAGAATGCCGCGATCGATTTCACCACTCACCACCGCAAGGCCAATTTTCTCGGCGTAGTCGGGGTAATCCACGGCGTCGGTCGAATGCGTTCCGAGGTCGATGACTTCATGACCCAACGCTTCAACTTCCTTCTTCATCGCTTCCTTTAACGGGAAGCCTGCATGGTCTGAGGCAACCGCGATCTTCATCGCACACCTCCGCCACGCACGCGCGCAAGCGAGCGACGCGCCGCATCCGCGACATTTTCCGCGGTGAAACCAAAGTGTTTCGCGACATCCTTCGCAGGAGCACTCGCGCCGAAGCTCGTCATGCCGACGCACTCGCCGTCGATTCCTGCGTAGCGATCCCAACCCATCGTGCTCGCCGCTTCGCACGTCACGCGCGCGCGCACCGCGCTCGGCAGCACCGCGTCGCGATACGCCGCATCCTGCGAATCAAAGAGCGCCGTGCACGGAATCGAAACGACGCGCGCCTTGATGCCTTCTTTCGCGAGGATTTCTTGCGCCGCCAACACGAGATGCACTTCGCTGCCCGATCCGATCAACAACACATCAGGCGTTCCGCCTTCTGCTTCTGAGAGCACATACGCGCCCTTCAAGCAACCATCTTCCGAGGCGTATCGCGAACGATCAAGCGTCGGAAGATTCTGACGCGTCAGCGCGAACGCTGCGGGATGATGCGTGAGTTGCATCGCCGCGCGCCAACATGCGATGACTTCGTTGCCATCACACGGACGGAAGACGTGCATCCCCGGAACCGCGCGCAAACCAACGAGTTGTTCAATCGGTTGGTGCGTCGGACCATCTTCACCGACGTAAATCGAATCGTGCGTGAAGATGTGGAGCGCGGGCAACTCCATGATCGAACTCAAGCGAATGCCGCCGCGCGCGTAATCACTAAAGATGAGGAAGCCCGAACCGTACGCGCGCAAACCCGAAAGCGTGAGACCGTTGACGATCGCCGCCATCGCGTGCTCGCGAATACCAAAGTGCAGATTTCGGCCGCCAAACGCGCCTTTTTGGAACGTGCCCGCGCCATCAAAGGTGAGGAGCGTCTTCGTACTTGGCGCGAGATCCGCGCTGCCACCGATCATCCAGGGCACGTTCTTCGCGATCTGATTGAGTACTTGCCCCGAGGTGTTGCGCGAAGCATTGCCCTTCGCATCCGCTGGATATGGCTTGAGATCCTTGTCCCAACCTTCAGGAAGCCCGCGTGCAAGCATCGTTTCGACTTCCGCCGCGAGCCACGGATACGCCTTCGCATACGCCTCGAATCGCGTCTTCCATTCCGCACTCGCCGCTGCACCGCGCGCGCCGAGTTTCTCCGTGAAGCGCTCCTTCACGCCATCGGGCACGAGGAACTTCGCGTCTTCAGGCCAGCCGTACCCGCGCTTCGTTGCCGCGATTTCCGCATCTCCAAGCGGCTCACCGTGCGCGCTTGCCGTGTCTTGCTTCTTCGGCGAACCGTAGCCAATGTGGCTATCGACGATCACAAGCGTCGGCCGATCGGTCGAGCGCTCCGCCGCGCGATATGCGCGCAGGAGCGACGGAATGTCGTTCGCGTCACCAACGCGCACCACATTCCATCCGTAACCCATGAAGCGTGTCGCGACATCATCGGAGTACGCGAGGTCCGTCGCGCCTTCGATCGTGATGCGGTTGAAGTCGTAAATCCAGCAGAGATTGGAAAGTCCGAGGTGACCTGCAAGGCTCGCTGCTTCGCCCGAGATTCCTTCCATCATGCAGCCGTCGCCGCAGATGGACCAGACGCGGAAATCAAAGAGCGGATAGCCCGGACGGTTGTAACGCGCACCGAGCCACTTCGAGGCCATCGCCATACCAACGCTCGTCGCGAGGCCTTGGCCCAGCGGGCCGGTCGTCGTTTCGATACCCGTCGTCAGATGCGACTCGGGGTGACCTGGGCAACGCGAACCGAGTTGGCGGAATCGCTTGAGATCTTCGAGCGTCAGCGTTGGTTCACCCGTGAGATGACCATGATGATCCGCGCGCTGCACATCCGCGAGGTAGAGCAGCGAGTAGATCAGCATCGACGCGTGGCCGTTCGAGAGCACGAATCGATCGCGATTCGCCCACAACGGGTTCGCGGGGTCGTAGCGCAGGATGTCCTGCCACAGCGCGTACGCGACTGGCGCGAGCGCCATCGGCGTACCTGGGTGGCCTGAGTCGGCGGCTTGCACGCCGTCCATCGACAGCGTGCGAATCGTGTTGATCGCAAGGTTGTCGATCTCGGGAGTCCCGATCGGGGTACCGGCGTTCTGAACGGGGAAAGCGGTGGCAGAGGCGGTCGTCAACGGAAGTCCCTTCGGAAGCAGAGCGGTCACAGATCACACTTCAATCGTCGCAGCGCACGTATCGGCCGGATGCCATTCGGCGCGCACCTTTTCGCGACGCTCAGTGAGGTGCCGATGGTACGGCGCGGGAAAGAACCCGTGGACGCGCGACGACTTGGTGGAAGCCTCGATACCGCGGTTTCTTTCATCCCCCACCCCCGCGACGGCCGATCCCCTTCCTATGCCTTTCATTTCGAACAGCGCACGCCTCTCGCTTCCCATGATTCTTCCCGTTCTCGTTCTCGCCTCCTGCGCGTCGACGCCGAACGCGACCGAGCCAGCGTCGGCCGCGGCATCCGCCTCGCGCCCGGCGCTCGGCATGGTTGGCCCAGCGCGTCCTGAACCGCGCAACAGCTCGCAAGACGGCTCGCAGAATTCCGACAGCTCCTTTGCAGGCAAGCCCGGCGACATGCAGGACTCCTCCTTCGCGGGCAAGCCCGGCCAAGACGACCCGAACGCGATGACGCCCGCCGGCGCCGGCTACAACCAACGCCCCGGTGAACTTCGGCCGCAGATCGGCGGCGGCGACATCCACTACCACAACCACTACTACGGCAACGCGGGCTACTCCGCGCCCGTCTACGGCGCACCGGTGCAAAACGGCCACCTCGGCGCGTACAACGTCGGGCATATGCAGGCTCCGCTCGGAACTGGCGGCGGCGGCGCGGGTTGGTACGGACCAAACTACGAAACGGGTCCAACCTGACTTCGCCAAGGCTACGGAACGTTCCGTGGCGGCAACAACTGGAATGGTTGGGGCGGCTATGCGAATGGCGGCTTCAATGGTTGGACAGACTGAGGGTTGGACAGACTGAGGGTTGGACGGACGCGGTTTGAGTAGCGCAGCGATCGTCCAGCGGCTCGCGCCCTTTCGATCGCGCGATTTCGAGGTGCCCGAAGTCTCGACAGCGACAAATCTCTGCACCCGACTTCTACGTGCACTCATCGACAGGCGACCGCGGAATCCGACCCGCGGTCGCTTTCATTTCGCGAAGAGCGCGCGCCCTCTGCGCGAATTCACGTCCCCCAACCGAGGAGGACGAGCGACAGATCGCTCGCGCCGACGACGCCGTCGTGGTCCACATCCGCGCGACGCATCGCGCGACTTCCGCGGTCGGTCGCGCCCCATTCGGCGAGCAACAGTCCAAGGTCCGACGCACCCGTCATTCCGTCGCCGTCGAGATCACTCGGGCGAGGCGACTCCACCGTCAAGCGAGTCCGCAACGCGACAGCTTCGAGCGTCGACGTCTGGCCGCTCGGCCAATGCACGCGAATCGTGTCCGCAACCGAGCCCGTGGGAAAACCGAAGTGAACCAGCGGCTCGGCACTCGAGTGAAATCCACTTCCCGAGTGCACCCAACGTCGGTGCGTCACGCCGTTGACGACGCACTCGACCACCGCGCCGATACCGTGCGGTGCGTTGCGCGCGGTCGATGACGCCCGTACGTCGAGCATCAACCAAGGTCGTCCACCGCTTGTGGTCACGGTCTCGTTTCGAAAGAGCTTCAACGGCCCGCTCGTCACAAAGACGAGAATGTCGAGATCGCCGTCGCGGTCGTAGTCGAGCGTCACCACCGATCGCGCATCAGCTGCAAGGGCAAATCCTGTTTCTGCACCCAGCCGCTGGAAACTCACCGGGCCCGTCGCAGTCTCAGGCGGCGCATGCCCGAGGTTTCGAAAGATGTACTCAGGCTCGTTCGCCCACTCATTCGAGTTGCGACCGTTGACCTCGACGATGTCTTCCCAACCATCGTGATCGAAATCTGCCGCCATCGCGCCCCAACCCCAGCCTCCGTCATCGCAGCCACTCGAAGCAGCCGCCTCCGTCATCAGCCCTGCGCCTGCATTCATGTAGAGCGCATTGCCGTTGAGATCTCCCTTCGGCGGGATCGCTGCGTGAATACTCGTGACGTAGTAGTCGGGCGTTCCATTTCGATCGAAGTCCGCGACGCACGCGCCCATGCCGTTGCGATCGAGACCAAGTCCGAACTCGCTCGTTGCAGCAACGAACGGCTGCGCGGCATCGCGCGTGTTTCGCCACGCACGACTTGTTTCAAAGTCCGCAGCGAGTAGAAGCTCCGGCCATCCATCGCCCGTCGTATCAACGAAGGTTGGTTGGAAACCCCAACTCACGACCGGACTCAGGTACGCGACGGTGACATCGACAAACACACCGCCATCGTTGCGAAACAAACGATTCCCGATGCCGGTTGAACTCCACCCAGCGACCGCGAGATCGAGATCACCGTCGAGGTCGTAGTCACCCCACGCAGCGCTATCACCAACCGCCACGTTCGGCGCGGTAAACGCCAACCCGACGGTTCCCGCGACCTCGACGAAGCGTCCAGAATCGTTTCGGTAGAGACGATTCTTTCCAGGTTGACCGAGATTGTCTGTCGCCGTGCCGTAACTCGTCACGTAGATGTCGACATCACCATCGCGATCGAAGTCCGCACACGACACGCCATTCGCTGCATGCGCTACAGCAACGCCCGCACTGCCCGCCACGTTGGTGAACGTGCCATTCCCATTGTTCTGATAGAGGCGGTCGGCCCCGACGCCCCCCTTTGGAATGAAAATGTCCGGCCATCCATCACCATTGAAATCCGCAACGCCAACGCCGCCTTGGAACCACTCGTTCACGCCTGGCACCGCCAGATAGTTTGGTGTGTGCACATATCCATCGAGGCCACTCGCAAGCGTGACGTCGGTGAATTGGATCTCAGCGCGCGCCGCGGAAATCACGCACGCGACACCGAAGCTTGCGAGAGAAATCGCAAAAGAAGCATTGTGCACGACAGGCACCCTCCACGCGCTCGCGCCCTCTGCGGGCCACGCAGCACACACGAGTCGTTTGATCGCCGTCTTTCGCATCGAAGAGAACGTAGCGCGAGTTCAGTGTTGGTCGAGCGCATTTGTCGCGGAAGCATGCGATTCCTTGCGTATCGCGGCGCGCTGGCACTGCCCATCATCCGCATCACAGTTCCGGCGACCCGCGGGCTGCTCATCGAAGAGGACGCGCGTCGGCGGTGTGTCGAGGTCTTCGAATTGATCCGACTTCGCAGCCCAGACAAAGGCGACCAACGCTGCACCACCAACAAGCAGCGCAACCGGAAGTGCCACAAAGACGAGTTCCATCAGCGTTTCCCTTCCGCCCGCAGAGGCAATTCAAACGAAGGCAACTGAAGCGCGAGGACGAGCACGGTGAGCCCACTCAGCGGCATGAGAATCGCCGCGACGAGCGGATTGACGAGCCCCGCAAAGGCAAGAACCCCGCCGAGCGCGTTGTACGCAACTGACACGACGAGATTGATCTTGATCGCACCCATCGATGTGCGCGCGCCTTCAAGAAACCTCGCGAGTGGACGCATACCTGAGGCCGCGAGACAAACGTCTGCGACGTGATGCGATGCTTGCGCGCCGTTGCGCACCGCGACGCCGACATCGGCCGCCGCGAGCGCTGCAAGATCGTTCACACCATCGCCGACCATGACAACGGGCCGCGCGAGATCCGCTCGCCGCACAAACTCGAGTTTCTCTTCTGGTGAAAGACCGCCAGCGATGTCGCCGCCCGCGAGACCGATCGCTCGTCCGACGCCAGCAGCGACGACAGCATCGTCACCCGACGCGAGCATCACGCGCCAGCCGCGCGACTTCAAGAGCGCCACGGTCTCCGCCGCGTCGCTCCGAATCGGATCTCCAATGCCGAAGATCGCCTCAACGCGCCCCTGCACAGCGACAAGAACCGGCGCGAGCCCTTCCGCGGCGTACTGCGCTGCCGACGAGCGAAAGCGCTCGGCGACCACCACGTTGCGCGCATCCATCATGCGCATACTTCCAACGCGTACAACTTTGCCAGAGAAGCACCCTTCGATGCCAAGGCCCGGCGTCTCGTGTATGTCGACAGCCTTTCCGTCGGAAAGCTCAGCACCAGCCTCAAAGGCGCGCGCGATCGCGAACGCCAACGGATGCGTGCTGTGCACTTCGAGTGCTGCGGCAAGCGCAAGTGCCTCGGGCGAACCATCACTTCGAATCACCTTCGAGCGCGCCTCGGTCACAGTCCCCGTCTTATCGAGAACGAGCGTTCCCGGCTTCGACGCACGCTCGAGAATGTCGCCACCCTTCACAAGCACTCCGCGCCGCGCGCCCTTCCCGAGCCCCGCGACAACCGCCAACGGCGTCGCGAGACCAAGCGCGCATGGACACGTCACCACCAACATCGCAATCGCGCGTTCGATCGCTTGCTCGCCTCCGAGCGTCGGCCACCACCACAGAAGCGTTACTGCTGCTGAAGCAACAACGCCCACCAGAAACCAACCCGCCATGCGATTCGCAAGTTCTTCGACAGGCGCGCGACGCAACGATGCATCACGTACGAGTTCAAGAAGTCGCGCCGCGCGCGTCTCCGCGCCTGCAACGATGACTTCCACTTCGACAGGCCCTGTGATGAAGCGCGAACCCGCGTACACCGCATCGCCGAACTCCACACGCACAGGCGCACTTTCGCCCGTGAGATGCGACATGTCGACGTGTGCTGTCGCCGTTCGCAGCCGTCCATCGGCTGGGCATGTCTCACCCGCGGTCACCTCCACGAAATTCCCCGGTTGGAGCGCGTCGATCGAGACCTCACGCGCAAGTCCGTCCGTACCGATCCGTCGTGCGACCGATGGAACAATCGCGAGCAAGAGTTCAACTTGTTCGCGCGCCTTCCGCTGCCTGCCGTATTGGACGAAACGTCCAACGAGCAGCAGGAAGATGAGCATCGATGCGCTTTCACAGTAAATCGATCCTGTTCCACGAATCGTCGCAACAACGCCCGCTCCGACCGCAGCAACAAGGCCAAAGGCGACTGGCAAGTCCATGTGTGGCGTGCGCGTTCGAATCGAGGCGAGCGCATTCGCGAGAAAGATTCGACCAGGAAACACCAACGCGATGAACGCGAGCGCGACCGACATCCACTGAAAGAACACGCGATAGGCCGGTGCCATCTCCGCGAAAATTCCGCCATACAACGCGAAGGCGACGGCCATCGCGTTGCTCGCGATCGCACCCGAGATACCGATCCGCACGAGCCACGCACGATTCGCCGCACGCTCGCGCTCGACCGCTGCAGGATCTGCAAACGCAATCAGTTGATAGCCAAGCGTGTCAAATCGCCGCGCGACTTCCGACAACTTGATCGTCGCCAGATTCCACGTGATGCGCACAGTTCCACGCGCCGAATCCACGCGCACAGCATCGACGCCTCGCACGATGCGCGGCATTGCCTCCAAGAGCCACACGCACGCGCCACATCGAATGCCATCAAGTCGAAACTCCGCAGATGCACGGCCATCGGTCGTACATCGAGCATGCCTCGCAAGGAATATCGCATCATCGAAGGACTCGAATCCACGACCGCTCACCTGCGCTGGTCGCGCGGGCGAATCGTCGACCGCGTGATCACTTCGACCTTCAGTCTCCGCGAGTTTCTCGCGCAGTTGGTAGTAGCCTTCAAGCCCACATTCGTGAATCGAGGCATACACCGCACGGCAACCTGGACAGCAGAATTGTTCGCTCGCTTCCGCTCGAATCTCTGCTGCGGGAACCGGCAATGTGCAGTGCGCACAAACATGTGCCTGCGCCGAATCTTCGCTGCGATCGACGTGTTGGTTGCTCATTGAAGACCTCCCGCAAGACTCTCGAACTTCGCTGCATCCGCGCGCGCTCGACAGCATGGCGGAAGCTCATCCGAGAGATCCGCAGCCTGACTCGCCAAGTCCTCACACGACGTTGAAGCCGGCCCCTCACGGGCAACGCGAACCATGGCGACTCCTTCCCTCGCTTCATCCGCAACCGTGCTCCGCCAGATCGCCGCATGAACTCCCACCACAAGCATCGCAACACCAGCAATCGCCGGAGCGAGTCGACCGAGTTTTGCAAATGCGAGCCGCGCGCCATTCGATGCGATCACGAGCGCGGGAACAGTTCCAAGCCAGAACGCTGCCATCACGAGCGCTCCAACGCCAACCGACGCGCTGCCCGCAGCAATCGCCGCGAACGCGTACAACCAACCGCACGGCAGGAGCGGCGTCGCAAGTCCGAGCGGAACTCCACGCCACGCAGGCGGCAGTTTCATGGCTCGCACATGCGCACGCTGCGCAAGCGCGACGAGTGGCGCAGGCACACCCGCCGACGGTACTTTCGCGCCAAACGCTCGCAGCACTGCGATGAGACCGAAGAACGCGATCGTGACGCCCGCAGCGATCGAGGCGACGCGCTGAACACCGATCAAGGTGCCCGCATCGTCGACAGCACTCCCAACCAATCCGCACATCGCACCCACGACGGCATACGACAGCAATCGCCCTGCGTGATATCCGACTTGCCGAGCGACGCGCGACTTCCCATCCGCGCCGATCGCGACAAGCGCAACACCCCCGCACATGCCGGCACAATGCGCGCTACCAAGCAAACTCGACGCAAGCACGGTGCCCGCAAGCGACACAATCGCGAGCGCGTGCGGCGGCGCCGCGTCTGACATCGCGCTGAGCGCAACAGGTTCAACCACGTGACACCTCGTTTTTCGGCGAAGTTCGTGCGTGTGGTAACTGCCTGCGGAACGCATCGGTGTAACGACCCGCGGGTGCATCGACGATCACGCGAAACTCCCATTGCCCGCCGATCGCGCAATCAAATGTGCCGTGAAAAACGCCCTCTTCTCCAGCAGTTGCCGCGAGTTCCACGGTGCGGCGTGACTCGCCGAGCAAAATCGGAATGCACTCGACCGACACGCGACTGGCCATGATGCGCGCAGCGTGTTTATCTTCAACGCGGATCGAGAGCGAGCGATGCGCCCCCTCGCTTGCGAGCTCTGGCGTGACCACCCATCGCAATCGATCGTTCTGCGCACGTTGTTCACGTTCCGCGTCCCAACTCGCCGCCTTGACGTCGTACGAGGGCTCCATCCCAAGGGGATGACCAACCACCGAAGAGAGCACCGTCACTGTCGCGATCGTGACCGTTCCTCCCAGAAGTACGACCGGCGCAAACATCCAGCGATTCTCGATGATCTTCACTTTGAATCTCCTTCTTGTACACGGGTCTCGGTGGCATTTGCATTCGGCGAGAGCACGATCGGACCAAGCACTTGCGTTCGAAGCGTGCCCGCCCACGACCCCGACTCATCGCGTACGACAAGTTCAACCTCGCGTCGGCCGCGCGCAAAGGCATCACGCGTACTTCGCACAACAACGTCTGCTTCGCCGCTCGCATCACCCGCAACCTCAATGTGCGCCGCCTGCGCGAGTTCAACACCGGTCCCGCCCTCCACGACATATCGACGTGACTCGCGCGTGCGATTGTCGATCCGAAGTCGCACAATGCTCTCCACAGTTTCGTTGTGCACGGTGTATGGAATGCCCTGTGCGCGAATGATCGCGAGCGCCGCGGGCTCACGCGTGATCGCGAGCCAAATCACGCCAGTGAGCGCGATCACCAACAGCAACGGATACACCAGAAGTCGCGGGCGAGGAGCGCGGCGCGGCTCGCTCGCGAGTTCGCGTTCGGACGTGTAGCGAATCAATCCCGTCGGACGACCAAGTTTGGTCATCACAGCATCACAGGCATCGATGCATTGCGTGCACTGCACACACTCGAGCTGCAGTCCGTCTCGAATATCGATGCCGGCAGGGCACGTTTGCACGCACAAGGTGCAATCGATGCAATCACCGGTGCGATTCGAGGTCGCTGCAGCC
>Ga0164293_10002778_pt1 | contig 14869 bp, 10 predicted proteins | sample GEODES118metaG_FD_111487 | JGI IMG/M metagenome (GOLD analysis project Ga0164293, IMG submission 111487) | Eutrophic lake water microbial communities from Lake Mendota, Wisconsin, USA - GEODES118 metaG | ecosystem: Environmental > Aquatic > Freshwater > Lake | place: USA: Lake Mendota...
AAAGATATGGGCAAAGATTATTCAAAGACGTAATGAGTTTGGGTTTCCATATATTATGTTCAAGGATAATTCAAATAATAATACCCCCTACAAAGAGTTGGGTATGGAGATAACAGCAAGTAACCTGTGCTCCGAAATTCAATTGCCGACAGATTCATTAAACTCATTTGTTTGTTGTTTAGGTTCATTGAATTTACTTCATTGGGATGAGATAGTTGAGACTGATGCAATTGAGGTTTACACAATGTTCTTAAATGCAGTTATGGATGAATTTATATTGAAGTCAGGTAAAATGGCTGGTATGAAAAGGGCTAATAGATTTGCATCACAGCATAGAGCAATTGGTTTGGGTGTTTTAGGATATCATTCATTATTTCAATCCAAGTTAATACCATTTGAATCTTTGATGGCAAAACAATTAAATCATCAAATATTTAAAATAATTAAAGAGAAATCAGAATTGGCTTCAAAATATTTATATGAAGAGAAGGGATATAAATGTTTAAGAGAGGGTTATGCCAACACAACATTAATTGCTATTGCCCCAACCAAGTCAAGTTCATTTATTTTAGGGCAAGTAAGTATGGGTATTGAGCCAATCAAATCAAATTATTTTATTAAAGATTTGGCTAAATCAAAAACAATTTATAAGAATCCATTTTTGGATATTGAATTGGATAAGTATGGTTTAAATACGCCAGAAACCTGGGAGAGTATTTTGAAGAAAGATGGATCAGTTCAGCATTTGGATTTTCCCACAAAAGAGGTGTTTAAATCATTTATTGAAATATCACCAAAAGAATTGATATTACAAGCAGCACAGAGGCAAAAATTTATTGACCAATCACAGTCATTAAATTTGATGATACATCCATCAGTTCCAGCAAAGGATATAAATCAATTATATCTATATGCTCATGAAGAGGGGGTTAAGACGCTTTACTATCAGTTTAGCCAAAGTTCAGCACAATCATTTGCAAGAAATATTAATGAGTGTGTGAGTTGTGAATCGTAGATTTGATACAATTTGTTAAATAAAAAACCCCCAGCCTATTAGTTTAGATTTGGGGGTTTTTAATATTAGTATTGATTTAAACTTATTTGCCACTCAATGTATCATAAAAATCTTCAAGTTTTGATAAATCAGATTTACTAAATGCAAAATTAGTATTCTCAAATTTATCTTTCATTGTTGAAAGTTTATCCATAATTTTGTTAATCATAGATATTGCTTTTTTACCAGTTGTTGCTTTACTTTCTTTATGGTAGTCCATAAAAAGGCCTTCACTTCCTTTATCTTCAACAATTCTTTTAACTAGTTTATTTAAACCAGCTTCTGTTAATCTTATTGTTCTCATAATTTTTTTTATATAAATATACAATAAATTAAAATAGTTTACAAATTTGTGAAAAAGATATATTTATATTTAAATGAGTTATAATGGCTGAAGGTTTTACATATGGTGTTGATTTCCCTTTTGATACATCTTTAAGGGGTGATGCATTAAAGATGACAGAATATATTGGTGATGAGATAAGAGCGTCATTATTACATTTGTTATTAACAAGAAAGGGTAGTAGATATTATTTACCAGATTTTGGAACAAGGCTATATGAATTTTTATTTGAACCTTTGGATATTGTTTCATTTGATGTTATTGAGGCAGATATTAGAGATTCTGTTGCCAAATACATACCAAATTTAACTATAATAAATATTGTTATTGAACCTTTGGATGTTAGTGAAGAGGTTAATACATCAAAATTAAATATTGATGATTTTGGTTTAAAACCATCTGACAAGATATATAGATCACCGGGTAATGGTACTTATCAAAATACAGCAAAAATAAAAATTGAATTCACATCAAACACAAATGCGTTTGCTGGGAGTGATTTTGTGGTTATAAATATATAATATGGCAGATAGACAAATTTCATATGGCGTTAGAGATTTTCAAGGAATAAGAGCAGAATTATTAAATTATGTTAAAACTTATTATCCTGATTTAATAAATGATTTTAATGATGCATCAATATTTTCAGTATTTCTTGATTTAAATGCTGCGGTTGCTGATAATTTACATTATCATATTGATAGAAGTTTACAAGAAACTGTTTTACAATATGCACAACAGAAATCATCAATATATAATATAGCAAGAACATATGGATTAAAATTGCCTGGGCAAAGGCCATCTTTAACTTTGTGTGATTTTTCCATAACTGTTCCGGTATCAAGTGATAAGCCAGATGGAAAGTTTGCTGGTCTTCTTCAAAGAGGGGCGCAAGTTTTGGGTAATGGAGTTATATTTGAAACAATTAATGATATTGATTTTTCATCTGACTATGATGCACAAGGTAATAAGAATAGAACGGTTATACCAAATTCATTAAATAGTAATATAATTAACTATACGTTAACAAAAAGAGAACCTGTAATTAATGGTGTGACAAAAGTATTTAAAAGGGTTATTACCTCATCTGATGTTAGACCATTTTTTGAATTGTTTTTACCAGAGAAGAATGTTTTGGGTATTACTAGTGTGATAACAAGAGATGGGCAAATTGGAACAGTCCCCCCAAATTCAGAATTTATTGGTGATACTAATAAATGGTATGAAGTAGATTCATTGGCAGAAGATAGGGTATTTATTGTTGATACAACAAAAAACACGGGATCCTCCCCTATTAAAGTTGGTAAATATATTCAAACAGAAAATAGATTTGTATCAGAATTTACTCCAGAAGGATATAAAAAAATTACATTTGGTAATGGGGTTAATACAGCATTGGAACAATTGAATCAATTTACAACAACAGGGCAATTTCCAACATTGCAGAATTATTTAAATAATTTTTCATTAGGAAGAACATTAAAGCCAAATACAACTTTATTTATTCAATATAGAGTTGGGGGTGGGTTAAATACAAATTTGGGGCCAAACACCATTAATCAAGTTGGTGTTAATACATTTTCTATTACTAATGGTAGTCCATCACAACAATCAGCAGTCATTAATTCATTGAGGGTTAACAATGCTTTCCCTGCAATTGGGGGTGCTGGTTTGCCAAGTGTTGAAGAGGTTAGAAATTTTGTTTCATTTAATTTTGCGGCACAAAAACGTGCGGTAACAATAAGAGACTATGAATCAATCATAAGAAATATGCCCCCACAATTTGGTGCACCAGCAAAGGTTTCAGTTCAAGAAGTTGATAATAAAATTCAAATTCTTGTTTTGTCATATGATAATAATGGAAAATTGATTAGTGATAATTCAAGATTTTTAACAGATAACATTGCTAATTATGTTTCAAATTATAGGATGATTAATGACTATGTTGTTGTTTCATCAGCAAAGATACTTGATGTTAGTATTGATGCCAATATCATAGTTGTTCAAGGGTTTGACACCAAAAGCATTGTTGAATCTGTCATATCTACCATTAACACCTATTTCTCACCACAGAATATGCAATTGGGTAAAGATATTAATTTATCTGAATTAAAAGGTAATATTCAAAAATTGACAGGGGTTGTGACAATTTCAAATCTTACAATTAAAAATGAGATTGGGGGTGATTATTCTGGGGATTTTGCAACAACAAGATTGGTTCCTGGGGCATCAAGAGTGATGGTTCCAACTGATGAGATAATTTTTGCTCAACCATCAGAAATATATCACATTAGATATCCAGAGAGAGATATAAGGATTAGTGTTAAAACAAACTCAGGAGTTACAATAGGATAATTCATTTATTTTACGTGTTTAGTCTTTATATTATATACAATAAAATATTTACTTAAAAAAAGGCTTGATGCAAAATACATATAGAATAAAAACCAATATTGGACAAGATAATTTTGTTAATTTTCAGTTAGACCAAAATATTGAATTTCTTGAAATTTTATCATTTAAAGTTAGACAATCTGATATCTATACATTGGATTGTGCCAATTATGGGGTTGTTGCAGGTAGGATTACAGCAAATAATGGTTTTGGATTGGCAAATGCTAGGGTATCAGTATTTATTCCACTATCAACAGAGGATGAAGATAATGCATTAATCAACTCAATTTACCCATATAAATCTATTGGTGATAAAAATGAGGAGGGATATAGATATAATTTATTACCATATGAACCATCTTATGAAGGTCATGTTGCCACAGGTAATTTTCCATCATTGAATGATGTTTTGGCAAAAAACCAATATATTGAAGTTTATGAGAAATATTATAAATTCACTGTAAAGACAAATGATAGTGGTGATTATATGATATTTGGAGTTCCAATTGGGGGACATACAGTTTTTATGGATTTGGATTTATCTGACATTGGGGCATTTTCATTAACTCCCCAAGATTTGATAAGGATGGGCAGAGCAGCAGAGGGTCAATTTAAGGGAAATTCATTTCAAGCATCAACAGATTTGGAATCATTGCCACAAATTGTTTCATTATCTAAAGGGATAGAAGTTTCACCATTCTGGGGGGATCCAGAAACTTGTGATTCAACAATTAATAGAGTTGATTTTGATTTAAGAACAGATGCTAGTATTGATATTCAACCAACATCAATCTTTATTGGGTCAATATTTGGAACAAATAACATAGATAGCGTTAAACTTAATTGTGGGGTTAAAGAATCTTTGGGGAATTTATGTTTGCTTGAAACTGGTCCAGGACTAATTCAATCAATTAGACAAACAAAAAGTATTGATTCAGATGGTTTGCCCATTCTTGAATTTTATGAATTGGATAATGGGGGTAGAGTTATTGATGGGGATGGTACTTGGGTTGTTGAAATGCCAATGAATTTGGATTATATCATAACTGATGAGAATGGAAATTTGCAAATAACAGAAGATGAAACAATAGGTATTCCAACAAGGGGAAAATATAGATTTAACATAAAATGGGAAGATTCTATTAGTTTAACAAACACAACAAGAAAAGCCAATTTTTTGGTGCCAAATATTAAAGAATATGGGTGGACAGAAGGGGGTGGTAATCCATCAAGTTCTGGGAGTAATGATGAAGCCAAAAAGGCACAAAGTGGTTCATATTATTTTGGACTTGATTGGAAAAAATATACAAACAAGATTGCTGCAATTAATTGTGAAGATACATTTTATGAATTTGAATATAATAAAGTATATACTGTTTCTGGATTGGTTGATCAATATCAGGGTGGGACAAATAAAGGCAAATTTATTGGAATTAAAGAAATTGGGGATAGAAGTTGTGAGCAAGTAATAAATAAATACCCAGTTAATGATGGTGTGAAAAACTTTGATTTGTTTTATTACTTATTTTCAATAATATTGCAAATTATTCAGTTTATTAATATTCCATTAATATTTGGATATCATTTGATTTCTTTTTTGTGGAATTTTATGGCTGTAATATTATTACCAGCAATAATTGTACTTTTGGGTTTTTTCATTAAAAATTATATATCTAATGTAATTAAAAATTATGCAATATCTGTTGCTTTATTTTCAGCAGGGATTATACCAACATTACCAACATTTGCATCATTTTTATTATTCCAAATTAGTAAAGATTTATTACTATTAGGCCCAATTTTATTTTTACTTGTTTATTTGACAATTAATTTTAAAAAAATAGTTAAGAAAAAATTAAAATTAATTCATTTGCCAAATATAACTTACCCAAATTGTGAGTTTTGCATTTGTGATATGGAAGAAGTTGATGTTGATTTAGGTAGTGGAATACAAAACAATGGAGTATTATCTCAGGTATCCAATTATACATTATATTATGATAAGTTATCACAAAATTTTGATTGGAAATTAATGGGTAATATTATTGAGAATAATACTAGTGATAATATAAATTATAAAGATAGTTTTAATTATGAAGATGATAAGCCATTATTATTATTTACTATTGCTCAATCAATTGGGGGTAGGACAGACAACTCATCTGGAATAAATCCTAAAAAAATTGGTGAGACAGATATTAAAATGCCTAGGTCAGATGAATTTCAATTAATACAAATTGATAAAAAAATTAGTATATATAGTGAAACATTGCCTATTGGTGAAAGAATTAATTATTTTAATTTAAGGGAGAATTATTTTTATGAAAAAAATAAGGTTAAAGTTACTTTTGCTAATGATATTATTGAAAATAGAAATAAATTTCATTATGACAATGTAATTGTTTTATTATCTGAAGCCTATTTTGATTCTGGGGATATATTAAGTTTTGTTAATAATTCATTATCAAAAGATCCTAATTTTTTGGTCACCGGAACAACAATTGAAGGTGAGATTATATATGGAGTTAATGGAACAACTAAAATAACAAATACAAATAACATTATAAATGTTAAATATGCAAATACTCAAGATACAGAAGGTAGTCAAACATATAAATTACCATTTATAACAGGAGCAACAAGCACATCGTATTATGCTTCGGATATTGAGTATTTCCAAGTTATTACTGGTATAACATATTCAGATTATATAAAATTATCAGATACAAATACTAAAGGTTATTTACCTAGTGTTTTAACTTCACCTGCTGTACTTAGAGTTAAAATTGGTGGTCAAGGTACACCCGGGGATGAGTTGGTGGTAGATAACCCAATCCAATATTTCAATGGTATTGAAAATCAATATGTTTTAATATTACAAAGAGGAGTTGATCCATATTCTCCAGAATATGATAATAAGTATGATTTGAGTAAAATATTTGGATATGAATTTGGCAATATAATTATAAATAGTGCTACCAAATTAAATATACCAATTCAAAAGTTGAATGAATATGCTGGCAATATTAGGCTTTTAGGTAAAGGAGGTAACTCATCAGACTTTATAACAACACAAACATTAACAAATCAAGAAGATATTTTCTTTGAATCTTACAGTTTTCAACCAGGAATTGAATTTAGACCATATGAATCAGATTCTGTTTCATATTATTCTGGTATATTTGGTCGTAATTCACCAATAACTAAACCTTTTATTATTAAATTAGGCCTTATTCCTACATTAATTAAGTATATAAAAAATTGGGTAAGTGCTGAACCTATTGATTCTGATAATAATTTTTTTATTGTCAATAGTGAACGTGCGGGGAGGGAAAAGGATTATCCAAAGAAGACCCCTATCCAATGGATTGATTCAAAATATAGCAATTCAAAATTGGATTTTAATGGTGGTACATATATGGTTGGTAAAGGTGATGTTGTGGCAAATAATAAATATGATATTAATCCATTTGAATTTGATAATTTCATGTTATACTATTCATATAGTTCGCATTTAGAATTAAAGAATAGAAAGTTATCTCATTCTAATAGTAACAAAATTATTTTAAGAACAGATAGGCTACCAACATCAGATGGTTTAGATGGTAAAAATTGGTATAGTAATGGGGTTGGTATATTACAACAAAATAACTCTTTTACAATATATAAATATCCTAAAAAATCAACAGGAGAAAATTCACCCTTATATATTAATGCTGGTTTTGATGCTGATATTTTGGCAAATGATTTAGAGGGGCTACCAGGGTATGCAAGTGTAAATACATCATTTAATTCTTGTAAAGATTTAGTTCCCCTATCTTGTTATGAAAATAAAAATGATTCAGAAACATTATCTATAACTGAAAAATGTAAGTCAACTAAAAGACAATCTATATATATTAAGGATGGTTGTTACCAATTAGTTAGACGACCTATACTTGATTTATTGCCAGACATTGATGCATTCCGTGAATGGGCTTTTAGGTTTAAATTAAATTATGGTTTATGTAGAGGTATTGTATCAGAAACATTTGTTAATAACTGGGTTAATGGATCTTTGTTTATGCCATCATTTAAATCAAACACTATTGGTGCATATAGAAATAATCCACAATATTGCAAGGATATTGTTTATTATGATAATACAACTTCAAACTTTTATTATAGAAGTTCCCCTTATTATAGTGGAACAACTATGGGGCAATTTGTTGGCAACCAGAATAATTATATTGCAAACAAGTTAAATTATTATAATTTAATGTATCCAACAACCATAATTAATTTGGGTATTAAAAATAAGTTATTAATTGGGTCAAGGGGATTTGATACTTATGGATATATGGTAAATCAAATAAATTATACAAGTTATTCAGATAATTCTGATTTAATTAACATGTTTGTTATGAGTAGGGTTTTGGATTCTAGTATATTGAAAAATCTTAATAAGAATACTAATATAACAATAAATTCATTTTTTAGTAGAAATGGTAAAAAGGTAGATGGTGATTTGGCACAATTAATGTCTATTAATTCAGAATTTGGCGTTGTGAAGTTTTCATCAGAATTTTATTCTTTCACCAATAATAATTCACCATCTTTAATTTTTAGAGAAAAGGGTAGAAATTATATGGGGGTATTTTATTCATCATTGCAAGATGATTTAACCTATAAAGATTATATATCACCTGGTAGGATTGGTTTTAGAGATAGTATTACAAATTCATTAATCCCAAGATATTTTGATATTAGATCACAAGAGGTTCCATTTTATTCTTGGGAATTGGCAGAAAATTCTAATAGCATTTTTGGAACAGACAAGAATAATTGGGGAACACAAAAAGTTGATATTGTTGCAAAAAAGTATCAATCTCTTGAAAGAATTAAACCCAGAAATAATGATACAGCAAAGTTTAGTGAATATGATAGCACAGATTATTTTGTTTCAGACAATTCAGATATAGCATATAATTCACATAGGGGTTATATATATTCTGATATAAATGGTAAATATAATAAAACTAAACAAGAAAATACAAAATTTGTTGTTGGTGCACCATTTCATTTTTATTTTGGAATAAAGAAAGGATTTTCATCTTTGGATAAATTTAAAACAAAATATTTGAATGAATAACTATATTATAGTACCAAGCATTTATAGAAATAAGATTGGGGATGAAATTGATTCACAAATATCAGTTGACCTTGTTAATTCATCCAAAGAATTAATTGAATTTGATAGAAGTGTTAACATAGATTTAAAGGAATTGTATGAGAAGGAGAAGAGTGCATCATTTAAGATACGACCAGTTTATAACATAAGTTATTTATATAATAATATATATTCTGGAACAACAACAACCAAATATGAAGATGAATTAATTTATCCATTAAAATCTTCATTAATCATTCAATCTAAAAATGTTAGAAAGGGGTTATTACAATCTTATGAGTTTGATTTTTTTAGACCAAAAACAACAACTGCTTTTGGTTTTGAAAGCATTAGTGCATTTACATATAATTGGAATTATTATTTAACTTATCCATCTTCTGAAGATAATAAAAAGATATTAAATATTGGTTTTAAGGGAAAAGATTTTGAATGGGTTGCTGGTGATGGCATTCCATTTGTTTCTGAAAATATAACAATTAATGGTTTTAATGTGACAAAAATTATTTGTGGATTAAATCATAATTTGAATTTAGGGGAGAGTGTGATGATTAAAATTGGTAATAATGAATCTTTGCATAATATATTATCATTTGGTGATGGTTCTTTTAATTCTGAAAAGACTATAATTAACATCATTAACATTAATGATAAAATAAAAGGAAATGTATATGGAACATTAAGGCGTGTTACAAATAGTGCCAATAGCGGTGAAACCATTTCAAAATATTATATTAGAAAACACAAAGTTATAAAAGGGGGTGATAGAGTTGTTGCCACAAAAGCAGGATTTCAATCTGGTATTTATGATGGGATAGAAACATTAAGTTATGATGATAATAATAATAAATTCCCAACAAAAAGAATAGGTTCAAATAAATCATATAATTTTACCATACAGGATGAAATTGATATTGAAGGAATTGTTGATAATAGAAACAGACCTTTAACTGAATTATATTTAACAATTTTATTTAAAGGGTATTCTGGGTTTTTTGCATCAAAAAATAAACCAATGAAACAAGGCTGGGATTTTAATAGAAGTGAGTCAGTTAGTGATTGGTGGGATGATAGTAACACATTATCCAATAGCAATATTATGGCAATATCATATTCAGATGACGCAAAATCAAATTTTTATTATTACAATCCCCCCAATGAATTTGATGGTGATTTTTGTGAATATAATGAATATAATCAAGAGGAGATTGTTATTTCAGATTTTTATTATAAAATAAAACATAATGAAAGTGTTTTTAGGGTTGCTGGTTATGATAATAATAAGTCAGGATATTATTATAAGCCACATAATAGAATGACATTAAAGGTATTTTCAAATTATGTTGAATCAGTTGGTTTAACATCAAAAGATAACATCCCAAGCTATGCATTCTATTCAAAATTTGATGCCCAATTTAGGTGGAGAGATATTTATAGTGTTGGTTTTTTTGATGAGAATTCAAATGGGGTTAATTACCCATATGTTAATGATACATTTTATCCATTTTCAGATGTAATATTCAAATTAATACCAGATACTTCTGGGTATGATTTTAATTCATTATTAAATGATGGGAGCGGTGTTGTTGTAAAACCTATTATTGATGAGTGTGAATAAATATAAATTAAGATTACCAAATGTTAATGATTTAACCATAAGCATTCCTGTTAGTATTAATGTGGAAAATTTAGGTCAAGATGATGTTATTGAACAATATGAAGATACAATAATTAGCAATGCAATAAATGATAAGATAGATTACGAGATAGTTAGATTTCAACATAAGGGATATTTTCCTCCAATTCCAGTGTCAGCATCACCAACACCAACATATACACCAACACCAACCCCAACTATGACCTCTACTGTAACACCAACCAATACGACAACACCAACATATACACCAACACCATCAGTTACACCAACTATACAACCATCAGCATCTGCTACACCAACATTTACACCAACCCCATCAATAACACCAACTATAACACCAACAACTTCAATAACACCATCAATAACACCAACCATAACACCAACAACTTCAATAACACCAACAAATACAACAACTCCAACAATGACGCCAACACCATCAGCAACGGAATTAAGATATTATTCATCAAATAATCTAATAGTATTCAATCAAAATTGTAATTCAAATTAATATGAGTGAATTTAACGTATATGCGCCAACACCTGGTAGTGGATGTTCAAGTTGGTTTAATCATGCAACTAGTGGTGATGCTTGTAATTCAATATTTTGCACAACAATACCAACAACTTGTGTGGGGGATTGTGATAAGTTATATGTGACAAACCAAAGAACTCCACAGAGAATAGAGATTAATGATATTATTTACATTGGGACAGATACTGGTTATGAGATATTACCTGAAGGTTGGTATGTTAGCAGTACAAAGGGTACGGTATTCAATATTAATTCAAGTGGTGTTTTGATAAGTGTCAATACTTGTTCTGGTACAACTTATGTTACAGATTTGGATGGGAATTATTATGGTACAGCTACCATTGGAACACAAACTTGGTTTACAGAAAATTTAAGAACAACAAGGTATAATAATGGTGCTGATATTCCAAATGTAACTAATAGTACAACTTGGAGTAATTTAACAATTGGTGCTTATTGTGCATATAATAATAATAATATTGATAATTGTTTTGGGTATTTGTATAATTTTTATGCAACAACTAATCTATGTCCAACCGAGTATAGAGTTCCCACATTGGCTGACTATGCAACTTTATCCACATATCTGGGGGGTAATAGTATTTCAGGTGGGAAGATGAAAACAGAAGGAGTTGTATGGTGGGATAGCCCAAATGATGGGGCAACAAATACTAGTGGATTTAGTGGTTATCCAGCAGGTAGAAGAGTGTATAATGGTAATTTTAATTTCTTTGGGGAAACGGGTACTTTTTGGACTAATACAACAACTGGATGTATTGTTAATTTTGCCAAAATAATTCAATTAAAATATAATAATAATAATTTGGATTTCCAATGTGATGATAAAAACAATGGGTATTCGGTTAGATGTATAAAAAATTAATATAATGGCAACAGATTATAGTTTAAATATAAAATTTAATTTTTTACAAGGAATTGATATTACCAATAATATAAATTGGAAGACAACGTATTTGACCCCAAATAATGGATATATTGAAAATGATGTAAGATTTAATACAAATAGTTTTAATAATTCATTTTTCAAATTAGATTATTATGACACCCCTTTTAGTAAATCGCAAAAATTATATTTTACAACTATATTACAAGCCAGCAATGGAATTCAATCAAATAATTTAATAATTCCAGAGTATTATTTGGATCACGACATTAATACAGAGGGTTTTTATATTTATTGGTTAAGGGATAAGACAATATTTAATCTTGATACTTTTTATGTTAGTGCAACATTTTTCAATGGTAAAACTGGAATGGTTAAAAGAATGTCAAATATTTGCCAAGGGGATTCAAATTTGAGTGATAGATATAATTTAAATGAAGTTTTTGATTTTCATTATAAATTAAAATTGGATTATGATAATAAGACATATGAATATTTTGATATTAAAAAAGATAATAGGATTGGTATTTCTGGATCACCAATTTTATGGTATGAATATATAAGCAGAAAATGATATATAAAATTAAAATATCCCCTGAGTCGGTATCATCATTAATTAAATACTTTGATTATAGTGGTAAGACAATTGGCGTTTATACTGGTATGACAAATATTTTATCAGGTGGGACAAATGGGGCATCAACATTAACAGGATTAACAATTCCTATTTTGTTAACGCAAGATATTGTTGATATGGGGTATTATTCAGAATTTGATGGTGCAATAACACAAAAAGATGTTGCAACAAACTTTGTATTTTCTGGGGAAAATGATAGTAGAATTTGTGTTTCAAATACCTCAATAGTTAAGACATCAACATTGGATTCTACTTATTTGATAGATTGGGGTGATGGGCAAATTGAACAAATGATATCTCCTAAATTGTGCCATACTTATACCAAATCAGATGGGGAATTTACTTTAACATTAACACAAAGAAATAATTTTGGTTCAAACATTGTCAGTAAGACAATAAAAAAACCATTTAAATTAGCTACCATATCAAATCCATTTGGCACAACATCATATATACCAAATGCTGGTCCTTGGAAGAATACTAATATAAATTATGATTATATCTTCACAGGGGATACTGGATTAAAAAAATATTCATACAATGATGTTAGTTCAGTTGATGTGTCTGGTTATACAAAATCAAGATTAAATGATTTGGCTATTTATGGTAAAGATGAATTTAAAGTTGGTAAGTTGGTAAATAAAAATGGTTTTGAGGGAAAATTAACAGAAATTAAAGAAACCATTTTCACAGCATATACCATTAGCAATATTGATTATATTGATTATCAAAATGGAATAACAATATTTAAAACAAATATTAAAAAAGAGCCAATATACCCAAGTCCAATTGTTAAAAATGATTTATTAATGAAGAGCGTTTCTGATGTTCAAATTTTTTCAAATGTTTTTATTGAGAGGGGGAAAAATTCTGGATATGAAAGAGTTCAAAGACTTGGTGAGGTGAGAACTTTGTTAGATATGGAAAAATATGGATATGGATATTTTAATTTAACAAATAAATAAAGAATAAACTATTTATATTAATATAAAAAAAAATTATGGCAATTGGTACATATGGCACGGTTAGACCTAGTGATGTAAATCCTGAAGATGTTGAGATTATAATGGTTTACTCCCCAACCAGGGATCAGAGTGAAACAATTGTGCAAAAAAAATTATCAGCAACTGATATTTTGACCCCTTATTTTGAGGATGCAAATAATGTTGAATTATTGGGGGGTTTATATAAGTTAACATTACCAGCAACAGAATTTAATGCATTGGGTTATTATACTGTTTATTTAAGACCAGCACAAATTAGAACAAAAATTACTGATTGTGGGGTGTTAAGTGCTCTTCCTAATGTTAAGGGGATTGTTATCAATTTGGATAATGTTCCAGCAGACTTTAGAAATAAATTTGCATCACCCCAAGAGTTGGTTGGGTATCGTGTTGAATATTTAAATAATAAACAAAAAGTTCCAAATTTCTTTAGAATAGTTACATCATCTTTTTTTTGTGAACCCATAGTGACAAATGAAGTAAATACTAGTGTAAAATCAATTAGATATAGATATGTTGATAATGACACTAATTTGGTGTTTTTAACATTATCACCAAGTAGTTCACCTTCAAACAAAACCAATGCAGTTCCATTTATTGGGCAGCCAAATCAAGAAATTATTATAACAAATAGTTATTTCAACCCCACAACGCTTGAAATTGAAATGGTTGAACATGATATATCCACATTGGCAATTGGTTTATTTGGCAACCAAACTAAATCAGTTGAAGATGGTATCTATACTTTATATGATACAGCAAATAATATTTACAAACAATATAATTTATTTGAAGTTAGAAACCAATTTACTAATTTATTATATGAAGTTAGACAAGATAGGGGGGATGATGTTGACATAAGTAAAAATTTAGATAATATACTAGAATAATGCCAAAAATAATTATAACAGATTCACCTGGTAGTGGGGTTGGAGTTTTTGATAATATTGTTGGACTTCAAGTTACTGAAGGAGGGGGGTTAACGCTTGGAACTTTTGAGTTTAGGTCATCCATAACAGATGATGCCCCTATTACTTTATATGTTAATTCATTTAGTAATCCAATAACTCTTGAATCTTTAAGTATTGATAATAATAGTAGTTTTAGGGAATTAGTTTCAAAGGAATTAAATGTTTACCCCAACTATGATTTGACCCAAGTTATGGGGTTTACCTTA
>Ga0164293_10002782_pt1 | contig 14859 bp, 11 predicted proteins | sample GEODES118metaG_FD_111487 | JGI IMG/M metagenome (GOLD analysis project Ga0164293, IMG submission 111487) | Eutrophic lake water microbial communities from Lake Mendota, Wisconsin, USA - GEODES118 metaG | ecosystem: Environmental > Aquatic > Freshwater > Lake | place: USA: Lake Mendota...
ATGACCGACTTCATTTTCATGGTGCGCGAAACCAGCCACATGTTTATTACTGGCCCCGACGTCGTCAAAACCGTAACCGGTGAAGATGTCACGCTCGAAGAGTTGGGCGGCGCAATGAGCCACGCCTCAAAGAGTGGTGTTGCCACGTTTGTCAGTGCAGACGAACAAGCCTGCTTGCAAGATGTTCGTTACCTGCTTAGTTTCTTGCCACAAAACAATCTGGGCGAAGCGCCAACAGGCGATGCAACCGACGACCCAAATCGCTTGTGCGAATCGTTGCGCACCATTTTGCCCGCATCACCAAACCAGCCATACGACATGAAGAAGGTCATTACCGAAGTCATGGACGATGGCGAGTTCTTCGAATACTTCCCACACTGGGCAAAGAGCATCGTGTGTGGTTTTTCTCGTCTCAACGGCCAAGCAGTTGGTGTTGTTGGCAACCAACCAATGATCTTGGCCGGCGTGCTCGACATCGAGTCCAGCGAAAAAGCAGCGCGCTTCGTTCGCACCTGCGACGCCTTCAACATTCCCATCATCACCTTCGTCGACGTTCCAGGCTTCTTGCCCGGCGTCGATCAGGAATACGGCGGGATCATTCGTCACGGCGCAAAATTGCTCTACGCATATTGCGAATCCACCGTGCCACGTATTCAAGTCATCACACGTAAGGCCTACGGCGGCGCTTACGTGGTGATGAACTCCAAGTCCATCGGCGCCGACTTGGCATACGCCTGGCCAACTGCCGAACTAGCAGTAATGGGCCCGCAGGGTGCTGTCGAAATTGTCTACCGTCGCGAGTTGCAACAAGCAGCCGACCCAGTGGCACGACGCGCCGAACTCGTTACCGAATACACCGAAAAATATTCAAACCCGTATGCCGCTGCAGAGCGCGGTTACATCGACGATGTCATCGACCCAGCAGAAACCCGAATCAAATTGATTGCAGGCCTCACCATGTTGCAATCGAAGCGCGAAGAGTTGCCGCGCCGCAAACACGGCAACATGCCGCTGTAGAAAACCATGCAACACGTCATCTCACAAGCCACCACCGCAGAAGAAGCAACAGCAATCGCTGCTGCAATTGAAGCGTTGTGGCCAAAAGTGATGCCAGCTGCACAGCGTGAAAACCCCAACACGTCGTGGCGTTTCAGCGGCCGTTGGTGGAGCGACACCTCGGTAACACGTCGAACCCGACCCGGCTTCTAACGCGTTTCGGCGTCACGCATGACAGCGCCACTTTCCGATCTTCGAGTTGTCGACATTTCCACGGTCTTGGCGGGCCCAAACTGCGCGCGCTATTTGGCCGACTTCGGTGCAGATGTCATCAAAGTCGAGCGCCCCGACACAGGAGACTCACTGCGAGGTATGGCCTGGCGCGACCCGCGCGACGGGGAAGGGCTGTGGTGGAAACTTGTCAACCGCAACAAGCGCAACATTGCCCTCGACTTCAAAAATGAAGAAGACCTTGCACTGTTGCGCAAACTGCTTGACGATGCCCAAGTGCTTGTCGAAAATTTTCGCCCAGGCACACTCGAACGGCTTGGTCTCGCGCCAGAAGAGTTGTTGAAGCGCAATCCCAAACTGGTCATCGTTCGGGTCTCGGGTTTCGGCCAAGACGGCCCCTATGCACCGCGGCCTGGTTTTGCATCCATTGCGGAATCAATGGCTGGTCTGGCCGCAGTAAGTGGCGAGCCAAACGGGCCACCGATGCTTCCTGCCATTGCACTCACCGACGAAGCCACCGGCATCGCCGCCGCATTCGCAACGATGGTTGCCTTGCACTCTGGTGTTGGTCAAGTTGTCGACATCAACTTGCTCACCACAGTTTTTCAAATCATGGGCCCAGTTATTTCGCTCTACAAACTCAGCGGAGAATTGCAGCCACGTCTTGGAAGTGGGCTTCCCTATTCCGTTCCGCGCGGTGTGTATCAATGCAAAGATGGAAAATGGGTTGGTGTATCAGCCTCAAGCGACAGCGTCGCAGCGCGCGTCATGACCGTGCTCGGCGTAGGTAGCGACACTCGTTTTGCAACGTTTTACGGCCGCACCGCAAACCGAGATGAACTTGAAGCGCTCATGGTCGCTTGGTGTGCACAACGCACACGCGACGAAGTCGTGGCAACACTTGCGAAAGCCGATGCCGCTGTAGGCCCAGTATTCGACATGGCCGACATCGCAGCAGACCAGCACTACGCAGCACGACACATGATTGAAACCGTTGGCACAACACCTATGCAAGGGCTCATCGCGTCGTTGTCGCGCACACCAGGCGTCCTACGCTGGGAAGGTCGCGCACTAGATGCCGATCACGAAGACATTGCCAACAATGGCTGGGGATCAACTTCATGACGCAATTTATTGTTTTTGTACTAACAACCGAACCTTGCGCCGAAATACCACTGACCGTTGTTCAACCAACACGAAACTAAAGGCAGACAAGGTAATCGAGCTTGCCACCAAAAATACAGCGCCCTCTATGCGAGTTCCGAAATCGAGCAAATATTCGTCCATCAGTGTTGTAAGTATCACGTGGTTTAGGAACACTCCATAACTCAAATCCCCACACCATTTGTCAAACCTACTTGACTTGTTCGCAAAGTTTGGAACTAGAAAAGTTGCGATGAAAGCACCGAGCAGCACTTCTTTATTGAATTGCATTTCATAAAGTCTGGGATTGATATATAAATATGCGAGCAGCAGCCCGGAGAAAAGACGGCATAAAATTATGTAAGTTTTTTTGCGTTTTATTGAATGATCATTGGAAGACATACCAATGACAAATATAAAAAACACACCCGGTAATAGTTGATACCCGTACCAGAATGGGTTGAGCAATCCAAAATACGGTAAGAGAAAAAACGCCATACTCAGGTAGGCAAGAAAGTAGATCCGTTTCCAATTCAATTTATGCAGTAGGAATGGGATGGTCGCATAAAATGTCAATTCAAGCCCAAGCGACCAGGCTTGTGGAATTAACAATGTACGAGGATTCAAAAACATGTTGAAACCTAGAGGCAGCATCGTCAAATTATGAATCAACAAGCCAATATCAATGTTTTCCCAGTGACTTGACTGAATGTTCAGCACTTGAATACAGAACAAAGCAACCACCGCATAAAAAAAGAACTGAGGAAATAGCCTGACTAAACGATCAACGTAGAAAATTCCAATTTTTTTTATTCGATTAACTTCTCGTCCAGGTTCAAAATATTTCTGCCAAAGAGCAACCATCACAAAGCCACTTATTGCAAAGAAGTTGACAACTGCTACCGAACCCGAGTTGTAACGGCCGATGCTTCCGGGGTCCCAACCAAGATTTGTGAAATATTCAAGCCTTATATGTGAAAAAACTACGAGCAGTGCTAATACAAGCCGCAACTTTCCCATTCCCAATTTTTGTATCACTCCAACTTTTTTTTTGATAAAGACTTTTGATTTCAATAAAAACCTAAATGTCTTTCCTGCATAATCACGGTCAGACTTGAACAAGGTTTACGTATGCAATGGTTGTGGATCCGTGAACGAAACTTAGCAGTTTTATTGATTTGCTTAGTGCCTTAGCGCCTTTTGGGCTAGATGTGTTGCGATAACTCTCAGGGTTTTACATTTTTATCGTTAAAAGGCTCAATCTACTCAGCTACAACAACCCGCACTAAGACCCGATCAAGTCGATACTGCTACGGAGCAAGTGTTTGACACGGTCTACGCTGGAAGTGTCGGTTATTAGATGACGAAAACGAAAAGATCGCCAAAACGGCTGGGGAGCAACTTCATGAAGCATTGGTCGCGCGGGGCAAAGGTTCTTGCGCTCACTTCCATTGGCGTCATGCTCGTTTCACTCGATATTTCCATTGTCAACGTGGCCTTCGGCTCCATCGCGACAGACTTCGGCCCCGAAAGCCGCCGCACACTTACTTGGGTTTTTTCTGCTTACAACATCGCGTACGCAGCAGGGTTGCTTACCGCGGGCAGGCTCGCCGATGCCTTCGGCCGCAAACGAGCATTTCTTACCGGCCTCTTCATTTTCATGATTGGTTCTCTCTTGTGTGCAATTGCACCAACTGCACTCGTGCTGGTTGCCGCCAGAATCGTGCAGGCAATTGGTGGTGCAATCCTGACTCCCGCATCTCTCGCACTGGTTCTGCCCGAGTTTCCCGTTGAGAAACGATCCGCCGCAATCGGTATCTGGGGCGCAGTCGGCGCTGTTTCCGCCGCAAGCGGTCCAATTGTCGGTGGCTTCCTCGTCGACACGTTTAGTTGGCACGCAGTATTTCTTGTCAACACACCTTTGTGCATAGGTGCACTCATCATCGGTTCCCGTTTGTTGCGCGAATCGCGAGACGAGAGCGCACCGCGCACCGTCGACTACATGGGGGCCGCACTGGCCGTCAGCGGAGTTGGCATGCTCACGCTCATGATCGTGCAAAGCGACGAATGGGGTTGGGTGACGCAACGTGCACTTGTCGTGTTCGGCATCTCTGCACTACTTATCGTGCTCTTTGTTCTTCGCTGCAACACCGTTGCACACCCCGTGCTCGATCTGAAGTTGTTCAAACTTCCATTCGTTACCGCATCTGCCATCAGTGGCTTTGGCTTCACCATGGGCTTTTACTCACTTATCTTCGTCAACACTCAATGGCTGCAAAGCGTGTGGCTATTTAGCCCATCTCTTTCCGGTCTTGCTGCAATTCCCGGCCCAATCACCGCAGCGCTCGTGGCGGCGCCTGCCGGCCGCATTGCCCAACGCATCGGTCATGGCAAAGTTGTTGCAGTCGGCGCCCTACTGCTCGGCAGTGGCAATCTCTTTCTCAGTTCGCAAGTCACTACCGAAGTGCACTACTGGTCGTTATACCTGCCCACCATGATCTACACAGGCTTTGGTGTCGGCATGTGCATCAGCACCATCAGTAGTTCGGCAACTGCATTTCTGCCTCAGCCAAAGTTTGCAATGGGTTCCGCGCTCAACAACACCGCACGGCAGGTTGGTGCAGCACTTGGTGTTGCACTCGTCAGCGCCATGCTTGTTGCGGCATCAAAAACGTCCGATCCGCTGCAGGGCTTCCACAACTCATGGCACCTCACTGCTGGCATTATCTTCGCTTCGGGCATTGCCATGCTGGTGCTGTTTAGACGGCCTACCGAAGCGCAGCTTGCCGCTGCCGTTTAGTCGCTAGTTCTGTAATAACCCAATAGGGCAAGAGACACCAGTGCCGCCGATGCCGCAGTAACCAGTTGGATTCTTTTCCAAATATCGCTGGTGATAATCCTCGGCAACAAAGTATTCGGGTGCCATCACGATTTCTGTGGTGATTGCAGGAAATCCTGCACCTAACAAATTCGGCTCAAACTGTTGCTTGCTGGCTTGTGCTTGTGCCAACTGAGCTTCGGTAGTGCACATGATTGCGCTTCGATATTGCGTGCCAACATCGTTTCCTTGGCGCATTCCCTGCGTTGGGTTGTGGTTCTCCCAAAATACTTTCAACAGTTCAAGAAACGAGATTCGTGTTGAATCAAAATCCACACAGACAACTTCCGCATGCCCCGTATCCAAGTAACACACCTCTTTGTAAGTTGGGTTCTGCGTTCGGCCCCCGGCATAACCAACTGATGTAGAAATTACGCCCTCTGTCGTCCACAGCAACCGCTCGGCACCCCAAAAGCAGCCCATTCCAAACAGCACTCTTTCGGTAGTGGTTCGCAACTCAGCATTCATACCTGTAATGCTAAACGGCAACCATGAACAGTGCACAACCAACCATTCGTTTTCTTACCCCAGAAGATTTTGAAGACGTATTAGAAATCAACAACTCGAATGTCCCAGCAGTGGGCGAACTAACCCACGAAAAACTGCAGTACCTCGTCGATCACTCACTTCATGCGCTTGTGATACAGCGCGGCACAACAGTTGGGTTTTGCATCACTTTTGCACCCAACGCCCCCTACGACAGCCTTAACTATCAGTGGTTCTGCAACCGCTATACGCAGTTTGTTTATCTCGACCGAATCGCCTTCGTTCCTCAAGCGCAAGGAATGGGGCTCGGCAAATTGCTCTACCAACACATAGAGCGCCTCATGCATCAAACGGGTCTGATCCAACCGTTGTGCTGTGAGGTGAATGTAGAGCCACCCAACCCGGGTTCGCTGCGTTTCCATCAATCAATTGGGTTTCTAGAAGTGGGCCAGCTTGCGCCAACCCAAGATAAACGGGTCTGCCTCCTCGCAAAAGAGATATCCGCAGTGTCGCTTTAACGTGATTGGGCTTCTTACAAATCCGCGTGGTCTACAGGGAGTACCATTTTTAATCGTGTCGTTGTTCGACAGTTTTGCAAGACCTCACAAAGAGGTTTTTGGCAAAGGTGAATGCTCTTGTCTTGTCTCATGCGCCGTAATCAACACTTCAGCGTCTACAGAGAACGCAATTTATGACCATCAACCCTAAACCAGCAATAAGTTACGCGCCGTTGGGTCGTTTTGAACGGATCATCGGTTTCGTTACGTCGATGATATTTTTTCAACTCATTGTCGGTTTTGCAAGAGTCAATCCAAAATCAACAGAATGGCTCTTGGGTGGGGACGCCGCCGAGAATTATCTCGGTTGGGAATTCTTTCGCCAATCATCTCTCAGCAATTTTCCAGTGGGTTCATTACCAAACTTTGGTGTCGGATTCAGTTCGTCAATCGTATTTACCGATTCAATCCCACTAATTGCAATCCCATTAAAGTTTCTTTTATTCGCTTACCGCGGCCCATTTCAATACTTTGGTTTTTGGCTTCTCTTGTGTTTCGTGCTTCAGGGTTTTTTTGCACAAAAAATTGTCAGCCGGTTTTCAAACAGTAAAACACTTCGTTTGTTCAGTCCGATTCTCTTTCTCATAGCGCCCATTTTTCTCTACCGACTTACATTTGATGGCTTCGGTCACCTAGCGCTAAGTGGTCAATTCATTGTCCTCTGGGCAATAGATGCGGCGCTATCAAACAACCCGAAGTCACGTTCATGGATAGTCCTCGCCCCTGTATCAGTACTTATTCATTTTTATCTTTTTGCGATGGTGCTGTCGTTCTTTTTTGCTTGGTTGGTATTTCAATTTTTCTCAAACAAGTCAAAAGGTTCGATTCTTCAAATAGTCTTGAGAAATAGCATTTATTCTGGGGTGCTTACCCTCATTGCGTTCTACTTCGCGGGTGGGCTGATGGCTAATGCTGCTACATCATCTGGGTTCGGTGTTTACCGCTCTTCGCTCACTTCATTCATCGACCCTCAACCTTCATTGGACACTTCATGGTCACATGTTCTGGGCAATGTTTCAGATTTGCAAGGAAGTTCTGAGGGATTTGCGTTCGTTGGGCTGGCTTCTATCCTGCTCATTCCCTTTGTTGGTTATGGATTGAATTGGGTGTTTCAAATGAGGCATCACTCTTTGGTCTCAGTCATTCTCGTCTCGGTCGCACTTTCACTATTCGCGCTGTCTCCTTCTATTTCTATTGCGAGCCGAGAATTGTTCAGCTACCCAGTTCCCAACGCTCTTACTCCAATATTTTCTGCCTTTCGATCCGCTGGCAGATTTTCATGGCCGGTCGTATATCTGATCTTGATTCTTGCCATCATTGGCATTGAACGATTGAGGGTTCGCAATGGACTCTTTGTTGTTTTGATTCCATTGCTGACGGTAATTCAGGTATGGGACAGTTCGACAGCAATTGCAAACACGAAGGAGCGCTTCGAAGAGTCCAATTTTGTTTCGGTCTTATCAGACCCACTTTGGAGTGAATTCGCTGCAGACTACAAACATCTCGTTGTTATTCCGCCCCTCAATAACGACCCCAATTGGATTGATTTTGCGTTACTCGCTAACTCTTTCAAACTGACAACCAACGCTGCCTATGTCGGCAGATCTGATGAGGCGCACATTTCTCAGCTAGCGGTCGATCTTCAAGGCTTACTAGATCGTCGTAAGTTCGATGCCGACACGTTATACGTGCTCACAAATTATCCACCCAACCCACTCGCCGATGCTCTTGTCGGCCTTAATGGTTCACCACTCGTGGGTGGTGCCACCATCACTAGGCTGAACGAGTTCGTTGTAATCGCGCCCTAGAAGGTTCCATTAAATGAAGACACCCGATTCGATGAAGCGTCTGCTTGGCCAAAGGGTGCTTCTTTCACTTTTTTTTGGAACGCTTGCATTTATTTCCCTCACTGGTGGTTCCATTTTCCTGCCATCCAATGATCAATGGTTGATGATTGGAGATGCGGCGCAACATCAGATTGGTTGGGAGTTCTTTCGAACCACAGCCCTGTTTCAGTGGCCTATAGGTCTGAATCCTTCATTGGGTCTTGTTTTTTCAAGTTCTATTGTTTTCACCGACTCCATCCCCCTTGCGTCCTTTCTGTTTAAACCTTTTTCAATCATTTTGGGATCTTCATTCCAATACTTCGGGCTATGGATTTGGCTGTGTTTCGTTCTCCAATATCACTTTGCCCATCGAATCATTTCAAAATTCAGCACCGAGCAGTTGACAATCACCCTCTCGTCATTGTTTTTCGTTATTTCGCCTCCATTCCTTTACCGCATGATCCACGACGGTTCAGGGCACATTGCCCTTGTCAGTCATTTCCTTATCCTTGCCGCGATTGATTTGTATCTAGATCATCGACTTCGTCTCAAAATCTGGATCATCCTGCTTTCGGCAGGCGTATTGATCCAGGCCTACTTTGTTCCAATGCTCCTTGCCATTTGGGTGGCCAGCATCGTGAGAAACGTGCTCTCCAAGCGACAGGGTGTACGGCAAGCATCAATCCATCTGTTTGGCGCTCTCGGCGTTTTACTCTTCGTCGCATGGGCTGCCGGTTACTTCGTCGTGGGCTCATCCTTTAACCCAGCTGGTTGGGACTACGTATTTCGTTGGCAACCTTTATCGTTGGTCGACTCCGGCACCGACGGCTCTACTGGCTGGTCTTATCTCTTCCGCAACACTGCGCAATTAGCCGGCGACACCGAAGCGTTCAGCTTTCTCGGCTCTGGTCTTTTGCTTCTCGCCATGATCGTGTCTGCACGACAGTTGTTTATAGCAAACACTACAAAGTCTAAAGTTTTCCAATTTTCCGTCTCTGCATTACCGTTAATCGCTGCGCTAGCAATATCTCTGTATCGACACTCGATCGAATTAGCCGCTTTTTTTAACCTTGCTTCATTTCTTTCGTTGGTCTCTCTTCTTCTGGTTGCAGGCTGGAAGCAATTCAAGCCGTCAAGCGGTGGGGGGGTAATTTCATACCGACCTCTCGTTATTTCTTGCCTGCTTTTAGGTATCTACAGCATGACAAACAAGGTTGGCCTTGGAACAAGACAATTCTTCGAATATCCACTGCTGCCAGGCTTGAAGGAGTTCACACAAACCTTCCGCACTCATGGACGATCTATTTGGCCTGCTTTTTACGGGATCACACTTTTGATCATTATTGGATCATTTTCTATGATCCCCAAAAAACTACGGAGTGCAGTATTGGCAGCGGCATTGCTCTTCCAGATTGTCGACAGCACGAGGGCATTTAACGGAGTGCGTGAACGATTTACGAACACTCCCGAATGGACATCTCAGCTTAAAGATCCTCAATGGGACATCTGGGCTAAGCAATACAAGAAGATCTTGGTTGCCCCACCATTGAATAACGACGGAGGTGATCTGTGGTTAGACATCACCGAATATGCCGCGTCCAACGGCATGTCTACAAATAGCGGCTATTTCTCTCGCTACGACACCGCGCTTTATGAGGCTGAATACCTACACCTAAAAGAAAAATTGACGGGTGGAGAATTCGAAGACTCCACCATCTATGTAGTACTTGATATCGAGTTATGGTTGAAATTATTGGGTAACCCAAAGATCAAGGAATCAAAAATGAGTACAGTTGATTCTTTGCATGTTCTTTCGCCATAAACCAAATTAATGCGTTTAGATCTTGATTTGTGGCAGTAGCGCTGCCTTCCCCTTGTTGTTCAAAGGATTAGTGAAATACAGCACGATTGTGCTCAGCACCACGACTGTCCACAGCGTCGCTGACAAAAGCAGTCGATTGGAGATGGGTAGATTTCCTACAAGCGTCGCGAAGGAAATCACAATCGCCATAATCACTTCTGCATATCTTCCCCTAAGCGATTTACCGGTCTCTTTACCTTCAACATGAATTTCTCGAGGAATCGCAAGAACAGCAATAATGCTCCAAATAAGTATGTAAGGGCTACCAGTAATCGCCATCTGCACGGATGAAAATGAAACAACCAACTTGATCCATACAGGGATGGCCCGCATGACGAGTACAATAGAGACCAAAGACATCCATATAAAGAATGAAATTACGCTAAGCGACGAAAGAAACACATCTGCAAATGATTTATTGACTATAAATTCAAGTACGAGGCGATAGAACGATGATCCCGTCCTCAAGGCATTTTCTGCGGGTTCTTGTGAAGCAAAATTCAGAGTTGTTTTGATGAACGTGGAGAAATTGCCAATCGTCGATCCAGAATAGGAAAACATTACAAAGAGATTAAGAAGTAAAGTCGTAAGAAACAGTTTAAAAATTGTACTTAATCTATTGCTTCCAATAACGAAGGTAACAATTAATGGAAGAGCCAGAAAGGTTTTGAGGCTTATTGCAGTTGCGATGAGAATCAGAGTAAGTGGAGAAGCCTCAAATTTCTTCGTCAAGTGAAACATCGCAATACCCATAAGTGGAATCGCGATCAATAATAAATTCCCTCGATCCAACACCAGGAGTGCGGTCATATTGAGTGGTACCAGTGTCACCCAATAGAGGACCCTCGTTGCAAACGTCTCACCTGCTGTCCAACAGTGAACAAGGAAAATGCTGGAGAAGAGTGAAATGGCAATGAACAGAGGCGCAGTCCATGATTGGCCGAATACCCCAAAAAGGGACACAAGGTTGATTCCCACCGGTAAATGTTGTGTGGGCGAAACTCCCCATGGGTTAGCCCATGCGGCAGATGTTAGAAGGTCTTGTAAGTCTCCAAAATAATGAACGCCCCATAGGGGCTTGGTTTTGTACAACGTTCCATTCGCTTGCCACGGAGGATCAGCGACTGCCCACAATCCGACATTAACGCCCTCCATTGACTGGGTGTACCAAGCATTCAATAATTTTGCAACGATCACGATTACCTGGATAATGAGCATTGAAGCAATGATTGTGTTTTTCGAAAGAACTATGGAAATCTTGGGAAAACTCATTTTGTTCATATTGAGTCATTTCTGGATTGCCAAATTCTCATTACAAAAAATGCGCATCCGTAAACCGCAAAGAGATACATGATGTGTATTCGGTAGTTGCGCTCAATACCTAGCGGCTCTTTGCCGATTACGCCTGTTGAAAACTTGACACTGAACTCATTGTCGAATGATGCTACGCCAACGGCCCCAGAACCCGAACAAACTTGCGCAGAGGGCTGTAGATCGGTCACAACATTGTATTGCGAATGCGTAAAGGGCTTTGTTAACTTTGTTCTAATGATTAGATCTTGCCGGTTTTGTCTTTGAATTTTAAAAAGCCAAATTTCTACCTCGTATCGGGTGGCGTCCACGTCTCCCATATCAACTTCGTACCAAAATTCGCTAATCGGTGGAATTATCTCTGGCCCAGAAACATAATTTGTTGAATTTGGATTTGAAAAATACATAATCAGCTGTCGTTCTTCATTCGCAACTAATCGAATTCCTTGATCCTCATCCGTCAACCTCAAAACCTCAACATCCTCGCTGTTCAATTCGAGATATCCATCAAGATTTACAATCATCGCTTTTTGCAACACTTCTAAAGGTTCGCAGATCTCATATGTCGAAAATGGGGTTGAACTACCCGAGCTTGTTGCCCGAATTATTTCTTTTTGATCAGTTAATTTTGAAAAGCTTCGAAGATCCGACACGTTCCGCTGAATAACCACAGCGGCTAATCCCATGGTTAACAACAGTGCGACTGTCACTGGCAATCGAAACCTAATAATTTGCTGATTCACATGCAGAGAATACCCCAAGGTCCGCGTATCGGGCACTAGGTTTTAAAAATGGCTGTTCTAAAGCATTTTTTGCTTCAACCGCTCCTCTTCGGCTTAACTGCTTTTTGTGTTTTTTTCACATTCGTTTTTGCAATGGGTTTTGAGCCAGTTGAAACCCTAAAAATTTCACTTCTGTTTTTGTTTATCGCACTACTTGTAACACCCAATCTTGCATTTATAGATATCTCCTCGAATTTTTCCGAGTTTCTGACCCGAATATTTCTTGGACTTTCAATGTTTTCATGTACTTGGGTATTCGTTGTCTCAACTGAGGCATCAATAATCCAACTATTTTTACCTCTGGGTTTAGCGCTTTGTCTTTATCTAATTCGAAGGTTGGAATTGCATCCAAAGTCAAGGCGGGTAAGTAATTGGCGTTGTGATAACGCTGGTAGTGCTTCGATGGTGGTGTTGTCCACTTGCATTATTTTATTCCTCCGCGGTTGGTCGCATCTTTTATTTCTTGTGGTGCCACTAATTGCGGTCGCATTTCTTTTTAAACCTCGAACTACTCAGCGGCTGCGTTTATTCAAGTCTGGAGTGCTTCAACCCGTCCTAATTATCTTTGTTATTGGTGGAGCGTGGATGAGCAATCATCTGGTTCAACCCTTATCGTCGATGTATTGGGTTAGTTATGACCAAGTTTTTCGTTCTGCAATGGCAACAGGCCTCACACGGTGGGGATGGAATGATGCCAATTTTGGCACTGGTCATTCGTTTACGTACCACTGGTTAACCGAAGGTGTGGGTGGAGTTCTTTCTCGCATCTCGGGCATTCACGAAGCCGACGTTATCTCGCGGCTCTTGCCGGCTCTTGCAACTCTCTTTGCAGTTTCAGTTGTATCTCTGATTCTCTCAATGTTTCACCTAAAGCCATTGGTGAAATTTGCCGTTCCGATTCTATTTGTCTTTCTTGAAGGTTCGTTTGAGCTGTTTTCGGTCGGAACGCTTTTTGGAGCTTCGATTTATCTACTTTCAATCTTTGTGTTTGTAATCCACGATCCAGATCACTTCACATCGCGCCTTTGGGTCTATTCTCTTCTCCCCTTCCTTTCACTGATTAGCCAATCAGCACTGGGGCTCTCATTGGTTGTAGGTCTATTTATAGCGACCATTTTTCTCACGTTTAAGAAAATTGTCGTTCTGCGTGTTGCAATGGGAAACCTGTTATTTATGGGTTTGACAGTATTTTTGATGCAGCAATCAGTTTTCCGTAGTGCATCTGTCCTTGGCGATACGTCCTTAATCTCCTTTGAACCGTTCCTTCGCTTTCCTACCATAAAAGTCGCTTTGGGTACCCAACTAGATAGCTCAACGATCGAGATCTACATCAATTCGTTGTTTTTCCTTCTCTTATTGATTGCTACGTACTTGGTCTCCTTTTCTCGCCGACCAACATCACCGGCAGAATCAAGATGGCAATTGATCATTGGTGCTCAATTATTGAGTTCGATGTTGTTGCTTAACTTTTTCCCTTTAGGAAATTATGGAGGGAAATTCCTTTCCCCAGTAGGGGTTGTTGGTTTACTTTCCGGATTGATTGCCGTATCCGGTGTTGCTTCTCGTTTCACAAAGCAACGATTGGCGTTGTTTTGTATCTCCGCCTTTGGCCTAATTATGTTAACACGTTGGTTTTTGTTGAGTATTGCCGACCTCTCAAATGATTCATATAGCGCCGTTATTTTGGTTGGTATTTTTATTCTTTTTTTGGTCTCAACTTTTGGGATCGGTCGGATTAGAAAACATGGGGATTTCAATCAACCAATCAACTCATTGCGCTTTGCATTACCCACATTCGTGATTATTGCCTGCATCTTCATTTGGCCCCGAAGTGATATTTTCTCCCGCGTCCATGAAGGCGTTGCCTCTCAAAACAGTGATGCTTCTTTTATGTTGGGTGGAACTGATTTGGCAGAATGTCTCGACTTCATTCGTGTGAATTCGCCAACCGAGTCGATCGTTGCAACAGGAATGTGGCGCCTTCCATATTTGACGGATGAGCGTTACGTAATTACGAGTTTGTTGTCGCAGCGTCGGACACTTGTTGATGGTCCGACCTTTGATCACATCAACTGGCCCTCACGCGCCAATTTTGAAGATTTAAAGAATATTCATACGGAGTATTCCAATTCGCTAACTGATTCTTCACGGTCCAAGTTGGTTCGCCTTGGCGCAGATTATTTTTTATTGGACACTCGGTTTGACAACCCTGATCGAACGTGGACGACTCTTGTCGGGCAAAATGTGCTGCTTGAAAACAGTCAATGCAGCGTGATCAAACTTGACTAAGTGAATTCTGGTGCGCTCGGCCGGAGTCGAACCGACAACCTTCTGATCCGTAGTCAGATGCTCTATCCATTGAGCTACGAGCGCTTAACGACACCTGATCCTACTTGCGGTTTTGGCCACACTCCACCTGCCTCTACTCCCAGGGGGCCCAACCATTGCGCTGATACAGGCGATAGGCGGCGGCGGCGTTAAGACGTGGGTCAAACATTTGGCTTGGACTGGCAATACCCACGTTTGGCAGCCACGAGGTGTGCCAGCGGTAGTAGATCTGGAAAAGGCCATAGCAACACTTACTCCCACTCAGTGCCGACGGGTTGAATCTACTTTCCCGTTCGGCAATTGCTAATGCTCGTTCTTCTAAGTGATCGGGCCACGCGTCGCGAATGAATTGCATAACTTCGGCCTTCGTGAAGTCATTTTTGGGGTGCTTTGCAGCTGGGCTAGCAACCGCGGGAATGCACACTTCATCACCGGGCAAGATGGGTGTCGACTGTTTGGC
>Ga0164293_10002784_pt1 | contig 14853 bp, 12 predicted proteins | sample GEODES118metaG_FD_111487 | JGI IMG/M metagenome (GOLD analysis project Ga0164293, IMG submission 111487) | Eutrophic lake water microbial communities from Lake Mendota, Wisconsin, USA - GEODES118 metaG | ecosystem: Environmental > Aquatic > Freshwater > Lake | place: USA: Lake Mendota...
GCGCTGTTCCGGCAGCGGCTGTTCCAGGAGCCCTGGTCAGTGATCTGCAGGCGAGGCCACCCCATGTTCGGCGGCGGGATGGACCCGGACCGGCTGGCCCGCGTGCTGCACGTCCACGTGTCGCCCACGGGATCGGGCCACTACGGGCGGCTCGTCGACAGCGCCTTCGCGCAGCAGGGCCTGCAGCGCACCTTCGGCGTCACGCTGCCCCACTTCGACGCATGCGCCGCGGTCGTCGAGGCCAGCCACCTCGTCGCGCTGGTCCCGCAGCGCGTGGCGCGCGGGGCCATGCGGGCCCACGCGATCGAGATGCACGCGCCGCCCTTCGCCGTGCCACCGATCGAGGTCTCCATGTTCTGGCACGAGACCGCGCGCCTGAGCGCAACGCACCAGACGGTGCGGCGCCACCTGACCGACCACTTCCAAGCCGGGGCCGGCCAAGCCGGACCTTGAACAGCGCGCGCCCGGCGCACTGCCGCGGTCATCTGCTTCCCTGATGGTCTGTATGGCGCCGGGGCCCTTGCGGCACCTTGGCGCCACGGGAACGATGCACGGCGCGGGATGCAAGGCCTTTCCGGCCGCCACGCGCCGACGCACCACCACCACGGAGACAAAGGAGGGGTCATGCTCAGGAGAACCACGCTGATCACCGCAGGAACGCTGCTCGCGGCCCTGCTCACGGCCACGACCGCCCAGGCGCAGGCCGCTTACCCCAGCCGCCCGATCCGCCTGATCGTGCCCTTCCCGCCGGGGGGCATCACCGACATCCACGCACGCACCTTCGCGGAACGCATGTCAGCGCGCCTGAACCAGCAGGTCATCGTCGACAACCGGCCCGGCGCGGGTGGCCGCATCGGCACCGAGATGATCGCGCGCGCGGCCCCAGACGGCTACACGATCGGCATCATCAACGGCGCCACGCTGTCCTTCCTGCCGGCCCTCGTGCCCAACCTGCCCTACCGCTCGATGGAGGACTTCCATCACCTGGCCAAGACGGTGGTGAGCTGCCCGATGGTGGTGCTGAACCCCGCGGTGCCCGCGAACACGCTGCGCGAGTTCGTCGCCTATGCTCGCGAACGGCCGGGCCAGGTCAACCTGGGCACGCCGGGGAACGGCAACTTCGCGCACATCCAGGGAGAGCAGCTGATGAAGCTGGGCAACATCAAGCTCACCCACGTGCCCTTCAAGGGCGAGGCGGAAGTTCTGCGCGACCTGATCGCCGGCCACGTGCAGCTGACCTTTGCCGCGGCAGTGGCGCCGCAGGTCGCGGCCGGGCAGGTGAAGGTGCTCGCGACGACCTGCCCGCGGCGCTCGGTCACCTTCCCGGACAGCCCGTCCATCGTCGAGGCCGGGTTCCCGGATCTCGCGGGCGAGGGCTGGCAGGGCATGGCCGCGCCGGCCGGCCTGCCGGCGGCCATCTCCGAGACACTGGCCAACGCGATCCGCCTGGCCGCCGCCGACACCGCGGTCGTCCAGCGCATGACGGCGGCGGGCCTGTCGGTCGACTTCCTCGGCCCGGGGGAGTTCCGCGACTTCATCGCCAGGGACATGGCCCGCTGGAAGCAGCGCATCACCGAGTTCAACATCAAGCTGGATTGAGCGCCTGCATGCCCGAGCCCACCCTCCACCCGCCGCGAGGCCGGACCCCATGAGCGCGCGCGCTGTCCCCGACCTGCTCGTCGACGTGCTCGTCGACGCCGGCATCACCCACGTGTTCGGCCTGCCGGGCGGCAACACGATGGAGTTCTGGAAGGCCTTGCACGGGCGCGAGCACCAGATCCGGGCCATCGTCCCGCGCGACGAGCAGACGGCCGCGTGCATGGCCGACCTGTACGGCAAGCTGACCGGCAAGCCTGGTGTCTTCTGCGCCCAGGGCGTGTTCGCCGGATCGATCGGGATGTTCGGCGTGATCGAGGGCTTCCTGTCGCACACGCCGATGCTGGTGATGTCGGAGATGTCGGAGGTCGACCGCTTCATCTTCCACGGCCCGATGCAAGGGGCGACGGGCAGCTACGGCTCGGTGGACCTGCCGGCCATCCTGGGTGCCGCTACCAAGTATGTGGCCGTGGCCCACCACCCGCGCGAGGCGGTGATGGGCACGCAGCTGGCCCTCAAGCACGCGCTGGCGGGCTGCCCGGGCCCGACGGCGGTGCTCTACCGCAGCAACGCGCTGAAGGCCGAGTTGCCGGCGGACATCTTCCCGGCCATCGAGGACACCCGGTCCTACCTGGACGTGCAGAAGACGCAGCCGCCCGAGGGGGCGATCCGCGCCGCGGCCGAAGCCCTGGCCGGCGCGCGGCGGCCTGTCATCGTCGCCGGCAACGGCGTGCGCCTCGCCCAGGCTGGCACGGCGCTGCGACAGGTGGCGCAGCGCCTGGGCGCCCCGGTGGTGACCAGCCACCTCGGCAAGGGCACGCTCGAGGAGACCCACGCACTCGCCTTCGGCACGATGGGCTACACCGGAACGCCGCTGGCCAACGAGACGGTGGCCAATGCCGACGCCGTGCTGGTCGTCGGCTGTCGTCTCAAGCCCCAGGACACCTGCTTCGGCAACCCGCGCATGATCGACCCGAAGCGGCAGGTGGTGGTCCAGGTGGACGTGGACCCGCGCCACGCATCGTGGACCGTGCCTGCCAAGCTCGCCCTCGTCGGCGACGCCCGGCTCACCCTGGAGCTGCTGGACGAGCAACTGGCGCCGCGCGTCGACAGCGCCCGGAGCGCCGCGCAGCTGGCCGCGCACACCGCGCTGAAGGCGGCGCGGGCCGCCCACCTGCACCCGACGCTCGGGTCCGAAGCCATCCCCTTGCTACCGCAGCGCGTGGTCGGCGAACTCAATGCCGTGGTGCCGGAAGACGCCATCGTGTGCACCGACGCCGGCAACAGCCGTCACTGGATGGGGCATCACTTCCAGACGAAACGCGCGAACAGCTACTTCGGTACCGGCGGGATCGGCGGCGTCAGCTGGTCGATGGCTGCCGCACTTGCCGCGCAGATCATCGCGCCCGAACGCCCAGCCATCGGTGTGTGCGGCGACGGCGGCTTCGCGATGCAGATGCACGTGCTGCTGTCGGCGGTTCAGTACGGGGCCGCGCCGGTCTACGTGGTCATGAACAACTCCGCGTTTGGCATGACCGGGCAGGCCATGGGCGAGCGCTCGGTCGGCAATGACCTGCCCGAGACCGACTACGCCGCCATCGCGCGGGCCTGCGGCTGCCACGCGGAACGCGTGACCCGCCCGGGCGACGTCGCGCAGGCGTTGTCGGCGGCCCTCGCGCTGCGGCGGCCGGCCGTCATCGACGTCGTGATCGACCCCGCCTCGAACATGAAACGGGAACTCTACTCCCCCTACGCCACCGAGGCGCTGGCCGCGGCGGCGACGCGCACGTACTGAGCGCCCCCAGGGCCGGGCTGAGTCGAGCCCTTGCCGCGAGAAGGCGTGTCTCAGGCGGCGGTCCGGCGCGGGGTGGCGTACAGCGGCTCCAGCCCCCGGGCGCGGAAGGCGGGGCCATGCGCCGGGTGCGCAAAATGCTCGAGCATCGCGCGGGCCAGGTCAGCGCGGGGCGAGCGGGCGAAGACAGCACTCGAGGTCTCGAAGGTCCGCTGCACCTCCTCCGGAATCGGCCCCACAACCTCCAGACCCTCGATGCCGAGCAGCTCGGGCACCTGCTGCAAGGCGAGATCGGCCTCGCCGGCCACCACCACCGGCCCGACCGGCCCGCCAGGCCGCGTGACGATCCGGCCCTGCAGGTCGCCAGCAATGCCCAGCCGGGCCAGCAGCGCCGGCACGTAGCGACCGCTGGCACCTTCCAGCGTGTGCGTGATCGAGCGCGCCGAGACCAGCGCCTGGCGCAGCGCGGTCACGGTGCCGATGTCAGGATGCGGGAAACCGTGCCTCACCGCCACGCCCATGCGCGCGTTCGCGAAAGGGCGCAGGCTGTCTGCCACCACCCAGCCGGCCGCCGCCAGTTCCTCGAGCATGGCGCTGCCGAGCACGACGGCATCGGCCTGGGCGCCGTCCTCGATGCACTGGCGAACAGCCTTGGCGGTGGCCACGTGGAGCCGGACCGCGCAACCCGAGCCGGCCTCGAAATCATGCGCCAGCTCCTCGAGCAGGGCGCGGGTGCTGTTGGAGCACATCAGGTCCAGGCAGACAGTCATCGGTGAATCCCGGGTGGCAGGGTTGAGAGCGCGCGGTCGGGGCCCCGGCCTCACGGTGCAGGCCAGCCGGAGGCACCAACCTGCGCGCGCACGGGGGCGCGCCAGCCCTGCAGCGGTGTCACATCCAGCCCCAGCGGCACGGGCAGGTAGCGCAGGGGTCCACGGTCCGTCCGGGCCCAGCGGCAATGGCGCTCCACGTCCTGAGGCAAGGCGGACGCGGGCTCGTGACGGGTGCCGAAGGCTTCGGCGTACATGCCGGTGCGGGCCAGGCTGACCTTCACGTGCCAGCTGCCCCCCACCTCGGACCGCAATTGCAAGGCCCGGGCGACGCCGAGCGCGCCCAGGTAGCCGGTCAGGTAGTCGCAAGGGTAGGTCCACAGGGGAAGGGGATGGTCCGGCTCGCCCTGGCCGACAGCCAGGCCGGTGGCGGCCTGGCCCATCAATTCCCAGCCCGGACGCTCGATCCACGGCCCGGCGTGACCATAGCAGTTGATCGAGACGTAGACGATGCCTGCCTGGCGGCGGCGGGCCGCCAGCGCCTGCGGCCCCAGCCCCCGGCGCGCCAGGGCTCCGGGACGAAAGCTGTCCACGAGCACGTCGCAGGCATCAGCCAGCTGCAGGCCAAGGCGGCGCCCTTGTGCATCGTCCAGGTCCGCCTCCAGCAGACGCTTGCCGTGGCTGGTCTCGAGAGCGTAGGACTCGACGTTCGGCAGCCGGGCGGGCGTGGATACCACGACATCCGCGCCTGCAGCCGCCAGCAGCCGTCCGCAGGTGGGGCCGGCCAGGATGCGCGTGCAGTCGAGCACCCGCACGCCTGACATTGCACCCTCACCCGGGTGCCAGGGGCAAGGCGGCACCGCGTCGGCATCGCCGATGCGCGCGATCGCCACGAGCGGCTCCGCGGCCAGCGTCCGCCCCGCATCGGTGGCCTGCCATGCGGTTGCGCTGCGGCACAGCACGCCGCACAGGCGGTGCGCCGCCAGCAGTTCCTCGAGCTCCAGACCGTCGCGCCGAGAGACCGCTGCGGCGACCGACTCGAGCGACGCCTGCGCGCCGAGCACCCTCAGCGTGGGCTCGCGCAGCGAATCGAAGCCGCCGTGCAGCGCGAACCAGCGGCCGTCGCGGCAGCGGTGGATACCCACCAGCGGATTGGCATCCCCTGGAGAGCCGATGGGGCGACCGTCCAGCCGGAGTTGGCGGAAGCTGACCAGGCCGTAGGCCGCTTGCCCGATGTCGATGCCCACAGTCTGCCGCGGTGCGCCGCGCGCGCGTGTCAGTGCGTCGAGCGCGAGGCCGCAGGCCCCCAGCACGCCGGCGGCAGCAACACCCAGCGGGTGACGAACGGGCAGCACGCGGTCACGACCGCTCACCACGAGGCGGGCGTCCTGCGTCGGGACACCGCAGCCCGCAGCGATCCGCAGCGCGGTCGATCGGGCTTCGCGGCACTCCGCGTCATCGCTCGCAAGGTCTTGCATCGAAGGTCCTGCCCGTTAGCGGGCTGCGTGCGTTCCCAGGTCCCGCCCGACGCAGCAGCAGGCCCCGGGACGGGCACGGTCCGCCATCGTTGCGGCGAAGCGCCTGCCCGGCAAGGCCGGCACGCGCATACCGCTCATCGGGAATCCGGATGGCGCTTCGGCGGCGGGCAGCCCCTGTCTGCGCCCGGCCATCATCGTGCCGGCACAATTCCCCGGAGGCGGCGGTCAAGCCCTGCCCCCGACGAAACCGCAAAGGAGACGACGATGACCCGCAACCCCATCAAGTGGCTGGCCGCCCTGGCGCTGGCCGGCTTCGCCGCCACGGCCGGCGCGCAGGCCTACCCGAACAAGCCAATCAGGATCCTGATCCCCTTCACGCCCGGCGGAGGCACCGATTTCGTCACGCGCACGGTCGGCATGAAGCTGAGCGAGGCCACGGGCTGGCAGATCGTGCTCGAGAACCGGCCCGGCGCCGGCGGCAACCTCGCGATCGAGGCCGCGGCCAAGGCCGAGCCCGACGGCTACACGCTGGTGATGGGCCAGTCCGACAACATGATGCTCGGGCCCTGGCTGTACCGCAACCTGAGCTACGACTCGGTCAAGAGCTTCGCGCCCATCGTCCAGGTCTCGGTGGCGCCGCTGGTCATCGCCGCGGGCGCGAACTCCAAGATCACCGGCCCTGCCGAGCTGGTGGCCGCCGGGCGCGGCGCCGGCGTCACCTGGGCCACGGCCGGCAACGGCACCCTCGGCCACCTGTTCGGCGAGCAGCTGCGCACGGCCACCGGCATGAAGCTGACCCAGATCCCCTACAAGGGCGCGGCGCCGGCGATCACCGACGTGATCGGCGGCCAGGTCGACGTGGCCATCCTCTCGGTGGGCTCGGTGCTCGGCCAGGTCAAGGCAGGCAAGCTGCGCGCCGTGGCCGTGACCTCGGCCCGGCGCTCGCCCATGCTGCCCGACACGCCCACGATCGAGGAGGCGGGCCACAAGGGCGTGGACGTCAACGTCTGGCTCGGCCTGTTCGCGCCCGCGGGCACGCCGCCGGAGATCGTCGCGCGTCTGAACACCGAGGTCAACAAGGTGCTGCAGCTGCCCGACATCCGCGAGAAGCTCGCCGCGCAGGGCATCTCGCCGGCCGGCGGCACGTCGGCGGCGTTCGCCGACTTCGTGCGCCGCGACTACGCGCGCTGGGGCGAGATCGCGCGCGCCTCGGGCGTCAAGATCGAGTAGGCGGCGGGCGCGCCGATGCAGCTCGACGGCATCCGCGTCGTCGACCTGACCCGCATCCTGTCGGGGCCGTTCTGCACCATGTTCCTCGCGGACATGGGCGCGGAGGTGATCAAGGTCGAGGACCCCGAGGGCGACCCGGTGCGCCGCCAGGGCGCCCTGCGCGACGGCTGGTCGGCGTACTTCGCCACCTTCAACCGCAACAAGCGCTCGATCGTCCTGGACCTGCGAAGCGCCGCCGGCAAGGACGTGCTGCGCAGGCTGATCGAGCGCGCGGACGTGCTCGTCGACAACTACCGCCCGGGCGTGCTGGAGGCCATGGGCTTCGGCCCCGAGGCGCTGCGCCGGCTGCGGCCCGATCTCGTCGTCGCCCACGTCACCGGCTTCGGCAAGGACGGGCCCTATGCCCAGCGCCCGGCCTTCGACTTCGTGGCGCAGGCGATGAGCGGCTTCATGAGCGTGACCGGCAGCGCCGACGGCCCGCCCACGCGCGCCGGCCCGCCCATCTCTGACCTGGTGGCCGGCGCCTACGCCGCGATGGGCGTGCTCGCGGCGCTGAACCGGCGCGCGCGCACCGGGCAGGGCGAGGAGGTCACGACCGCGCTGACCGACTCCATGGTCAGCATGCTGGCTTTCATGGCCAGCAACTACTTCACGACCGGCCAGGCGCTGGGGCGCACAGGCAACGACCACGGCCTCGTGGCCCCCTACGGCCTGTTCGAGACCGCCGACGGCCCGGTGGCGATCGCCCCGAGCAACGACATGGTCTACGCCAAGCTGCTCGCGGCGCTGGGCCTGTCGCACCTGCGCGAGGACCCGCGCTTTGCCACCAACGCCGACCGGGTGGCGCGGCGCGAGGAGATCAAGGCCGAGATCGAGCGCGTCACGCGCACGCGCCCGACGGCGCACTGGCTCGAGGTGCTGAACGCCGGTGGCGTGCCCTGCGGGCGGGTGCTCGACGTGGCCGAGGTCTTCGAGGACCCGCAGATCGCGCACCAGCAGATGCGGCTGCGCATCGAGCCGCCCGGGCGCGCGCCGATGGACGTGCTGGGCTTCCCGATCAAGTTCACGCGCGACCCCTGCCGCATCCACCGCCCGCCGCCCGAGCTGGGCGCCGACACCGAGGCGGTGCTGCGCGAGCTCGGCCTGGACGAGGCCGCCGTGGCGGCGCTGCGGCCGGCCACCCCGCCAGCCCCGAAGGACGCCCCATGACCCTGTTCGCCCCCCGCTCCGCCACCGACCGCCAGGTCACCGTGACCGAGGTCGGCACGCGCGACGGCTTCCAGGCCGAGCGCGCCTTCATCGCCACCGAGGACAAGGCCGCGGTGATCGAGGCCCTGTTCGATGCGGGCGTGCGCAGCATCGAGGCAACGTCCTTCGTCTCGCCGCGCGCGGTGCCGCAACTGGCCGACGCCGCGGACCTGCTCGCGCGCCTGCAGCGCCCGGCCGGCGCGCGCGTGGCCGCGCTCGTGCCCAATGCGCGCGGCGCCGAGCGCGCCGCCGCGGCCGGCGTCGACATGATGGTGTGCTTCGTCTCGGCCAGCGAGAGCCACTGCCAGGCCAACCTCAACAAGGGCGTCGCGCGGGCGCTGGACGACTTCCGCGAGTTCGCGCCCATCGCCGCCGGCTTCGGCGTGCCGGTGCGCGGCGCGGTGGCGGTGGCCTTCGGCTGCCCCTTCGAGGGCGAGGTGGCGCCCGAGGCGCTGCTGCGCGTCATCGAGGTCTACCACGCGCACGGCGTGCGCCACGTGACGCTGGGCGACACCACCGGCATGGCCACACCGCCGGTGGTCGAGCGCGCGGTGGAGGCGATCCGCGGCCGCTTCCCCGACGTCGAGCTCGCGCTGCACTTCCACAACACGCGCGGCGTGGGCCTGGCCTGCGTGATGGCCGGCCTGGCACTGGGCGTGCGCGAGTTCGAGTCGTCCATCGGCGGCCTGGGCGGCTGCCCCTTCGCGCCCGGGGCCACGGGCAACATCTGCACCGAGGACCTCGTCTACCTGCTGCACGAGTGCGGCTACGAGACCGGCATCAGCCTGGAGCGGCTGTGCGCCGCGGCGCTGCAGGTCGAGGCCCTGCTCGGCCGCCCGCTGCCCGGGCAGCTGATGCGCGCCGGCCCGAGGCTGCGCACGCGGGCGCTGGACGAGGTGCGCCGGGCGGTGGGCTGAGGGCTGAAGGCGCCGGGGGCGGGCTACAGTCCCGGCATGACGCACAGCCCCCTGCCCCACGACCCCGTCCTCGTCGAAGTCACGCGCGGCGGCATCGTCGAGTCCTTCCACCGCGGCGCGGTGGCCGTCGTCGATGCCGACGGCGCCGTGCACACCGCCCTGGGTGACATCGAACGGCCGATCTTCCCGCGCTCGGCCGTCAAGGTGCTGCAGGCGCTGCCGCTGGTGGAGTCCGGCGCGGCAGAGCGCTTCGGCCTGGCCGACGAAGAGCTGGCGCTGGCCTGCTCCTCCCACGGCGGCGAGGCGCGGCACGTGGCCGCCGCGGCCTCGATGCTGGCCAAGGCCGGCCTGGACGAGGCGGCGCTCGAGTGCGGCGCGCACTGGCCTTACCACGACGGCGCGCAGCGCGCCCTGGCCGCCGCCGGCCGCGAGCCCGGCGCGCTGCACAACAACTGCTCGGGCAAGCACGCCGGCTTCGCCTGCCTGGGCTGCCTGATGGCGGCCCAAACCGGGCGCGGCGGCGACGCACGCGCCTTCCTGCGCGGCTACGTGCAGCCCGAGCACCCGGTGATGCAGGAGGTGGGCGCGGCGCTGCAGGCGGCCACGGGTTGGGACCTCGCGCGCGCGGCGCGCGGCACCGACGGCTGCTCGATCCCCACCTACGCGATCCCCCTACGGCACCTGGCGCATGCCTTCGCCCGCGTGGCCACTGGCACCGGACTGCGCCCGGGGCATGCCCGCGCGGCGCAGCGGCTGCGCGAGGCTGTCGCGCGCGCGCCGCAGATGGTGGGGGCCAGCGGGCGCTTCGACGTGCGCGTGATGGAGCACTTGGGGGCGCGCGTGTTCTGCAAGGGCGGCGCCGAGGGCGTGCACTGCGCCGCCCTGCCCGAACTCGGCCTGGGCGTGGCGATCAAGATGGACGACGGCAACAACGGCCGCGCCGCCGAGGTCGCGCTCGCGGCGCTGCTGCGCGCGCTGCTGCCGCTGGACGGGCCGGACGCCGCCTTCCTCGATGCCCTGGCCGACGCGCCGCTGGTGAACTGGCGCGGCATCGAGGTCGGGCGCCTGCGCCGCGCCGGGGCGCTGCCGGCCGCGCGCTGAACGCCCTGGGCGGGCCCCGTCCGACCCGGGCGGAGAGACCCGCCCTGACCCGGCCCGGCACGCGGCTTTTGCCGCTCGCGACGGACAGGTCACCGTAACATGCAGTCTTCGAGAAGGAGCAGGCCCGGGATGGAACCGCTGAACGAACTGGCGCGCGCACGGCGCAGGCGCCTTGGCGCATGCGCGCTGGCCTGGGCCGCCTGTCTGGCGGGCGCGGCTGGCCTGGCCGCGGCAGCCCCCGCCGGAGAGCCGGTCTACATCGCCTTCGACGGCGCCTACGGCATCAAGACCAACACCGCGCCACTGGCCATCGAGCGCGGCATCCGCGCCGCAATGGCAGAGGTCAACGCCCAGGGCGGCGTGCTCGGCGGGCGGCCGCTGAAGCTGCTGACCTCGGACAACCAGGGCGTCTCGGCGCGCGCGCGCGACAACTACCTGGAGCATGCGGCGCGCCCGGGGGTCATCGCCGTCTTCGGCGGCAAATTCAGCCCGGTCATCGTCGAGACCGTGCCCGAAGCGCAGAAGGCCCGGGTGCCGCTGGTCAGCGTCTGGGGCTCGGCCGACCAGATCACCGAGCACGGGCAACGGCCCTCCTACGTGTTCCGGCTGTCGCTCAAGGACAGTTGGGGCGTGGAGGCCCTGCTGCAGCGCACGCGCCAGGCGCACAAGGCGCAGCGCATCTGCGCCGTGCTCCCCAACACGGCCTGGGGCCGCTCGGGCCACGCGGTGATCAGCGCGCGCGCGGCCCCGCTGGGGCTGAGCGTCGTGGCCACGCGCTGGTACAACTGGGGCGACAAGGCCTTCGCCGAGGTCGTCGATGCCTGCCGCGCCGCGGCTGCGCAGGCCATGCTGCTGGTGGCCAACGAGGCTGAGGCCGCCCTGATCCTGAAGGAGATCGCGCAGCGCCCGGCCGCCGAGCGCCTGCCGGTCGTCTCGCACTGGGGCGTCACCGGCGGCGTGCTGCACGAGCTCGCCGGTGACGCGCTGGACAAGGTGGACCTGCAGGTGATCCAGACCTTCACCTTCGTCGGCAACGAGCGCCCGCTCGCGCGCGGGCTCGCCGAATGGCTGATGAAGGAAGGCGGCCACGCGAGCCCGAAGGACATCGTCAGCCCGGTCGGCTCGGCCCACGCCTACGACATGACGCACCTGCTCGCGCGCGCCGTGGACCAGGCGCGCAGCACCCAGGGCGAGGCTGTGCGCCAGGCCCTGGAGAAGCTGCCGCCCTTCGACGGCGCGGTGCGCCGCTATGCGCCCGCCTTCGCGCCCGACCGGCACGACGCGCTGGGGCCGCAGCAGGTGCTGTTCGTGCGCATCGAGCGCTCGGGCGCGCTGGTGCCCTTGCGCTAGCGGTGGGCCTGCCGCAAGCACCCAGGAGCACCCCCGCCGCCGGGCTGGGCGGTGGCGCATCGCTGCGCCAGACGATCGAGTCTGCGCTGGCGCGCATCGTGCGCCTGTACGTGGGGCTGTCGGCGGCCCTGCTGGGCCTGGGGGCCATCGGCATCAGCCAATACGACGCGGTGACGCGCCTGTCGCAGGACCGCGAGCTCGTCGTCACCCGGCTGACCGCCGACCTGCAGGGCGTGACGCGGCAACTCGGCTCTCTGGCCACCTCTTCACTGCTGTGGACCGGGCTGACCGACAGCTTCGGCCGCGAGGCCTACCTGGCGCCGCTGGTGGCCCGCGTCAACGCGGGCAGCGGCAGCCGCGTCCTCGTGCTGGACTACCGGGGCCGGCGCTTCCTGACGCCCGAGGGTGCGCGCGCGCAGCGCGTCATCGACAGCGAGCCGGTGCGCCGCGCAGTGGCCGAGGGGCGGGCCACCTACGGCCTGCTGGCGCCGCCGGCCGATGCCGTGGGCAAGGACACGCCAGACGAACTGCCGGCCGCGGTGGTGCTGGTGCTGCCGGTGCTGTCGCCGCAGCAGACCCCGGCCCCGGTGGGCTACATCGTCGCCGAGTACGACCCGCGCCAGGCCGTGGCCGAGCTGCCGCTCGCCCCGGGGCTCGCCATCGACCTGGACGTGGCCGACGGCGACGCGAAGCTCGACCGCGCGGGCTGGCTGACGCTGGTGTCGCAGTCGCGCCTGCAGGTGGGCCCGCAGCCCCTGCCGCTGGCGCTGGACGTGCGCGTGGCGCGCAGCCCGGCCGGGCCGCTGCTGCGCGGCCTCGTCGCCGCGGCGCTGATCGGCCTGCTGGGCCTGATGCTGTCGCGCCAGATCCAGCGCTGGACGGGCGAGTTCGCCGGCAGCACGACGCGCCGGCTCGAGCGCCTGGTCGAGACCTGTCGCGACGTGCTGGACGGGCGCCCGGTCGTGCCCGACACGCAAGCCCGCGGCGACGAGATCTCCGCGGTGCTCGCGACGCTGCAGCAGATGCTCGAGGTGCAGCAGCAGATCACGAGCGAGCTGCGCACCGCGGCGCGCGTGTTCGAGACCTCGGGCGAGGCCATCATGGTGACCGACGTCGACGGGCGCATCGTCGAGACCAACCCCGCCCTCTCACGCATGACAGGCTACGGGCGGCTGGAGCTGATCGGCCGCCACGCCGGCGTTCTCTACCGCGAGGCCGAGAACCCGCAGACCTCGGGCAACATCCGCGATGCGCTGCAGCGCGAGGGGCTGTGGCGCGGCGAGACCGCCTTCCGCCACCGCGACGGGCACCTGGTGCCCTCGATCGTAGCGATCTCGCGGCTGGGCACCGGCGGCGTCGGGCAGCCGGGCGGCATGGTTGCGGTCATCTCCGACATCAGTGCCCTGAAGGCGGCGCAGGCGCAACTGCACGACCTGGCCTACCGCGACAACCTGACCGGCCTGCCCAATTTCCGCGCGCTGACGCAGGCGCTGCAGGCGCGTCTGGCCGCCCCCGACCCGCATGCGCGGCCCTTCCTGGTGATGTTCTTCGACATGGACCACCTGAAGGCCGTCAACGACACCCACGGGCACGACGTGGGCGACGCCGTGATCCAGTCCATGGCGGCGCACCTGCAAGGCTGCCTGCCGCCCGGCCACCTGTTGTGCCGGCGCTCGGGCGACGAGTTCGTTGCCATCGTCGAGGGCGTGGGCAGCATGGCCGAAGCGGGCCCCGCCCTGGAGCCGCTGCTGGGGCGTAGCTCCTGCCACTTCGAGGCGCAGACCCCGCGCGGCCCCCTCCCGGTGTCGGTGAGCGCCGGCGTGGCCCGCTTCCCGCAGGACGGACTGACGATGCAGGACCTGCTGATCCGCGCCGACGGCGCGCTGCTGCAAGTCAAGCAGGACGGCCGGGGCAGCGTGCGCTGGGCCCAGCCGGGCCAGGACGACGCCGCAGGGCCGGGCCTCAGCGCGCCGCCGGGCTGAGAGCCAGCCTCAGACCAGGCTCCAGGGCCCGCTCGTCGGCCTGGGCGGGAACACGTGGCCGAACTCGCGCTCGACGATGCGGGCCTGCTGCTCGAACAGCCCGCCCCAGCGCAGCACCCGCCAGGTGGGCAGCTCGATGATGGTGCTGCCCATGCCGAAGTCGTTGACGTGGGGCGAGGTGCCGTAGCCGAGCACGAGCTCGCAGCCCTCGCACAGCGGCGCTTCCAGATCCTCGAGCCTGAACTTGCTGCCCGTGCCGGAGACGTTGGCCGAGGAGCCCATCAGCGGGCGGCAGCCCTCCAGGCTCATGCGCGCGAGCTCGTTGTGCAGCGGCCCCGCGTTCATCAGCAGGTCCATCGTGCCGTTCTTCGACGAGCGCCGCAGCGCGCCGAACTCCACCGTGCGCAGCCAGTCGTGGTCGGCGCGGAACGGCGCCACCACCGACAGCGGCAGGTCGTGGTCCAGCGTCAGGCACTTCACGAGGCTGCGGTCGCGCTCGCCGACCTCGAAGACCTCGGTGAAGATGTCCCAGTTGCCGATCACGCCGTTGGGCTTGGTCTGCGGGCGCTTCTTGAGCGCGTAGATGCGCTCGACGCCCAGCGCGGTGTGGGCGAAGATCGCGTACGACACCGACAACGGCAGGATGGCCACGCCACCGGCGCTCATGACGCGGAAGGCGCGGCGCGCGTCGGCGCGCTGGGTGGGCAGGTCGGGCTCGGCCCGGCGGTCGATCAGTTCCATGGGTGGCGGGGGGGGTCGAAGAGGGTTGCGACGCGGGCAGCCACCTCGAGCAGGCGCCCGTCCTCGTAGCGCGGGCCGACGAGTTGCAGGCCCAGCGGCAGGCCCTCGGGGCTCCACAGCACGGGCAGGCTCACGCAGGGCACCTGCAGCGCCGTCCACAGGCGGTTGAACACGGCCAGGCCCTGGGTGTGCAGACCCACGGGCGCCACGCCCGGCGCGCTCAGGGTGAGCGCCCCGTCCAGGCCGTCGAGCGCGCGCTCGAAGTCCATGCGGCAGCGCGCCACCGCGTCCAGCGCGGCGCGCAGGCGCGCCGGGGTCAGGCCGAGGTGGTTGCCGAGCTTGCGCTGGAACTCCTCGTGCAGCAGCGCGGGAGCGGCGAGCATCTCGGGCCGGAAGGCGCTGCGCCCGCCGTCCTGCATGATCTCGTCCTGCGAGGTGTTGATGGCCGCGTGCTCCGGCCCGAGCTCGCAGGGCACGAGCGTCACACCCGCGGCCGACAGGCGCGAGAGCGCGCCCTCGAAGGCCTGCTGCGCGGCGGGCTCGGCCTGGTCCCAGTACGGCGTGCGGCACACGCCCAGGCGCAGCGCGCGCGCCGGCCCGACAGCCCGCGCGTCCTCGTCGGGCTCGGAAAGGCCCCAGGCCTGCCACAGC
>Ga0164293_10002785_pt1 | contig 14850 bp, 10 predicted proteins | sample GEODES118metaG_FD_111487 | JGI IMG/M metagenome (GOLD analysis project Ga0164293, IMG submission 111487) | Eutrophic lake water microbial communities from Lake Mendota, Wisconsin, USA - GEODES118 metaG | ecosystem: Environmental > Aquatic > Freshwater > Lake | place: USA: Lake Mendota...
ATTGCACTCAAATTCATCTTGCCTTCAGCTGCTTTTATTATTTCATCTATCTTTTTTTTATCTGCCCAATTTGTTATTAAGTTATTTATTAATATATCCATTTGTTCAATTGTAGGAAGTGGTTGTGGTTGTGGTTGTGGTTGTGGTTTTGGTTTTGGTTTTAAAACCACATAATGCCGCTGATCTTTATTTAATATTAGCAATGGTTCTGACTCATTACTTTTTTCTGGTAAATAGAAAGTATACATTCTATTAAGCACTTTTGCAAAATAAGGGTCTGTAAAATATTGCTGCATTTTTGGACAATATGTACCCGCCACTATTTGTTGCAACATAGGACGCTCTGGGACCACACTATTATCAGCAAGACCTTCAGTTCTGCCCTCCATATATACAATAATAGGTCTATTATAAAATTTAGCAAACTTCATTATTTCTGCAGCACCACCCCATGTACCTGAGATGCACATATCAGTTTCGCCATGGTCTGCAACTACGACTACAAAGGGTTGTATAAGGATACCATTAATTTTGAGCTCCGTTTCTTTGCATATTGCTTGTCTCAGAACTAATGCTTCTGTTTTTGTATATAGTTGATTATGCATTGCATATCCTAATGCATAAAATAAACAATCTCCTCCGCCTCCAGTTTCATATACATTAAAAACTTCATTAATTTGATCATCTAATGAATCAATTTTTGCCATTTATTATTATATTATGATGATAAAATAATTAAACTAATATATTTTTAGACATTTTTTTACTTCCATTTTTATTTCCAATTATTTTTAACACTTCGTCAATTGTAATATTTTCAGCATTAACTTTTGGTGGAATAGGAATATTCTGTTTCTTTGCACCTGATACTATTTGTAAATAGTAATTTGTATCACCTTTCTTTACATTAATAATACGGTCTTTAACCTTAAAAGTTTTTATCGCATATTTGTCTCCACCCGATTCAATCAACTCACGTGCCATTTCTAATGTAACTTCTTCACCCTCTTTAATTGAATAATTCTTTCCATTACATTTAATATACAGACCATAAGGTCCTTTATTAAGAGTAACAATAGCATTCCCAATTTTACCAAGGGTTTGAGGATATTCTAATAATATAACAGCATCTTTAATTGTCACATCATCCAGACTAATATCTTTTAATGGTGCATAACGTGGTTTCTTATCCTCAATCACTTTAACATATGCTCCATATTTACCAACTCCTGCATACACCTCATTCCCATCCTTATTCTCTCCTAAGAGTTTATCTGTTGATGAACCAATCGCTTGTTTTTTTATCTTTGCTTCTGAATTAAGTTTATCAACAATAGGATGAAACATATCATAGAAATTTCTTAATACGGTAATCCAATTTGCTTTCCCTTCTGCAATCTTATCTAATAAAGTCTCAAGATTTGCAGTAAAATCAATATCCATAATAGTATCAAAATGCTTCATCATAAAATCATTCACTAAACTGCCTACTGGCAATGGTACTAATTTCTTTTGTTCCTTACCAATAAATAATTCTTTTACAGATTCTTTTAATTTAAAACTATTATTCAATTCAAATTGTTTTGATTCCTTCTTAATACCATCTACATTCTTAATCTCAACATAATTTCTCTCAATAACTTTAGAAATAATAGAGGCATATGTAGATGGACGACCAATACCATTCTTCTCCATATATCGTACTAATGATGCTTCGTTATATCGGAGTGGTGGTTTAGTGTATTCCATACTAATTTTTAATTGGTTCATAGATAGAATATCATTTTCTTTAATTTCAACCTTACCCTTAGGATTTTCTTCTTCCGAGTTATTTGTTTCACTATTATCATATACAATCATATAACCAGGAAATTCTACATTTTCTAAAGTTGAAGTATAATATGTTGAATCTAGAATTGATTTTTTAGAATTTATTGCATCGGATAAGATAGTTTGAACATTAACCTTTGCAGTGGCCATTTGACTAGCAATTGTACGTTTCCAAATCAATGAATACAATTTTAACTGGTCTCCATCAATATCAGGTTGTGGTATTTCAAGATGTGTTGGTCGAATACATTCGTGTGCATCCTGACTTGAATTATTCTTGGACTCATAATTTTTTGAATCAGAATAATCTTTACCCCATGTTTCAATAATATATTTTTTAGCTTGTTCAATTGCATCTTTACTCATATTAGGACTATCAGACCGCATATAAGTAATATGACCACCTTCATATAATTTCTGTGCAACATCCATAGTTTTTTTAACACTAAAATGTAGTTTAGTTGATGCTTCTTGTTGTAAACTAGAAGTAATAAATGGAGTAGATGGTTTTCTAATAGAAAGACTATTCTTAACAGATATAACTTTAAATATTGTTTTCTTAGTAATTTTCCCTAAATATTCTTTAGCTTCATCCTCATTTTTAAATTCATATTTTAATGTGCCATTTAATTTTAGGTTATCAGCCATAGCATATTCAACTACAGTCTTGTAATAGGGTTCAGAAATAGATTTATTAATTTCATTTTCCTTATCAATAATAATCCGAACAACAACTGATTGAACACGACCTGCTGATTGTGCCGTACCATTAAATATAAGATATTTCCATAATACTGGACTAATCATATATCCAACTAACCGATCTAATATACGTCTTGCTTGTTGAGCATTAACTATATTATAATTAATAGTTGTTGGATTTTGAACTGCTTTGGTTATAGCTGATTTTGTAATCTCATTAAATACAATCCGTTTTGGTTCTTTTAATCCAAGTACATTAGCTAGAGAAAAAGCAATTGCTTCTCCTTCACGGTCACCGTCTGATGCAATGATAATATCAGAACACTCTTTAACTAATTCTCTTAGTTCTTTTACTACTTTTATTTTATCCTGAGAGATTTTATATAATGGCTTAAAATTATTATCAACATCAATAGATAGAGTTTCTTTGTCCAAATCTTGAACGTGACCAAATGATGCTTTCACAATATAATTACTACCAAGATACATACTAATCTTAGAAATTTTACCAGGAGATTCGACTATTACTAGAATTTTTGTCATTAGTTAACTTGAATAATACTTGTAAAATATTATTTAAATCAATTTTTTGGTTTTAACACAATTTAACAAATAAAACAACTTGCCACAGCTAATTTTTGTAATTTGGAACTTTATACTAATTGATATGTATCAATACATTTCGAAATACTAATATATAAAAGAATTATCATGTTTCATCAACAACTTATTAAATATTTGTTCTCTAGTTTGCTCATTATAAAATAATATTGTTTGTGCTAATATTGTTTATGCTACAAGATTCTAACATGTACCTAACCTATTATTAAACCCTCATATTAGATTGATTAGGGATGTTTATATTATATTATTTTTTATTGTTTTTATCAAGAGTGAAAATATATGGTTTCATATTATTGAAACTATATGGTGCATCTTTATTGTTCTTTGATGCTGAGAAATCATCTGTTAAAATCTTCTTTAGAACATTAATTGGTGTATTTTCAATAGGAGATGGAACTGGAGATGATACAATCTTTAGTTCATTATTTGACTTTGTAGCAGAAAAACAAGGTTGAACTTCTAGAAAGGGTTTTTTTGTTAGAGAATTTTCTTCATCTGTATCAGATGAGCTTTTATAATTTGATGCTTTATATTTTTGCATTCTTCTTATTAAAGGAATACGTCTATAATGATGTCGCTGTAGATATTTATTAGAAGGTGATAATTTTGATTTTAGTTTATTTAACTTCTCTAACTTTGTAGCAGAAAAACCTTGGTTTTCCATAGGTTCATTATTCAACATAGTTGAATAATCTAGCTTATCTGACAAAGTCAGAGAAGGTTCATTAACAACATGCATAGGCACGAGCATTCTAGATTGTTCATTATTAGGAAAAGCTTTGCTTTCTCCTAATAAAGTAGCTGAGGAAAAATCTTGGTTTTCCACAGGTTCATTGTTAAGTAGCATTATAGATTTTGAATCTTTAGATTCAAAATTAGAAGGTTCATTATTCAACATAGTTGAATTATCTAGTTTATCAATATTATAATAAACTAATTTATTTGGTTCAAATGTAGGTAATAGTTTATCATCATATGAATCAAAATATTTTGTTAATAAATCAATTGTAACATTAAACTCATTTCTTAAGGTCTCATTTTCACTAGTCATTGCAATCAATTTATTATTTGCTTCCATATTATTATATTTGAACAAGTTATTCTCAGCTTCCAATTGATTAATACGACTCATATATTTTGCAATAAGCTTTTCATGATGTTTTTTAACCAAAAGTAAAATATTATTAGAATTAGACATTAAAATAATATTGATATTTATACTCTAAATAGATTTATTATAAATAGATTTATTATAAATAGATTTATTATAAATAGATTTATTATAAATCTATTTGAATATTTTTAACTAAATTTAAATTTATGACCACATTCAAGACAAGTAACAAAAGTGGTTGGAGGTTCATCGCCAGCCCGTGTTTGTTTTGTACTTACTTCACACTTTGATTTCTTACATTTTGCACAAGTAAATATACTTGAACCTTTTTTATTATTCTTTTTATATTCTTCCATCTCACGTTTTTTAATTAGACTTTCATATTTATCAGGATTCAATTCTTCTGGTTTCATAAATGCTAATTTTACAGGATCAATTTTTTTTTTTTTAATTGCTTGAACAATATAATTATTACCTTTATCATTATTTAATAATTGACATACAATCTCATCACTTTTTGTATCATAAATTGACTGAATTAAATAAGGTGTTTCGTTAGTTTCCGCATACTCCTTACTAAATTCATAAATACTATTTTCAACCTCTTTTGAAATTTTATCATTTAAAACTGTATTTAATTTAATAATAATATTTTTTCGTGAATCATTATCAATATTCATTAATTATAATATTATATATATTTTTATATATATTTATCAATTTTTATAGTTATTAGGAACATTATGAAAATGCAGCAAAGCCGTAATTTGTGCAAGTCTAAATTATTCTAATAAAAATAGCAGCTAACAGATTTTATAAAATAATTAGATATATATTAGTAATTATACGTTAAAGTAGTTTTGATTATTACTGTTATTGATAACACTTTTTGATTGATTTTGGTTATTATAAATTAGTTGTTTTTCTTTAATTTCTTGGCTCTCAATTTGATTTTTTTTACTACAAACATAATAGTTATTTTCATAAATATCCCATGTTGCTCCAATAACCCATTTTTTAACTGGTATGATCATACCATCATAATTAATTGCTTTTAATGGTGTATAATCAATTTCAGTGATTACAAGACAATTAAATTGATTAACAATCTCTTGTGTTAAATCATAGTTCTTATTATTAACTAAATTTAATTTAGACTCATTATACCGATTAATTGTATCTACATAAATACAATCATTATAATCAGTACTATTATATAACCGAGGTTTAAATAATTTGTGATTAAGACTCATTTTATCCAATACATTCGAATCATATAATTTATCCCAAAATTTAACTTCTTTACAATATGTTTCAATATATTGTTTCTCAAGATTATTGATATAAGTTCCCATACCCGCTTTCATTCGATATTGATTTAAAATATTCATCGGATCTTTTTTACCTGTAACATATCGATAATCAATATTCATAAATGTCATATGTGATGAAATATAAGAGGGTGTCATAAATACATTCGTACCATTGTAATAAGCTCGTACACAAGGCATATGAAAATTAGCTACAAGTGCAAAAGGGTCTTCAAATTTTGTTGGAAATAATTCAAACATATGATTTAGATAGGGTGATGTAATTTTATATTTAAAAGTAATTTCTACACCAATATCCTTATGTAATAATATATTACTTTGTTTTTTATGGTTAATATAAATTGAGATTTTATCATTCTTTATAGAAAACAATTCACTGTATTTAGTCTTAATATGTACAATCTCTTCGGATGTGAAATCTTTAAAGAATTCATCATAATGTTTATCAATTAATGGTTGATAATATTTTTTAAACATTTCTTTAATATTAGGTTCTTCAATATTGTCTTTAATATATTTAAGAGTAATTGACTCATCTTTAATACTATTAATAAAATCTTCAGTTACAAATACATAAATTGTTTTATTACATTCAAGTCTAATTGCATTAGTATTAACATCAGATTCATTGAACAAGCAAATATTAACTACTATTTGATTGTAAAACTCTATAACTTTATCATAAAAATCGAAATCATTTTTAATCATAAACATCACATCAATATCTGATTTACAATAATGTTCATCAAAATAATGAAGATATTTTTCATCTAGAGTATTACCAATAAATCGTGATGTTAATGGATGTTCCTTTTGAATACAAGCAGTCATAATTGAACCTGTTATAACTGCATTCAATTTATTGAAATCAATATTTTGAAATAAATTCTTTTTTGCATCTCGCATAGTAAAAATATTTAAACGTGTTTGGAATTCATCAAAATTACACAATCCTTGATGTACAGTTTCATTAATATCAATACCAAAGAAATTATCACTTTTCACTTCTTTATCTGAAATTAAAAGAGGCATATAAGGATTATTTCTTGGGTACATATGATTAAATGGAAAAATTGGTAAATGTGCTGCTGTATTAATATCAAAAATAAATTGGTCTGATGTTTTAACATTTTTACTTTTGAGCACTTCTTCTATATAAAATCGAATCCATGCATAAGAAAATAGATAACGAAATAATAATGCAAATTGTTTAATAGTACTTTTCATCATTTCTAATATTCCTATATTATTAATAACAAGATGACAATATTTTTTGCTAATTAGAAGATTTGAAAATAACAGAAACTTTTCTTTATCATCCATAGTATGAAATAGTTTTACAATATCATCATTAGTAAAATCATTATTTGGATTCATAATATATGATTTAAATTCTTCTTTCATATCAATAGTTTCCCTTTCTAATTCTTTAAAATCATAATCTTTCTTATTTTGTAACAATTTAATAGAAACTTTAATCTTATTTTTAAGCACATTTGCAATACTCTTATCTTCAATTCTATTTGGTGAATAGAAAAATTTACGTTCCTTAAAATAGTTATTCATATTAAACATACAGTTATATTGATATGTCCAATGATTTGATTCTTCTAAATTAGCAATGATTGATTGAAGATATTTGTTAGAACCTGCAGAGACAAAAGTCTCTTGAAATGTTAGGACAGATTTATTAAATTTAAAATAGTTATTCAAAACCTTAAGTTTATAAATATTCTCAAGAGTATTTGTTGTTTCATATTGTTCTACATATTTTAATAAATTTGTATATTCGATAGTATAAAATGGAATAACTATATTCTTACTATCTAATTCATAATTAAAAATATTAAATGGTACTAGTTGGTCATTTGATAAAATGATGAAATCAATAAAATGTTTTTGATTTTTTAACAATTTAATAGATACTTTATAAATAAGCAAATTTGATATACTAGTATCATAAATATCTTTAGAAACTAATAAATTATAAAACTCAACCGGAATAGATTTATTTGTTCTCTTTGCAAGAATATATGCATGTTTATAATATTTAGATATATTAGTTTGTTCTAATTCAATATTATCTCCCAATTGTTCATCGTAATGCATACGAATAAAATTCTGTGAGAAAAGAGTATTATTAATCATAATAGAGGTCATTAATAAATTAAACTATTCTATATAAATAAATACAATATCAATTTTTATAATTAATGAGCTTGCGAATTAATTATATCAATTGCTGCGATCAATTTTTCAGCTTGCTGCAAATTAATATATATTATTACCAAATAACTTTAATAATATTATCACTATCTATCTTAATATATCGATGTAATATCATATATTGAATTGATTTATTAAACATATCAGTAGTTACTTCAAATAATATAATAGATTTTTTAATTTCATCATATAAGTCTCCTTTAGAAACTGTATGTATTTTGATAATATGATTAATATTTGCCATAATAATTTCTTCGCGACTATAGGCTAATTCTTGGATCTTATTCTCTTGCCAAATCATAGCATAATCTGAATTTGTAAAAAATAGTTCAATTAAATTTTGTTTAAATTGTCCACTAGTAGCCAAGATAATTTTACATCCATTTATTTTAAGTAAACCTCCTAAAATTAATGAGTGGATCGTATCATTACGAAATTTATCACTATAATTCATAAAAAATGGAGCTAATTTAATATGCGTAATATCAAGAGTATCTATATTATTATATAATTCCAAGACACAAAATTGGATTGGGAGCATAACAAGTTGTTGATTCATATAAGTAATATCTACTTCACCAAAATGAAGTGAATAGAATAATGTACGCTTTTCTTCATAACGAGTATCATAAAATTTTTTATAATTACGAAGTGCTTTAGCCATAATAGTATCTCCCATATTTTGAAGAATATTAGTTGTTATAACACCCTCTGATTGATTAATATCCCAATTTTTATAAGATGTTGTAAGAACAGTCATAATATTATTTTTAATCAACATATTAAAATTATTCATATTATCAAATGATGATTTAGCATCATCTACAACTTTCTTAATTTTATAAACTACTTTATCTCCATATTTTTGTTGAAGAAGTTCAATAATAGTTTTTTCAGTCTCAATAATTTCATCAATATTTTTAAGAGTACTAATATATTGCATCATACGAGTTTTACATTGTTCATAATATTTATTAATAAATACATCTTTATTTTTAATAGTACTACAATAAGATAATATTTGTATAACATTATCAATATGACCTTCACGAATATATTCATCCATTTTAAAATGAATCGTATCAAGTATACTTTCAGTACATATTAATGTTGCAATCTTTTCTGTAATAATACTTCTATGGATTTTAAATAATTGTGAGATTCTATCTGGATTTAAAATATTATCAATAAAACTAATAATATCAATAATATCAAAAATATATTCACTAGTCTTTTCATATCTCATAATAAGATTAATTACTTCTGTAATAATTGCCATTGCATTCTTTTCCTTATTAAATATATTTATATTCATTTTATAAATAGATGATTTAATATTATCAATTGTATATTTAATTTCAAAAGGAGTATTAGTTTTTAATACATTAATAAATTTACTAATTATCAAGTCATAATTTGTCATATTAATTATATTAATATCATTATGTAAAAACTTGTAATATTCTTCAATACTAGCTGTATATTTAATAATACTATATAATTCATGAATTATTTTAATATTTAAAGGTAAAGGTATTTGTTCCATACAAAGAAACTGTTTTGTAAAACTATTACTAAAATTTGTCAAAACCTTTGTATATATTTCACCATTATCATATTTATTAAATCTTTTAATTGTATTAATAAACTGATGAATATTAGTCATTTGGTCTCTATCTAGTAAATTTACTAAATCTTCAATAAAAAGCATAATTATACTATCTGAAATAATAAGATTTGATAATAATTTAATATTCTCTTGAATTATAATATTGTCATCTCTTCTCAAAAGATTATTAATATATTCTAATTTTGTTAAAAAGTGTTTAATAAAACTATTCATATTACTCAAATGAAAATTATTTGATTTCAATAATGAACGAATGTTATTTCTACGACTAATAAGATGTTGTTTAACATAGTCATCAATTTTTATATTATAATATGTATATAAAAATGTACTATTAATAAAATATGGTGGATAAATATTAATATCTGAACAAATCAGATTTTCAAAATAACTATCTATTTTATTATGAACAAAAGAATATGATTCAATTACTTGAAATTTATCAGTTAATGACATTATAATTGTAAATTATATATTTTTATATATAGTTTTCAATTTTTTTAGGAGAATAAAAACTTTATTTTTATTATTCCCAGTTTACTGCAAACCAACATTTTCTAGGAAAATACTATGTATATGGATTATAACGAGGTGCATTATAATCATATAATTTAACTTTAAATTCGCCTATATTTTTATTTGTTCCTGGAATCATAATATGCATACCATCTTCTATTTCTTTATCTCCATTTATTTTAATTGGAATTTTAACATCATTATTATGCATTACACTTTGAACAAAATATTCATATTGATTAGAACCTGGAAATTTTTGTCTTCCAAATAATTTATAAGCTGTTTCTGTATTATCTCTTAATACAAGTCCCTGTAAATGATAATTATCTGGATAACCACGTGTTGGTATATTTAATTGATTCTTCATATAATCATAAGGATAATTATGTTCTGCTTGTCTTCTCTCTGGTGCAACAAATATATTTGATACTACTTCGTTATCTCTATTATTTAAAAAACTACGACGTTCTCTATCATCATTTTTAGAGTTTAATGCGACTGTTTGTAGTGCCACTGTTTGTGGTGCCACTGTTTGTGGTGCCACTGTTTGTGGTGCTACTTGTAGTGCATTACTAAGATTTTCTTTTTTTTGTTTTTCATTATATATTGTATTAAAACCGATGAATATACATAATATTATTAATAGATGCGATAATGGCAAACAAATAGTATTATACATTATATAATATAGTATATATTATTTAATTAGATAAAATAATGTAATATATTTTTTTTTATTTTCATCTGTATAAATTTTATAAGGATATATAAATTTAAATTTATTTGGGGATAAATAACTATATATTGCAAGATTGGTATCTAATTGTATTGAATCTTCTATACTAATTCTTGAATTAACTAACAGCGATTTAATAAAAAGATGTTCACTTATATTTGATTCTGGTTCTAATTTTAATCCATAATTTAATAATTCACGGGCAATTTTAGTTAAATTTGAATTAAATTGTGGTAATACCCAACTCCAAATCCAAATCAAATTAATATTATCAAAATACCCTAATATTTCATAATTATATGTTTTCTTATTTATATTAAAAGTAATTTCATTATCACGTTCTAATATCATTATATCATCTAATTTTATAAGTTCGTAATGACTTACTGTCATATTATCATAATAATCATATGCTTTTTTAATCATTTGATTTAAAGAGTCTGTCTCCATTATCTATTCTTACAAAATAATTACTTAAAAAAATATTTACTTAATCTTTTAATGTATATTTTATTCTTTTTCTTTGAACTAATTAATATTTATGTTATCTTTAATGTTGCATTAAAATCAGTAAGCTGGTTTACAGCTAGTATTCAAATACCCACATTAAATTATTTAAATAATATCGTTAATGGTCCTACTAAATATTTACTTTTACCACATCTATATATTGATATGTCAGATAATAATACATCGGATGATAATACATCAGATAATAATACATCGGATAATAATACATCGGATAATAATACATCGGATAATAATACAGATGATGATGTGACAGATGATGATGATATGACAGATGATGATGTGACAGATGATGATGTGACATATAGTAAATCATCTGATGATATGACAGAGTGTGAATCATCTGATAATGAAACCATTAAAGAAGATTCAGAAAAATTATATAAACTTGATGAAAAGTTAGAACAACCTAATTCTAAAGAGGATAGTAGTGATTCTGAGGATGAAATTAAAAGTTTGCTAATTAAACCCAGTGTAATAATAATGGATGAAAAATTAGATTAAAAAATAATATAAAAAATAATATAAAAAATATAATAGATGAATAGTTTAAAGAACATATGTCTTAATTGCAATAAAATGGGACATCATATAAAATATTGCGATGAGCCTATTATTTCATATGGGATAATATGTTTTACAATAAGCTCTTTATTTACATTAACTAATAGACATATTGAGAATTATTTCTACAATAAATATTTAGATATTGAAGAATACAATTATGTGAATATTAATAATATTATTATGATTCCAAATTTTTATGATAAAATAAAAATTTTATTAGTAAGAAGAAAACATAGTTTAAATTATATTGAGTTTATTAGAGGTAAATGGGAAACTAATGTGGAATCAGTTACAAAGAAATTTGTTTATATGACAAAAGATGAATTATATCAAATAAAATCGAAATCTTTTGAAGAATTATGGTCTAATTTATGGGAAAAAACTGCAAAGAGTAAAAAATATATGAAAGAATATAATATGTCAAAATTAAAATTTGCAGAATTAATACAACATAACTATTATAATTTATTAGATGATATGAATATAACACAATATACTGAACCCGAATGGGGTTTTCCAAAAGGTAGAAAAAATAATATGGAAGGTAATTTAAATTGTGCATTACGTGAATTTATAGAAGAAACAAACATTGATATAAATAATATACATATTTTAGAAAGATTAAACCCGATGGAAGAAGATTTTATAGGTACAAATGATAAAAATTATAAACATGTATATTATTTAGCAAATTCAGAAGAAAATTGTGAGTTATCAATAGTTAATAATTATCAAACAACAGAAATTGGTGGAATTGGTTGGTTTACAATTCCAGAGGCATTAAATTTAATGCGACCATATAATAAAAAGAGAATACAATTAATTCATCAAATTTATTTTTTTATAATAAATATGTTAATAAATATTAACCCAAGCAATCAAAACAGTATTATCCAGAAGGAAGATATGGAAAACCTATAGACATAAAATTTTATATATAAGTATATATACACTTATATAATGAATTCAGATATAAATATTTATAAAAAAAAATATTTAAAATATAAGAATAAATATTTAAGATTAAAACAGAAAGGGGGTGTTATAACATTTACAGTATCACCATTAGATGATACTAAGACTTCTATGGAATTTATAAAAGAGGAAGAAGATGACATATCTACATTAAAGCAATGGATAATAACTGAATTCAAGCTTGATGATACTGTGGTAAGTACAGATGATATAGATATAAAAAAATTTAATGGAACGACAATAGATAGTTTACCTTCGAATCCAAATAAACAAAATTCACAAAATTCACAACTATTTTTTGAAATAAAGCCTAAAAAATTATTGCAAGAAATACCAACTATGACAACTGGCTTTTCAATTAAACCACAAATATTGAGAGATACAAGAATTTTACCAGATGGTACAATTCTGACGGGAACTTTTCGAGATCATAAATTAATTGAAGGTAAAGTAACATATATTGATGGTACAACTCATGAAGGTAAGTTCATTGAAAATCTTTTAGCTAAGGGTAAAAAAATAAATAATAATGGTATAATTCAGGAAGGAACATTTTCTCATGATGGTTATTTAAGTAATGGTATAATAAAATATAATGGTAAGATTGAAGAAGGAACATTTTCTGACGGTTATTTAATTAAAGGTAAAAAAATAGATAATGGTGGTATGATTCAGGAAGGAGAATTTTCTGATGGTTCTTTAATTGATGGTAAAGTAATCTATGATAATGATATGATTGAGACTGGCATTTTTTCTAATGGTCGTTTAATTAAAGGAGAAAGAAAATATAATAATATGATTGAAGAAGGAGATTTTTCTCCTGATGGTTATTTAAGTAATGGTAAAGTAATATATAAGAATGGTATGAATGAGATTGGTACTTTTTCTAAAAATCGTTTAATTAAAGGTAAAAAAATAGATAATGATGGTACAATTGAGGAAGGAGAATTTTCTGACAATTCTTTAATTGAAGGTAAAAAAAAATATAATGATGGTATGATTCAGGAAGGGACATTTTCTGACGGTTATTTAATTGAAGGTAAAAAAAAATATAATGATGGTACGATTGAGGAAGGGAAATTTTCTGACTTTTATTTAATTAACGGTAAGAGAATATATGATGGTATGATTGAGGAAGGGGAATTTTCTAAAGGTTATTTAATTAAAGGAAAAAAAAAATATAAGAATGGTACAATTGAATGGTACAATTGAATGGTACAATTGAATGGTACAATTGAGAAAATCTAAATATCATAGTAATCAACTATTTTATATACTATTATTTTGTTATATATCCTAAGCAATTGATATAATTAATTTGCAAGCTCATTAATTTGCAGTAAGCTGAAAAATTGATAAACATATATTTAAAGATAGATTATTTGTATATTTTTAATGGAAATTAATTATGAACTAATAATTAAATATTTATGTAATAAGAAACCAACTATTCAAAAAAAACATATTTTTATAACTGATAAAGGAGTAAATAATTATGATTTTCCAGATATTTTCAAAAATTTATTTGATGATGAAAAGTTTTATAGATATGGTGTAACTACTTTTGATAATAATACAAAATTACAAACGAATATTAGTTTTTGGACATCTCTTTTATCATTAATAAATAAAGATTTTATGATTCCTTATAATAATGATGAAAATCAAATGATTACAGAGTTTAAAACTCAACTATTAGAACAATATAAAGTTTCATTATTATCATTATTTATTAAGAAAACTGATAAGATTGAAATGCGTGAGAAATTAAAGATTATACCTGATTACATTGTATTACAATATATTGTAGATATATTAGATATTAATTTTATTATATTTGATTTTAAGACAGAAGAATATAATGTAATATATCGCGGAGATATTATGAATCCATGGAATAGAACATTTCTATTTGCTAAATATGAAGATAATTGGGAACCAATTATGTTAGAAGACAAAAACTCTGTTTTTTCTACTACAAAGAAAACCTTTGATTATAATGATGTGATTATAAAACAAATATTAAATCAAATGGGAACAAATACGCCAAAATATTATGATTTATATAATA
>Ga0164293_10002788_pt1 | contig 14844 bp, 14 predicted proteins | sample GEODES118metaG_FD_111487 | JGI IMG/M metagenome (GOLD analysis project Ga0164293, IMG submission 111487) | Eutrophic lake water microbial communities from Lake Mendota, Wisconsin, USA - GEODES118 metaG | ecosystem: Environmental > Aquatic > Freshwater > Lake | place: USA: Lake Mendota...
CGATGGGTGCACGGGTTCGACGCCGCTACTCTAAGGCCAGGAGGTTGGCACGAGACTGTTGATAACGCCGGCAATGTCCGGCATGTAAGGCCGCAGTTGAACAACGGCAGAGCAGCGATGAATGGCAGCTTTCCACGCCCGAGCGCTCCAAACCGGACCTTCCGCAATCGGCCACGAACGCCGAGCCATTATCCTCTGATGACAGTACCGCTGAAGCACAGGCGGAGGACCTGAACGCCCATGGCGCAGGCGGCTGGCATACGCAGCTCCCCGGTGCGGGACACCTGCCGCAGCGCATTGCCTCCGCGCCACATCGCCAGGAAGGTAACGGCCGCGGCATGGATGGCATCGGCGTGACCCGCATCGGGTGAACGCCCCACGGTTCAGTCGCGTCCGGCGGCGCCTCGGCCGGTCGGCGCGGCGCGGCCCCCGTGGTCGAACATGCGCTGATACGTCCAGTCCGGCTCGTGCCACGTCAGCATCTTGCCCGGGTTCAGCAGGCCCTTCGGATCAGCCTCCAACTTGAAGGCGAGCTGCTCGGGCGGCAGCGCGTTGCCGCCGCCTTCCTCGATGGTGAAGCGGTGCGGGCTGTAAACGCCGCAACCCATCATCTGCAACTCGGCGCAGATCTCCTCGAGCCGCTCCTCGGTGGTGAAGCGCAGCAGCGGCAGCCCGGCCAGCATCGCCTGGCCGCGCCGGCGGAAGCCTTCCAGATGCATCAGGATCTCGTCAGGGAAGCGCGCGCGCACGGCAGCGATGCGCTCGTGGTTGCCGGGCCAGCCGAAGCCGACCTGCAGATAGGTGATCTTCGGATCCACCAGCAGCGCGCGCTGCGTGGTATGGTTCCAGCAGTACGCATGGAGCGGCCCCGGCTCATCCCCGTCGCGGTCGGAGCGGAACGCGATCGCAGCTCCGCCAAGCCGATCGAACAGCGCCTCGACCGCGGGCATCGATTGCGGCGCCACCATTAGCCCAACCATGCTGTTGCCTTTGCCGATCCGCGCGGCGAGCTTCGGGAAGAACGCCTCCGGGATCGGCGCCGCGATTGCACTGGCCAGCTTGATCCAGAGGCCGTCGCTCGCCACCACCTCCTCGGCGATGCGCGCGGCGTGCGCGAAATCCGCGACCGACACCGCGACATCGATCCAATTGCAGGCAGACGCGGTGGCCAATTCCACCTCGGTGATCACGCCGTTGGTGCCGTAGGCGTGGATCACCTGGTGCATCGCCTCGCCTGTCAGGTCGAGCGTCCGTGGGCGGGCCTCCATCGTCAGCACCCGCAGCCGGAGGATGTTGCCGGGATCGCGCAGCATGCCCCAGCGCACCGAACCGACGCCGCCCGAGCCGCCCGCCACGAAGCCGCCAACCGTAGCTAGCGACCGGGTGGAGGGATACAGCCGCAGCTCCTGCCCATGCGGCGCAAGGGCGCGGTCGATCGTGCGCAGCACCGCGCCCGCGCCTGCCACCACGCGCCCCGGCGCGGGGATCGAGACGGCGGTGATGTGCCGCATGTCGAGCAGGCAGCCGCCCTCGAGCGGGATGATCTGCCCGTAATTGCCCGTCCCCGCGCCGCGCACGGAGACCGGGCAGTCGGCGGCATGGCAGGCGGCCAGCACCTCGGCGATCTCGTGCTCGTCGCGCGGGGCGACGACGAAATCGGCGACGAGATGATCCATCCGCCGTTTCAGCACCGGCGAATACCAGAAGAAGTCGCGGCTCTTTGTCTTGAGGGTGCGCCGCTCATCGCTGAGTTCGAGATGCGCGAGCGACGCCTTCAGCGGGGCGTGGCGATCAGACATGCGGGAGGCTCCGGGATCGCGGTGCCAGCAGCGGCACGAGGTCGGGGGCGAAGGCGGCGAGCGCCGCGGCGTCGGGCAGTCCGGCGCGGCCGCCCGGGCGGGTGCATTTCAGCGCGGCGACGGCATGGGCGAGCGCGATCGCCTGCGCCTCGCCCCAGCCATTGGCGAGCGCGAGCGCGAGCGCACCGTGGAACGCATCGCCCGCGCCCGTGGTATCCACCGCGGCCACGCGCGGCGGGCGGCTCTGCGCCGGGGCGCCTCCGGTCCAGACGAACAGCCCCTCCGCGCCGTCGGTGACGCCGAGCAGCCGCGCGGGATGGCGGCGCAGCGCGGCCGCAGCCGCGAGCCCGGCTGCGATGTCGTCCGTTGCGGAAAACTGCGCGAGGCCGCCGCGCGAAAACACGACATGGCTCGCTTCCGCGACGAGCGGCGCGATGGCCGCGGGGTCATGGCGGTTGACGTCGGCATCGAGCACGGAGGGCAGGCGGCGCGCCGCGGCGAGAGCGATCAGGCGGCGCGCTCCCGCCGGCCAGAAGCAGTCGCACAGCACCGCGCCGATCCCCGTCAGGTCCGCATCCAGGCTGTCCGGGCCGGTCAGCGCGGGGTCCTCGGGCAGCGGTGGCGCATGGACGATGATCAGCCGCTCGCCGCCCGATTCGACGAGCACGACGGATGCCGGTGACGGCCACTCCGCCAGCCGCCGCAGCGCCTCGATCCCCACGCCCTCCGCGGCGAGTTCCACGGCAATCGCGTCGCCGGTCGCATCCCGCCCTAGCCGCCCGGCGAAGCGCGCCGGCGCTCCGAGCCGCGCCACCGTCACCGCCGCCGTGGCCGCCGGGCCGCCACCCACGTCCACCCGGCTACCCGCGCGGATCTTGCCGGGCCCGATGGGCAAGTTGGGCAGCGTGAGGATCGTGTCCTGCACCGCGAGCCCGACGCAGAACACCCCGGGCCGCGCCAGGTCAGACAAGCGCGCGCCCCTCGGTCGAGTCGAACAGATGCGCGGCGGCGGTGTCGATCTCGGCCGCAAGCCCCGCCTGTCCGACATGGACCGACCCGGGCGCCACCCGGGCCAGGACCTCATGCCGGCCGATCCGCAGCACGGCGATCGCGTCGGCCCCATGGTCCTCGACAAGGATCGGCTCGGCGGGCAGCGTGCCGGGCGTGCCCGTGGGCACGAGGCGCACATGCTCCGCCCGCAGCCCCAGCTGCACCCGCGTCGCGCCAGCGCGCGACACTGCCGCCGCACGCGCATCTGGCAGCGCGACGACGAGCCCCCCGGCGAGCGCAACCGAGCACCCCTGGACCTCGGCGGGGAGCAGGCTCATCGGCGGGGAACCGATGAAGGTCGCGACGAAGGCGTTCGCCGGGCTGCGATACACCTCGGACGGCGTGCCGACCTGCTGCACCGTGCCGCCACGCATCACGACGATGCGGTCGGCCATCGTCATCGCCTCAATCTGGTCGTGGGTGACGTAGAGGCTCGTCGTGCCGAGCGCGAGCTGCAGCTTGCGGATCTCCATCCGCATGTTCACGCGCAGCTTGGCATCGAGGTTCGACAGCGGCTCGTCGAACAGGAACAGCTTCGGGTTGCGGATCAACGCACGGCCGAGTGCCACGCGCTGCCGCTGCCCGCCCGAGAGCGCGCGGGGCTTGCGATGCAGGTAGTCGCCGATCTCGAGCATCTCGCCGATGCGCGCGACCTTCTCGCGGATCTCGGCCGCCGGGCGCGCGCGCATCTTCAGCGCAAAGGCCAGGTTCTCGGCCACCGTCATCTGCGGATAAAGCGCATAGTCCTGGAACACCATTGCCATGTCGCGGTCGCGCGGTGCGACGTCGTTCAGGTTGCGGCCATCGAGCGCGATGCTGCCCGACGAAATCTCCTCGAGCCCGGCCACGACGCGGAGCAGCGTGCTTTTGCCGCAGCCGGAGGGGCCCACGAGGACGACGAACTCCCCGTCCGCCACGTCGAGGTCGACGGCGCGCACGGCCTCCACCTCGCCGAAGCGCTTGGCCACTTGGTGCAGGATCAGTCTCGCCAACGCCGCAGCTCCCCCTTGACTTGGGCGGACGGTGGCATAGACAATACTCCCTGTAAAGACGAAGGGTAAGGCATGGCCGAGCGCCGACAGCCCCGGAGCCGAACCACCACCCGCGCCACGGTGCTGGAGGGGCTACTTCGCGGAAAACGAACGTTTCGACAGGAGATTGCGGCCGACGCGCACCTGACGGAGGCCAGCGTCTCCCGCATCCTGTCCGAGTTGCAGGGCGCGGGGATCGTCAGCGAGGAGCGGCCATCCAGCGCCCATGGTACCAGCCGAGCCACCGTGGTTACGCTAAGCAAGGATATCTGGGTCGTCGGGATCGAGCTGGCGAATGACCGGCTTTCGGTGGGGCTCGGCGACCTCGACGGCCGGCTCGACTATGTCGAGCGCAAGCCGGCCCGGCCCGGCCTCGGCCAGGACCAGTTCGAGCGGCTGTTCACCGAATCGCTGGCCGATCTTGCCCGTTGGGCCGCCGAGCGCGGCCGCACCGTGCGCCAGGCGGCGGTCGCGCTTCCGGGGCTGACGCCGCTGCCCGCGGGTGGAGAGATCAACCCGATCCTGCCCTGGGACATGCCGCGGCTGCGCGGCTTCCTCGCCCGCGCGCTCGGCGATGTGCCGCTCGCGCTGACCAACTCCGTCATCGCCCGGGCCGCTTTCCACCGCTATCGCGCCGAGGCCGACTACCCGCCGGTCGGCGACCACCTGTTCCTGTTCGTCGGTCACGGCGTCGCGGGCGTGCTGGTGAACGAGGGCCCGCCGCTCGAGACATTCCGTCCCTTTGAGCTTGGCCATATGGTCATGCGGACGGGCGGGGCGCCCTGCCGCTGCGGGCATCGCGGCTGCCTGGAGGCATACACCTCGCTCGGTGCTGTCTCGGAGGTGGTGGACATGACGGCGAACGAGATCCTGCGCCGCGGCGACCAGTTCCTGGATACCGCCGCCCTCGGCCCGGCGCAGCGGGACGAGTTGCGGGCACGGCTGCGGCTGCTCGGGTTGGGGCTCGGCAATGCGCTGAACCTTGTGCGGCTGCCGGCGGTCGTGATCTGCGGCTGGCCGTCGCTGATGCCGCCAGCGGACCGGGCGGAGATCGCGGCCGGGATGGCGGAGTCGCTGCTCGGCGCGCCGGGCCCGGCATCGCCCGCTCTGCATTTCATCCCGCCGGCGATCGGCAATGACCCGCGTCCGGCGCTCGCCTACGCCGCCCATGCCTTCGTCCGTTCCGGCGGGCATGAGCGCGACATCCCGCTGCCCGTGCCGGAAGCTGCGTGAGAAAGATGCTGATGGACGCCCAGGAGCCCCGTACTGTTGCCGCAGAGCCTGCCGCGGCACCCCTGCGCGTCGCCGTGCTGTCCATCGGCTCGCCGCTGTTCCCGGCCGATGCCGCGGCGGCAACGCTGGCCGTGACCGCCGCCGCAGTCGGGCAAGGCGGCCTGATCGTGCTGCCCGTCATAGCGCGCGATCCGGCAAGCCTGGCGCTGGCGCTCGACAGGCTTTCGCCGCGTGATCTCGACGGCCTGGTGCTCCAGATGGCGACCTTCGCGACGGCCGAGGCGCTGCACGCGCTGCTCGACTGGCTCGGCCCCGAGCCGCTGCCGCTAGCGGTCTGGGCGCTCGAGGAGCCCGGCGAGATCGTCACCAACTCGCTCTGTGGCGCACAGCTCTGGTGCTCGACGCTGCAGCGCCTCGGGCGGCGCGCGGCCTTCCTGCTCGGCCAGCCCGGCGAGGCCGCGTTGCAGGCGGAGCTCACCGCCTTCGCCGCCGGCGCGCGAGCGGCCCGCGCGCTGCGGGGCGCGCGCGTCGCGCTGATCGGCAGCCATGCGGCGTGGTTCACGAACCTCGCGGCCGATCCCTGGGCGCTCGGCCGCGCCCTCGGCGTCACGGTCGCGCAGGTCTCGCTGCCCGCCTTCCTCGCCGGCTGCACCGCGACGCCCGAGGCCGCAGCCGCGGCCGCGCGGCGCTGGGCCGATGTCGCCTTCGATGCCGGCGATGAGGAGGCGAACCGTGCGACGCTCGGGCGCAGCTTCGCGCGGCTCGAGGCCGGGCTCGACCGCATCGCGGCGGATGCCATCGCGATCCGCGACTGGCCCGAGATCCTCTACGATCTCGAGTTCCGCGGCACCTGGGCCGCGCTCGGTGAATTGTCGGATCGCAGCATACCGATCGCGCCCGAGGGCGACGTTCCGGGCGCGCTGACGGCGCTCGCCGCGCGCGCGTTCGACCCCGCCGCGCTGCCCTTCCTGACCGACATCTCCGGCATCGATCGTGCCGGCGACCAGCTGGTGCTCTGGCACTACGGCGTCAGCCCGCGGCTCGCGGCCGGGCCGCGCCGGGTGGACGCCGCGCTGAAGCAGGAGAGCTTCCCGCTGCGCGCCGGACCGCTCACGCTGCTGCGCCTGTCGCAGCGGCCGGATGGGTCGTTGCGCCTGTTCCTCGCCGAGGGTGCGATCGCGGCCGAGCCCTGCGGCGCCAACCGAGCCGCCGGCTGGTTCCGCCCCGCGGGCGAGACGGCCGAGGCGCTGGTCCGCCGCTTCATCGGCGCCGGCTACGAGCATCACGTGACGGCGCTGCATGGCGATTGGGGGGACGCGGTGCGGCATCTGGCACAGGCGCTTGGGATCGCACTCGACGATGCATGAGCCGCCTGCCCCGACCGAACTCGCCTGGCGCGCACCGGATGGCGGCTGGCAGCCGCTCGACGCCGTCGCGCTGCGTTCAGAGCCGCTGGAGGGCGGCGGCGTGCGCCTCGTGCTCGAACGCGCGGGCGCGGCTGCGGTGTCGCTCGCCTTCGCCGTGCCGCCCGATCTCCAGGCCTTCGGTGGCGGCGAGCGCTTCGATGCGCTCGACCTGCGCGGCCAGGTGATTCGCTACTACCTCGAGAACTTCGGGCTCGTGAACGGCGGCACCTATCTGCCGAGCCCGTGGATCGCGACAAGCCTCGGCTTCGCGCTGTTCCTGGCGGAGGAAGCGCCGGCGACGTTCCACATCGCAGCACCGCATGATCCGCATCGTCTTACGGTGCAGGTCGAGGGCGAGCGCGCGATCGTCGAGCTTCACCCGGGCGCCCTGCCGGAGCAGCACCGCCGCCTGATCGCGCGGATCGGCCCGCCGCTGATGCCGGAGCCGGCGTTCTTCAGCCTGTGGAAGGCCGGCGATTGGCGCTTCCAGGACGCGGCCACGGTGGCGGCCGATGAAGCCGGGTTCGCGCAACTCGGCCTGCCGCTCGGCGTGATGCTGCTCGATGCCTATTGGGCAAGCGAGGTGATGTCCTTCCGCTTCGACGCGCGCAAGCACCCCGATGCGGAGGGCATGATCGCCCGGTTGCGCGCGCAGGGCGCGGAGTTGCATCTCTGGCTCTGCCCGTGGGTCGTCGTCGGCACCGACTCGCACCGGATGGCGCAGGCGAAGGGCTACCTGATCGCCGACGCCGCGGGCCGCCCGCTGACGCGTCGGCCAGGTGCCAACCCGAACATCGTCGCGGCGCTGATCGACTTCTCGAACCCAACGGCCGCGCATTGGTGGGCGGATGGGCTGCGCGCGCTGCTGGCGATGGGCGTCGCCGGCTTCAAGGCGGATTTCGGCGAGCAGTTGCCCGAGGCCGCGGTGCTGCACTCCGGTGAGACCGGTGGGCGCGCACACAACGCCTTCGTGCGGCACTACCTGCAGGCGACGATCGACGCCTTCGACGGGCGCAACCCGGCGATCATCAGCCGCTCCGGCGCACCCGCGATCCGCACGCAGATATGGACCGGCGACCAGACGTCCGACTTCTGCCCCAAGACCGGGTTGCCGGCCGCGATCCGCGCGGTGCAGTCGGCGTCGCTCTCGGGCTGGCCGTTCATCGGCAGTGACCTCGGCGGCTATTTTGGAACGCCAACGCCGCAGGTCTTCGCGCGCTGGGCGCAGTTCGCGGCGTTCTGTCCGCTGATGTTGCTACATGGCCTCGGCTGCCGCGAGCCATGGGACATGGATGCCGGCAGCGCGGCGGTGTTCGCGGACTGCGCACGGATGCACCTCGCGCTCGGGCCGGAGTTCGAGCGGCTCGGCCGCGATGCCTCAGCCGGCGGGTCGCCGATCCTGCGCATGATGCCGCTGGCGTTTCCGGAGATCGACTGGCGCGGCCGCAACGACTGGGACCAGCAGTTCATGTTGGGCGAGGATCTGCTCGTTGCGCCGGTCGCGTTCTACGGCAACACGCGCGCGGTGTGGCTGCCCGACGGCGCGTGGTTCGATGTGCTGGCGGGCGACTGGGCGATCGGCCCCGGGCTCGTGGTGCATGATGTGCCGCTCGACCGCATGCCGCTGTTTGTCCGCGAGGGTGCTGCGCTCCTGCTGCGTCCCGACGCGCGTGGAGACACCGTCACGCTCCGCGCCACGCGCACACCGCCCGTGCCCGAAGCCGGCTGGCAGGCGGTACTCGGCGGCGGCGGAGAACCGGCCGACCAGCTAGGTCCGCCGGGCGCCGACCTGCTGCGCCGCTGGTTCGGCGCGGCGCTTGCCTGGACTGCGCCGGCGCACCGGCGATGACGACGCCATCAACCGAAGCACGCACACCCGAGGAGGACGTTACCATGAACAAGAGGCAGTTGCTCAAGACCCTGGCGTTGGCGGCGACGTTTGGCGGCGCGCGGACCGCCACTGCGCAACAGGGCGCGAACCTGACGCTCTGGGTCAATGCCCCGATGGCTGGGCGCGACGCGCCGCTCTTCGCCGAGATCGCGGCCTTCCAGGCGGCGACCCGCCATCGTGTCTCGGTGCAGGCGGTGCCGCATCTCGAGATGCAGCGGAACCTGACAGTCGCGATGTCGAGCGGCGCGGGCCCGGACGTCATGTCGCTCGACATCGCATGGGTGCCGGTGATAGCCGATGCTGGGCTGCTGCTCGACATCACCGACCACGCGCGGAGCGTCGCTGATCGCTACCAGCCGGGGCCGCTGCTGGCCGGGCAGTTCCGCGGCCGGCACTACGCGATGCCCTGGTACACCAACAACGTCGCGCTCTACGTGAACAACCCCATGCTCGCGGCCGCCGGCATCCGCACCGCCCCCACCACCTGGCAGGAGTTCCAGGCCGCCGCGATCGCGATGACGAACCGCGAGCGCGGCACTCACGGCCTGTCATTGGCCGCTGGGCCGACCGGCATCTTCCAGGTCTATTCCTTCATCTGGCAGAATGGCGGCGAGTTGATCGACCCGAGCGGCCGCGTACGGCTGAACGAGCCCGAGGCGATCGAGGCGATCGAGTTCGTATCCGGCCTTTATACCCGCCATCGCGCGGTCCCCGACACGGTGCTGACGGCGAACTCGTGGGACGAGGTGAACGCGCCGTTCCTGCAGCAGCGCGCGGGCATGCTGATCAGCGGCGACTGGGCGCTCGGCGCCATCGCGCGCAATGCGCCGAACCTCGACTACTCGGTGCATCCGCTGCCACGGGGACGTCGCGCCGCGAGCGTGATCGGCGGCTACAGTATCGCGGTCAACGCCAACACGCCCGCTCGTGACGCGGCGCTGCAACTCGTCGAGTGGCTGAGCGGGCCCCGCAGCACCGAGGTCATGGGCCGCTACGAGCGCATCGCAGGCACCATGGCGGCCGTGGCCCCCGAGTTGATCGCCCGGCTGCCGGCGAACCAGCGCGCCTTCCTCCAGCAGGCTCCATATGGCGTTCCGCGGCCCGCCGTCGCTGGCTGGGGCGACATCCACTCCAACGTCATGGCGCGGCTGTGGGACCAGGTGATCCGCGGCGCCGCGGTGCCGGGCGCCGTGGCCGCCGCGCACCGCGCGGCCGCGGCGATCATGGCGCGATGAGCGGCAGGCCCGCCCGGAGCGGTCCGCCGGAGGGCGGGCCGACGCCCGCGATCGCGTCCGACAGACGCCGGGTGTCGTCCTGGTTCGAGACCGGGTTCGGCGCGCGCCTTTATCCTTATCTGCTGGTGCTGCCGGCCTTCATCATTGTGGTCGGCGTGGTGATCTACCCGGTGCTGAGCGGCATCTGGTACGCCTTCCACGACGTCACGCTGCGCACGCTGAACCGCGGCACCATCAGCTTCGTCGGCCTGCGCAACTTCGAGCGCGCCTTCGCCGACCCGGTCTTCGCCCAGGCCGCCTGGAACACGGTTGCGTGGGTGGTGCTGAACGTGGTGGCGCAGCTCTCGCTCGGCCTCTCGCTCGCGCTGCTGCTGAACCGCCCGCGCCGCGGCATCGGCGCCTTCCGTGCCGGAATCCTCATCCCCTGGGTCATCCCAAGCGTCGTCGCGGTGCTGACCTGGCGCTGGATGTACGAACCCACGGTTGGCATCGCGAACGAATTGCTGCTGCGCGTCGGCCTGATCGCGGAGTACCGCCCCTGGCTAGGCGACACCGCGACCTCGCTGCTCGCCGTGACGGTTGAGAGCGTCTGGAAGGGCACGCCCTTCGTCATGCTGCTCCTGCTGGCAGCGCTGCAGATGGTGCCGCGATCGGTGATCGAGGCGGCCGAGATGGACGGCGCATCCGGCTGGCGGAAGCTGTGGCACGTGATCCTGCCGCAGATCCGCGTGGCCTTCGCCATCGCGGCGGTGCTGACCTTCATCCTGACGGTCAACAACTTCAACGCGATCTGGCTGATGACGGAGGGCGGGCCGCTGCACTCCTCCGAGATCCTGTTCACCCTCGCCTACCGCTACGGGTTCCAGCGCTTCGACCTCGGCCTCGCATCCGCGATCGCGACGCTGCTGTTCGTCGGGCTCGTGATCGCGACGACGCTCTACCTGTTCCTGATCCACGAGCGCGAGAAGGACTGAGCCGATGGGCGTCGCCAGGACCTCCCGCCCCGTTTGGCTGCCCACGCGGCGCACGCTGCGCACGGTGGTGGTCTATCTGGCGCTCTGGGTCGCCTTCGTCTGGGCGGTGTTCCCGTTCTACTGGATGGTCGTGACCTCCATCCGTCCCTCCGCGGAGGTGTTCCAGCGCCCGCCCTCGCTGGTGCCGAGCGGGATCACCTTTCAACACTACGTCGAGCTGCTGGTGGGCGGGGAGTTCTGGCGCTTCGCGCTCAACTCGGTCGTGCTGACGCTGGCCGTGACGGTGGCGAGCGTCGTCGTCTCGGTGACGGCGGGCTATGCGATGGCGCGCTACCGGTTCCGCGGCAGCGTCGCGCTGCCGCTGGTCATGCTGTACGGGCAGATGTTCCCGCCGGTACTGCTGCTGATCCCGTTCTACATTCAGCTGCGCACCTTCGGCTGGCTCGACAGCCTGTGGGGCCTGGTGCCGGTGTACATGAGCTACATGCTGCCGCTCTGCGTATGGCTGATGCGCGGGTTCTTCGCGCAGGTGCCGATGTCGCTCGAGGATGCGGCGCGGCTGGACGGCTGCACGCGATGGCAGGCGTTCTGGCGGGTCATCCTGCCGATGGCGCTGCCCGGAATCGTCGCCGTCGCCACATGGGTCATGATCCATACTTGGAACGAGTATCTCTACGCCAGCACCTTCATCATGAGCCAGGAAAACCGCACATTGCCGCTCAGCCTGTCGGCGCTGATCGGGCAGTACATGACCGACTGGGGAATGCTGATGGCGGGTGGCGTGATCACCGCGCTGCCGATCGTGCTGGTGTTCTTTCTGCTGCAAAAGAGCCTCGTCTCCGGCATCGGCGGCGGCGCGGTGAAGGGGTAACGCATGACGATCATCCGCAAGGTCGAGGCATTCCCCCTCTCCTGTCCCACACCGGGCGGCGCCGTGTTCGCGGTCGGGCGCTCGGCCAAGCGCGACATGGTGCTGGTGCGCGTTGAGACGCGGGACGGCATCGTCGGATACGGGGAGGCGCACCACGCACAAAGCCCCTCCACCATCACCGCCTTCATCAACGATGCGCTGGCGCCGCTGGTCGAGGGTCTGGACGCGCTGGAGACCGAGGCGATCTGGCACCGTGCCTGGCTGCGCTTCGTCGCCACGCACGGGCCTGGCGCCGCGGCCGTGATCGGGCTGTCGGGGCTCGACCTCGCGCTCTGGGACATCCGCGGCAAGCATGCCGGGCTGCCGGTGTGGAGGCTGCTTGGCGGGTCGCGCAGGCCGATCCCGGCCTATGCCGGCGGCATCAGCCTCGGCTTCCAGCCAGAGGCGGACCTGTTGCGCGAGATCGAGGGGTATCTCGCCCGCGGCCTCACCTTCCTGAAGCTGCGCCTTGGCGACACGGTGGCCGCGGATCTCGCCCGGGTGCGTGCGGTGCGCCGCACCTTCGGCGACGGCATCACCCTCGCTGGCGATGCCGGCACGCGGTATCGCAGCGCCGATGTCGCGCGCATCGTCGAGATCTGCGCGGAAGGCGCGCTGCTCTGGCTCGAGGAGCCGTTCACGCCGGACAACCTGCCGGCGTATCGTCGCCTCCGCGACCTGACGCCGACACCGCTCGCCGCAGGCGAGAACCACTTCACGCGACATGAGCTGCGCAGCCTGATCAGCGAGCAGGTGATCCAGTTCGTCCAGGCCGACGCCTGCAAGACCGGCGGCATCACGGAGTTGGTCAAGATCGCTGCCCTCGCCGATGCCTGGCACCTGCAGTTCGCGCCGCACACCAGCGCGTCAGTTCTCAGCACGGCTGCCTCGGTGCATGTGCTCTCCGCCGCGACCAACGCCTTCGTCTATGAGGCGGACGTCTCGGCCATCAATGCATTCCGCGACGAACTCGGTCCGCCCTTCGCGCTCGAGAACGGCACGATCCTGGCGCCTGAGGGTCCCGGCCTCGGCATTGCGGTGGATGAGCGGCTGATCGAGCGCTACCCCTTCATCCGGGGCGCATCCTACGTGCGGTGAGGCATGGGTTGGCGGGTGCCCAGGTCCGTCGCCATCCCCGAAGCCGACTGATCCACCCCCATTGAATTGGTCCACCTTGCAGTATGTCTTATGGCGGTCCTGTCAACTTGCCGACCGGCGGCCGTGCGAAGACGGGGGGCTTTGCCCTGGCGTTATCCCCTGGCGCTATCCCCTGGCGCTACACGGCGATGCCCGGTTCGGCGATCTCGCGCCACACGATGATCGCCCCGGAACGAAGCGCTCGATCGTCAGATGACGACATGGCGTGGCGGGGAAAGGTTTAGAGGTTGGCGACCCCATCGTGGATGGAGACGAAGCGCTTCAGGTGTTGGGCGGATGTGAACCGCTTCATGATCCTCTTGCGCCGCCGCGTCGGCAGAAGCGCATTCCCCGCCCGGTTGTTGAGGCCTTCGTGTTGGCGATGCTCGACATTCATGCCCATCCCGGTCCGGGCTGCGCCATCAGAGCCGGGCTTGTTGGTGACCATCACGCATGGCGTGCGGGATTGCTTGCGGATGAGCTTCTCCGCCGCGAGCTTCTCCGTTGCGCACTGATCCCTCGCGGCTTTGAACGAGGGCGTCGAGAACCAGTACGTCCGAGGTCATCGAGCGCCTCGTCCGCAAACCGAACCTGATGAGATTTCACTTTTGGGCGGCTTTTTTGACCGGCTGAACCATGTGAGATTGCAAGCGTATGTGGGCTTCCTCGGCCGACACGGTATTGGCGATCGGGTTGGCCATGACGCGGTCATTGGTCGGGGCAACCTCATCTCGCAGCCATTTCTCGACAGCGGCGTCACGGGCGGCCAGCGAGCGCAGCCCGTCGCGGATGACCTCGCTCTCGGTAGCGTACTCACCGGACGTGACCTTGGCTTTCACCATCTGGGCCATTTCATGGGAGCGTGATGCTGAGGGATTGGGTGGTGCGCATGGGTCTATGCCTTCATTCATTCCATTACAGCATGGCACACGATTAAATCCTGCTCGTCTCCTGACACTCGTCTCCTGACACCAAGCTTACAACCACACGCCCGCCCCTGTCCGCCCAACCTCGCTCGGCGAGTTCCGCGTTGAACGCGTCCAGGACATCGCGCCGGGCCTGCTCGGCGTCGACGGCCTCGACCGGGCGATTGACACAAAAGCCGATCGGGCCGTCCCGCCCCTCGAGGACACCAAGAAAGCCCTCGCCACGAATGAGACATTTGAAATAAGCCACGGTGCCCTCTATTCACGCAGCCGGGCGGGACATGCGGCGCCTGATCAACACAACAATCAGGACAGCGACGCCAAGCAGCATCCCAAGGAGGCCAGGCATGGCCAGGCTCATGGAGGCCCAGAACATGGTTTCGGTCGCATACTGGCCAAAATTGCTGCATGGGGAGGTCTCTCCGAGCCAGCCACCGCATTGCCCCGAATAAGCCGGGAGCCACATCAGGACGAAGAAGACAAAGGCGGCGACGAAGGGGCCGAACAACGCCAGCGCGGGCAAGAGCCATGCCGCCCGTCCTGAGGCTTGCCGCGAGAGTGCGCGCCAGACGGCAACGGGCGGCGCGACAATCAGCAGCGCGAAGATCGCGAGGATCAACAATGCCATGATCTGGCCAAGGTCCATGGCTTCCCTGCCTCCGATCGACGCTGATGAAGTCAGTGAATTCTATAACATCGCTGATGCAAAAAGGCCGATGTCGTAACTGGGCGGATTTTGTGGCGGTCAGGCCGTGGCGTTCTGCCGGACGGGAACGGCGAGTTCGGGCACCACGCCTGCTCGGGTCAGGCGATCACCGAGGTAGGTGGAGAACGACACGCCGAGCTTGATGCAGGTTTTCATCAGCCCGAGGAGTATGTCGCGGGCCTAGCGCCCGGCGTCGCAGTCGCCCTTGCGGCTCATTGAGCGGGCATGTCGAGGCGCTGAAAATCATGAAGGACTGGCCGCCCTCATCGATCACGACGGACAAGCTGGCCTCATATCCCAGGGCGATCCGCCGGCTGAAGCGCGAGGGCAAGCTTGCTGACGCAGTCAGGCATCGCACTTCCAAAGACCTCAATAACATCCATCGAGGCCGATCATGGCGCGCTGAAACCCATGATCCGAAGGGTGCACGGCTTCAAGACCATGTGGACATCTTCTGCCACAATCAAGGGATTCGAGATCATGCGCATGATCCGCTGTGGCCGCTGCATGCTCCAAGAACCAGGTGCGAAGGGCGAGGTCCGCTTC
>Ga0164293_10002789_pt1 | contig 14841 bp, 13 predicted proteins | sample GEODES118metaG_FD_111487 | JGI IMG/M metagenome (GOLD analysis project Ga0164293, IMG submission 111487) | Eutrophic lake water microbial communities from Lake Mendota, Wisconsin, USA - GEODES118 metaG | ecosystem: Environmental > Aquatic > Freshwater > Lake | place: USA: Lake Mendota...
ACCACCTTCACCACCACTACCACCATTACCACTACTTACTATTTTTATTTTAGCACGTCGGTTGCGTGTATTATTTCTAGGTTTTACTTTTCCCGTTGAGTCTAAACTAATGTGGTCATCATTATCACTATTACTATCATCGCTACTATTTTCGCCATAGTCATAGTCTTCATCTTCAATCGTAAATAGGATATCTTTATTTTTAATAAAAAATGGGTTTTTATCTAAATAGTCAATATCATCGATAACATTGTAATAAAAATCGGATTTAATACCATTAAAAGAGCCATAAAAATCAAGCCCATGAATAAACTGATGATGATTTAACAGCTGACTTGATAAGTAAGAAAAAAACCCGTCAACGTATGATGAATTATTTTTGTCATTTACTTTTGGAAGACCTGACAAAGGAAGAATTTTAGATAGCTTTGGAATAGATATTACCTCGTTGCAGGCAGTGGCACTCACGTGTACATCCGTTGTTGCGTATTTACCTGACAAGTATTTTAGTGGGTCAAGTAAAGGGGAGAATTTTATATATATCGGTTTATGTTCAATAGTAAGTGCGTCATCTTTACTTTTGAATGTATCTATAACTGCTGCTTGAATATTATTTCTGTCGACTATACCTGAAAGACATGATACATAATACCGCTGGTTTAAATTAAATGAATTATAGTTTGTTTCATTCATATTAAAATAACTTTCATATATTGGTATATAATTTGTGGTATTTCTTAATTGGATTTGGGATGTTTCTAAAGAATTAAAAAAATCCTCATTGTCTATTTTTCTATAGTATAGCGAAAAATAGTCATCTGTTATAGTTGCACTTCCAGCTTCTTTTCCTTCAATATCAATCTTCATCCTCTATTATTTAATAAATTAAATACATAATTTTATTACATTTTAAACTAATAATAACTATTTGGTCATTTGTCTATTTGGCTATTTGTCTATTTGTCCATATATTGCGTTATATATTTTATATTTTTTAATTTCTATTATAATATATAGTTACCTCACATTCACAATAACAATCAAAAATACATAGAACAAAATATAATATAATATAGAAATGAGTGTTGGATTAGAACTAGCAAAGTTTGATATGAGGTCGATTAGTTTTAGACCAGATGAAAATAAAGGACCTGTTATCGTTCTTATTGGTCGCCGTGATACAGGTAAAAGTTTTTTAGTAAAAGATTTAATGTATTATCACCAAGATATTCCTATTGGTACTGTTATATCCGGCACAGAGGCAGGAAACGGATTCTTCGGCGAACACGTTCCCAAGCTTTTCATTCACGATGCATACAATACCGCAATTATTGAGAATATTTTAAAGCGACAAAAAGCAGTTTTAAAACAAATGAAGAAAGAGATTGAGACATATAAGCGGAGCACGATTGACCCACGAACATTTGTCGTTTTAGATGATTGTCTCTTTGATAATAAATGGACAAAGGATGTTATGATGCGTCTCCTATTTATGAATGGACGTCACTGGAAAATTATGCTTGTAATTACTATGCAGTATCCCCTAGGTATTCCACCAAATTTAAGAACCAATATTGACTATGTTTTTATTCTACGCGAACCCTACATCGGGAATCGCAAAAGAATATATGAAAACTATGCGGGTATGTTTCCGACATTTGAAAGCTTTTGTCAAGTAATGGACCAGTGCACCGAAAACTTCGAATGCCTTGTAATAAACAACAATGCAAAATCGAATAAACTACATGACCAAATATTTTGGTATAAGGCACAAACACATGGACCATTTAAATTAGGCGCAAAAGAGTTCTGGGAAATGTCGAAAGATATTCATTCTGACGATGAAGAGGAACAATATGACCCTTCAAGTATTAAACGCAAAGGCCAAGGGCCGAAAATTCAAGTGAAAAAAAATAAGTGGTGATAAATGCACGCACACACGCACACACGCACGCACTAATCTAAAATAAAGCTACAAAAGAATGAAAAATTTTATCAGAGGTTGCAATTGATGTGCTTCTAAGATCATCCGTATCTTTTTCTTCTATTATACCAAGTGTTGTATTCGGTATATTAAATTCTGAAGAAAGAAACAAAGAAATATATATACTTTCACTACCTATTAGTATTCTAGTTTTACTATTTTCATCATCTGGTATTGTTGATTTTGTAACTGGATTTGTAATAGTAATCGTATCCTGAACTAGATAATTGGTTTTATTTGTAACACTTTTATCAATTTGAACATAGTTATCTACTTTATTTATATTTTTATAATTTTTATAACTATTATCAACTATTGCAGATGATATTTGAAGAATACTATTTGGTTTATAGTAATTACTATCTATGATAGACAAATCAACTATACAAGAAGGATTTATTTGAACAACCAACTCATGCATTTTATTTAAAAGGTATGTTTTATTTTTTATTTTCTTAAATGATGAATTTGTTAGAAAATAATAGTTATCATCAAATACGTATATATATCCATTCAAGTATTTCATTTTTTTCGAATGTTGTTTTTTATTTCCCATAATAAAACGTATCTGAGATTCAATATAAATATTGTCGGCTATAATAAGCGCATTTGTTATGTTTAACTTTATATCCACGCTATCAAACATTCTATAAAATGGTTTTGTATCTTTTATGATATCAAAAATCCACATATTTTCCGATAGTTTTGCAGGCTTATGAGTAAAAATACTATTAATCCAGTAATAGTCTTTACCACCTATAGATGTAGGAGACATAAAGACTAAGCTATCATTTCCCAATACGTCAAGTGCATATTTTACATCATTAATAATTACTTGAACTCTTGTTTTTAATATTTTCCCCGTATCATTTTCGAAATAGTAATGATATCCGTTGGGTGTTTTTTCACAAGCAGTATCTTTTGGAATCATGTCTAATATGAAATCAGCCTGTGGTAAATGGTCTTTCGTATCAAAGTCCAAAACAACATATTTGTCCGAAATCATTCCAATCGCATTTTTATTTTTAAATTCTGTTTTCTTTTTACTTCTTACTTTCAGAGGATTTGTAGGCCATTTTCTTTTTGATTCACTACTATATAAAATATTAAAATTTTGTATTTCAACTCCCATGTCTTTCAGCTTATAAAAATCATGTTTTAAACGATACATATATGTTACCTTTATTATGACATGATATAATGCATAAAGTATAACTATCGACAATGCGGTAAGAAATAATATAGAAAGTATTTTTAATGCCGTGTTGTTTTTAAATATTTTATTTTTTGATATACTAAGAATATCAAATTTTGTTATCGATTTCAACTTAGTCATTATACTATATTATTTTATATTCTGTTATGTTCCTAATATGGAAATATAATATATATAAAACCAATATTAAAAAAACCAATATTAAAAAAACCAATATTAAAAATTATTGAAAAATTTTTACAACATTATACACAAGTATATGTTATCTGTAATAAATAACAGATAAAATATACTACTATACACTAAAAATATTTATGTTTATGATTATACTATACTATGCTATTCTCTGAATCTACTTATCATCTTCGCTCCCACCCACCGACATCGATGACGGATCATAGTGCGTAAGTTTTGAAAGACCATGGTCTCCATTTTTGTCAACCACGACATTCTCTGCATCAAACATGTTCTTCTTAATGTCGTCAATCGTTGCATCCTCATCCAAACCATCAAAGTTTCCAACATTTGCGACACCAACAAGCTCTCCCTCAGCATTAATTGTTTGTGTAAGTTTATTACCTGACTCTTCTGCCTTCTTCATATTCTCCTCAATTGCTTTTTGTTTTGCATCCTTGACGCGTTTCTCAAAATCGTGCTTGGCCATATCCTCGTTCTTCTTCTTATCCGCCATCAACTGATTTAGCGTCTCCTCCATATACTCGACACGCCCTGTCTTATAAGCATCTGGATGAAATGGCACCCACATACCGACTTGCCCAACATAGATATCGTGATTCGAGTCAACCTCGCGCAACAATTTACAGCGGAGCTCTGCTTCTCCTTGGGTAGGAAAAACGCCACGAACTTTGATACCCCTTGTTGACGTCTGAAACTGATGCAACTCGCCAAATTTCTGGTCAAGTTGTTCCTCGTTATTGTCAATGAATGTTTTATAGTCGTCGCTAATGGATGAGGCGAGTTTAAGAGAATCACCCTCTTCCTTGGTAAAGTCATTAAAATCCGCCATGAGTTTATCAAATGAAAGAGAAGGATACTTGAATGCAATAAAGTTTAGAAATTGTGTAAACTTCTCCATTGATTTCTTAAAGTCCCATTGTTTGATAAATTCCTCATACAAAAATTCCTCTTTTTGTTTAATAATTTTTTCTGGAGATACAAATGACAAACACACAAACTTCTGTCCTGCGATCGGTTTATCTTCCTCAAGCAAGTCAACATATTTTGGATTTTCTTTTCCATCTGGTAAATATTTAGGAGTAACACCTTCGGGTAGTTTATTCATACATGACATTTACTGACAATATTATATATGTAATTATTTTATTATTTTAAGTTATTTTACACAATTATTATTTAATCATTTTAATCATTTTAATCATATTAATCATTTTAATCATTTTAATCATTTTAATCATTTTAATCATTTTAATCATTTTAATCATTTTAATCATTAGTTAAAACTATAATATATAAATTTATATATCGATTATATTTAGCAATATTGACTATTATAACTATTATAACAATATAACAATATAACAAATATAACAAAATCTATAATATTTTTTTCTACATTATATTTATAATATGTACGGAACACTTGATTTTAGTGAGCTTTTTAAGCGTTTTATTAAGTATATAATCGAAGGTCTTTGCGTAGCTATAGTTGCCTACTCTATTCCTTCTCGCACTCTCAAATTAGATGAGATTGCATTGATTTCTCTGGTTGCTGCTGCCACTTTTGCTATTTTGGACGTATACGTTCCCAGTTTGGCAGTCTCTGCTAGAACCGGTGCTGGCTTCGGTATTGGTGCTAACCTTGTTGGCTTCCCCACTCCTCTTCGCGTTTAAATGCGCATGATGCTACATAACCAATAATAAATAATTAAATAATTTATATAGTATGAAAAATACTATATAAATAGTATCACAAGCATGAGCATAACCACGAGCATGAAATTTTAATCAATCATGTGAATGTCATACGAAAATTATCTTTTATAGTTTTATTAGGTAAACTAGGTATATTTTTTAGAATATTGGGTAAAAATACATAATCAACATTATCAATAATGTTATATAGCGTATAACCTAAACTAATTATTACATCTATTATATCTTGTCTAGATGAAAACATTTTTTCATCTTTTCGCACTTCATCATCCCATATTTCAATTATAATAATTGGTTTATTTTTAATAATTTTGTTTTTTGCTCCTTTCAAAAATCGATCTTCTAACCCTTCAATATCAACTAATACTATGTCAAAGTTATCTATTTCTGAGACCTGATCAAGTGGATACATTTGACAAGATATTTTATTAGACGACCTATCTGAATGCCGTATATTAAGTTGTTTATCTAATTCAGTTATAACTCTCATACCACCTGAATTATTTGTCCATCTATCATCATTTGTTGTAAAATATATTGTTTCTCTTCTATCGCCAATTGCAATATTATGCGTCTCTATATTTGTTATATTATTTAGAATAATATTACTTTTTAAGTGACAAAATGTCGGATAGTATGCTTCAATCGCAGTTACTTTATTTATGATTCGCGAAATAGGCATTGAAATAGTTCCAATATGCGAACCTATATTTAAGAAATGTTTTAAATTGTGTTTCTTTATAAGCTCTTGAATAAGTAATAACATTTCATTATTCCATTGAACATTTTCTACTAGGACTTTTTGAATACAATCTTCAGGATTAGTTATTATATATTTAATATCGTTAACACCTATTATTTGACGTTCGTGACTCATTCTAATAATATATAACTATTTTATATTTATATATTATTTTGTTTATTATTTATTATCATATCACATAAATGCCATACGAAAATTATTTTTTACAGACTTTTTAGGTCTATTATATAACAACCTATTGGGTAGGAACACATAATCATCATCAATATTTTTATACAACGTATACCCTAAACTAGTTATTACATTTATTATATCTTGTCTTGATGAGTTCATATTTTCACTTTTTCTTTTATCATCATCCCATATTTCTGTTATTATAATTGGTTTATTTTTTACTATTTTGCTTCTAGCACCTAATAAAAATCTATCTTCCATTCCTTCAATATCAATCAAAACAATATCAAAATTGTCTATTTCATTCACTTTATCAAGAGGATACATCATACACGAGTACGTATCATCTACCAACTCGGCGGATCTTATGTTATTTTGTTTATCTGAGTCAGTAATAACATGCATTCCTCCCATATTATTTTTAGTTCTTTCATTTACTCCTAAGAAATGAATCTTTTCTATATTATTACCAATTGCAATAGTATGTGTCTCTATATTTTTTATGTTGTTTAATTTAATATTGTTATTTAAGTGACAAAATGTCGGATAGTATGCTTCAATCGCAGTTACTTTATTTATGATTCGTGAAACAGGTATTGCAATCGTTCCAATATGTGAACCAATATTCAAAAAATGTTTTAAATTATATTTAGTTTTAAGCTCTTGAATTAGTGTTAATATTTCATTATTCCACTGATTGTTTTCTACCAAAACTTTTTGAATACAATCTTCTGGATTAGTTATTATATATTTAATATTATTAACGCTTGCTATCATTTAGTTAGTATATAAATATAAATATATAATTAGTTTTATATTTATATATTATTTGTTTATTATTGTTATACTAAAATAGTAAATACTGAAATGACAAAATTGTATGATAGTTTTATGTTTTCTAATGAAGAAGACTTGTTACTACTGCGAATCGTTGAAGGGCTACAATATGTAGAAAAATTTATAATTATCGAGTCACGTGAAACCCATTCAGGATATAAAAAGCCACTATATTCTTCTTCATCACCAACAAATAAAGCCAAAAAAATTTTTGAAATATATAAAGATAAAATCATTCATCATATAATTGACGAATTTCCAAAATGTGTACAAGACTATCCCAAAGACATGGTTCAAAATATACTAGACCATCGACCAGAAACAAAAGATAATGAAAAAGTTCTTTTAAATTGGCTTAGGGAAGGTTATCAACGTTCAATAGTAGTAAACTATATAGGTTTAGATAAAAATAACCTTACCGATATTTTTATTATTTCAGATTTAGACGAAATACCTGATTATAAAAAAATATCTGAAAAAATGAAAATAAATGACTTCAATATTTTATATGAAAAAATAAACTACGGACTGCCTACATATTTATATAACATTCACTATATATTGAAAGATTATCATCCGTATGCAGCATTTACATGTCCAGGTATTTTAATAAATCAATGCAATATCAACCCTATGCGATTTCATTATAATGATAATGGAAACATAGTTAAGCGATTAAATGGATACTTTTATCATTTGAATCGTTTTCTTAAACCGGATGAGCTAATTAAAAAAGAGTATTATATTGCAGAAGGGTATCATTTTGAACAACATAACAACGTAACGTCAGGTGGTGGTAGTGATAGCAATAACGACATTATATTTGATGAAAAAAAATTAGCAATCATAAGGCGTGATACATTATTAAGAATACTATGTCCTAGTAATACAGAATATATATCTCATCCATACCCACACCATATTAACCTAAAAAATATAAATATTTTACCCAAGTTGTATCTATTAACTAGAGAAGAAGCTAGCGAATATATAGAAAAAATTAGTAAAATAAACATAGATGTAGACAACAACACTGCAATAATAGAAATTGAGAAAATATGTAATGAACTGAGTGCATTGGATTCTATTATTCCTTTATGTATTTATCAAACATGGCATACAACAAATCTGCCCCCTAAAATGCAACAAGCGGTCAATACTATCAAAGCACATAATCCCGAGTTTCAACATTTTTTATATGATGACAACATGTGTAGAGAATTTATTCGTGATAATTTTCCAGAAGATGTTTTACGTGCTTATGATTTATTGATTCCCGGGGCATATAAAGCAGACTTGTGGCGGTATTGTATTTTATATAAAAAAGGCGGTATTTATTTAGATATAAGTTATACCCCCTTTAACAATTTTAAATTTTTAAATTTGACAAAGAAAGAACATTTTGTTATTGATTTAGAAACATTTGAAGAAAATCCTCATTTTTATAGATGTGAATCGTCGGGGGAATGTAGAATTTATAATGCATTAATGGTTACATTACCAGGGAATCAAAAGTTATATAAATCATTATGTCAAATAGTATGCAATGTAAAAAATAAATTTTATGGAAAAAATTCTTTAGAACCAACAGGTCCAAATCTTTTAAAAAAATATTTTACAGATTACGAAAAATTAAGCATAGAATTGAAGCATGATTTTTATGTACCAACCGATGATAATATGAATGCTAACAGAAATAGTATCGAGCAAGAAAATAATAAATATGAAACTAATTTTAGTAAAGATAATAAAATTATAAAAATGAACGACTATATTATTTTAAAGTGCTACGAGGGATATAAAAATGAGTCAAATAAATTTTCAAATAAAAAACATTATGGGGAATTATGGGAGAAAAAAAATATTTACAACTATTAAAATATATTTTTTATTTATTTTTATTACTTTACATAACATAATATGTTTTTTTTAAACAGAAATGTGTTAAATAGAAATATTCGAAATGTAAATGCATTCAATGGTGCAAATATAAAAAATACAAATATGTTACATGCAAGACAAGTAACACAAGTAACACAAGAAACACAAGGAACACAAGGAACACAAGGAACACAAGCAAGACAATTATCACCGAGAGAAGCAAGAGTGTTCATTTCAAAAAAACATCTAGAAGAAGAAGAAAGTAAAAGAAAAATATATGCTATGCCTTATATACCAAGTAAAACACATTATTCCCCCGTAATACCTTTAACTATTTATCAAACATGGTATACAAAAGATTTGCCACCAAGTATGCAAAAAAATGTAGATAAACTTAAAACACAAAATCTCGAATTCAGTTACCAACTATACGACGATAATGATAGTAGAGAATTTATTCGTATAAATTTTTCACCGGATGTGTTGCATGCATATGATATGCTTATACCAGGCGCATACAAAGCTGATTTATGGCGTTATTGTGTATTATATAAAAATGGTGGGATGTATATGGATATTAAGGTATCGTGCATAAATGGATTTAAATTGATCGAATTATGTGAATCAGAACACTATGCTTTGGATAGAGAAGGACATAATAGTTTTAATACACAAATACCAATATATAATGCATTAATGGTATGTAAAAAAAATAATCCATTTTTATTAGAAGCAATTTATAAGATAGTTAAAAATGTTCAAATAAAATATCGCGGATTTAATCCGCTATATCCTACTGGACCAGGAATGCTAAGCGAAGTTATACAAGAAATAAAAATGAAAGGTGTAAATCCCAATTTAAATACTGATATTTACCATTATTATGATGGCACAGGTTTAGTGTATCGTGACAGATTTATTATTTCTCTTACATATCCTGGGTATAGAAATGACCAATCAGAACTAAATAAAAAAATAAATAAAAAAACTTATACAAATCATTGGCTTCAAAATAATATTTATGCAAATACCGAGGAAGCGAAATAAATAACCAAAAAACTAAAAAATATTTTTATTACAATATTATATAGAGTAATAAAAACACGATAAAATACAATAAAATGAAAGTTTCGAGGAAAGTATGGCGGCGTAAGCATAGTCGTAGTTCTTCCATTTCTTGTAGAAGATTAAGGAGTAAAAAAAGTAATAGTGGTTATAAAAAAAAGAATGGAAAAACTCAAAAGGGAGGAAAACGAGGTCGGAGTTATAAGCGCATGCGCGTGCACACACATAAGCGTGGAAAAAGGTTTCATAAGGGTGGGGTAGGTCACCCCTGTAAGGATACAACTATTCCTGTTAGTACTAAAACAAATAGGCCCGTTGCTGAAATAATAAAAATAACTAGTGGTCCTAGTGGTGTTACTTTCCCTGATCCTACTAATGAGAATGTTGTATCTGGTTTAAAATATGAAAAATGTTTTGCAAAAGATAGTGCGTATAATACTGATGGTGCAAATGGAATTTATTGGTTAAAAATTTCACGTGTTACTCTTAAGAATACAAAAAAAACAGGAACTTTGAATGGTGCTTTTAATAAAAAAGGAGTTCCTTCTCCATTTGAAGTAGTTATTATTAAAATAAAAGAGGGCGGTTTTGAGGTAATACTTACACGTCAAGATGAAAATGTTGGAAAATATAATGAATCCGTCTTTTCTGCTGGTTTGTCACTTGAAGTTTATTTTATGATACATACAAGAACTTTAGATGAGCTTGAACACGCATTAACTGATGCTACAAAATTAGAAAAAATGGAAAGTAATCAAAATCATATATATGATTTTAATTTTAATGAAAACCAACCTTATTTTAATTATATTACACAAGCTGCAAACTTTTTGGAACGTTATACTACACAAGTAGCTACCCAAAAAGCTAATGATGAAAAAGCATTTAAGGATGCTGTTATTAACGAAGCTAAGTCAGATGATCTAGTAGTAACATTGGCTGATGAAACGCGAACATTTGGCGATTTTAAAAAAGAGTTCATAGAATTAGCACAATATAATAAACAAAAATTAGATGATAGTTCATTGTTAAGTCACGAAGTAAAAGAAACAAATAAAAAAAAAATAGATAATTTATTATTACAAATATTGCTAGCACGATATAAACTTATGAGAATAATATTTTTTCAACAAAAGAGTCTGTTAAATTGGTACGATAATAGTAAAGAAGAATTAACTAAAGCCCTATTAAAACAAACAGAAAGTGTAAGAACAATAGTAGAAGAATTAGGAAATGGAAATGATCCAACTAATTTTAATAGATGTATAGTGAGTATACAACAACTAATATCGAGTATGGGTACAAATTCACAACTAGATACAGAACAAAAACAAAAACTCGAACAAGCACTACAACAACCACCAGTACAAAATGTTGCTGTTCTTGCTCTTCAACAACATAATGTCGGTAGTAATGCTGATGCTGCTGCTCCTATTTCTGACACTGCTGCTTCTGCTCCTATTTCTGACACTGCTGCTGCTGCTGCTTCTGCTCCTATTTCTGACACTGCTGCTGCTGCTTCTGCTCCTATTTCTGACACTGCTGCTCACGAAACTGCACAATCTCAAATTTCTGCTACTGCTGCTGAAGAGGATGATGCTGATAATGCTGCTTAAGAGGATGATGCTGCTAATGCTGCTCCTCCTCCTCCTGCTGCTGCTGCTCACAATGATGCACAAATTTCAGATAATTAATAATAATTTTATTTCATCCACCCAAATCCAAAATTAACCACTATTTAAATTTTTTATTACAATATTATATAAGGTAATAAAAATCAATAAAATATAATAAATGAAAGTTTCGAGGAAAGTAGGGCTGCGTAAACGCGCTTCTTCTTATTCCATTTCTCGTAGAAGATTAAGGAGTAAAAAAAGTTATAAGAAAAATAGTTATAGAAAAAAGAATGCAAAAACTCAAAAGGGAGGAAAACGAGGTCGGGGTTATAAGCGCATGCGCGCGCGCACACATAAACGTGGAAAAAGGTTTCATAGGGGTGGAATGTTAGATGAATGTTATGTTGAACTGGGGAAATTATCAGATAAACAACTAAGATATAAAAAAGAAGGACCACTTTCTACTGCTGAAACAAAACCTTTTGATGCAACTATATATGGTTGGAAATTTATAACGGATGTTGAGAATACTACGGGAGATGATTCAACAACTGGCGAAAAAATAAATGTAGGTTGTTTTTATGGTAAAGATACAGCAAAAATAGTTTTTACAAGAAAAACAGAAAAACCTGTTACTATAACTATAGAATTTACTCTAGGAAGATTTGAAGTAACAAAATCTGATATATTATCAAGTGGAACTGCTAAAGAAGGTGAGAAAGTTGTAAAATATAGTTTTGATTATCCAGAGAATACTAAATTTTATGAGGAAGCTTTAAAAATCATTGATGAAAATAGGAAAAAAAATAAAAAATTAACAGAAAGTGAAAAAAAAGCAAAAGAAACCAAAGAAAAAAAAAAAGAAGACGAAAAAAAACAAAAAGTGGAAAATGGTCGTTTACAATATAGTAATGTAAAAAAGGAGGTTGAAGATATGGAAACAAATGATGATTATAGAAACTTACGTGTAAAATTATATAGATATACCGCGGGTGTAGGAATGGAACAACCTGAACCAGAAATAAGTTTTGAAGAATTTAAAAGTGAGCAAGAAAAACTTGCAGAAGAAGTTAAACAATCTATACAATATGATAATTCTTTATCAGAACAAGATAAAACTAATAATACTAGTAAAGTAGACGAACTATTAAAAAAAATAATTGACAGCCAAAGAAAACTTATGTTAGACACTTACTTTTTTAGCAAAGCATCTGAAGGAGATGGGTATAATTATATGTTACAATATGATGTTTCTCCTAGAGAAAAATATGTAGAAAAAGATGGAGAAATTGAGTATCAAAAAATTAAATCACTTATAGATGATATGAAAAAACTAACACAAACTACTCCCGAACCCGAGACCCCCCCCACCCTAGTTCCGACGAGTGATACGTAAACTTAATCTACCCATTCCCTAATCAAACTCCATAGTCAACTACTACTAAAAATATTTTTTATTACTATATTATATAGAGTAATAAAAACGAGATAAAATAATTAAATGAAAGTTTCGAGGAAAGTAGGGCTGCGTAAACGCGCTTCTTCTTATTCCATTTCTCGCAGAAGATTAAGGAATAAGAAAAGTAGAAGTGGTTATAGAAAAAAGAATGCAAAAACCCAAAAGGGAGGAAAATGAGGTCGGGGTTATAAGCGCATGCGCTCGCGCACACATAAACGTGGAAAAAGGTTTCATAGAGGTGGGATGTTTGGTGATAGTGATGATGAAGATGAAGGAGAACCCGGACCATTTCATCTGCCAAAGCCTCTTCCTAGAGAATTAAAGGAATTTGTACCACAAACTGCTACAGCTCCACAACCTACACGTAGACTACCCACGGATCTTCTGAATCCATTAACGCCTAGTAAACCAAATTTAAACACAGCCAAATATTTTAAATTAGTCGAGCCTGTTAGTTTGGAATATAAAAAAGATTTTATACCTGGGGGATCCAAACCAAACCAATTTGATGTACTTATACCTGTACAACGGAGTCTTCCTTGTATATTACTACGATATGATTCGAATGATCCATTAAAATATGATAGACGAATGTCGATTGAAATCGACAAATTGCAAACTGGTCTACCATATATAGATATTACGGCTACAAATCCTTATACCAATAAACCTGAAGGAACTTATACTTTTCCTCTAACAACAACAAATACTGAAAGTTTTAATACCATCAAAAGTGCTGCTATTGTGTCGGTATAAACACCCAGTTCAATTCCTCGCATATTTTCTTCCATATATAATCTTGTTCTATCCTCTTTTCCTTATCTTTCAACATAGGAAAATAGGATAAAAATTCATTCTTTTCAAGCAGTTCGCATAGTTTGTATACTGTATAGTAATAATTCAAAAAGTTCACCCTATCATGTGGGCAACATTTTGCATAAGGTCTTTGAATCTCCATAAAAAGATTGCACAGCGTTTCTTCTAATTCCGGTGTCATAATCGGCGGCTTAATGCCAAGTTTGTCTTTAATAAACGGGATATGCTCGTAGTACTTATTGTAGTCCAGCTTTTTAAGCACCTCTTTCGCCTTCGTATTTGTAAATTTTGAAAGCGGGATTCGTTCTTTCTTAAGCTGCAGCTTAATATTCTCCAATACTTCTTCCGGGATTTGCGTCGTTTCTTTCGCCTGGAATTGTGCAAGGATTTCCTTAAAATGGTTAATACGTTTATACGCATAAAAACACGCTTCTTTCGGCGGCTCTTTATACGACGGCTTTTCATTTTCAATCAAATACGTCACTTGTTTCGCACAAACATTGCAAACCATAATTCCTTCATGTTCGACCGGAATCATTTCCCCGCGATTGCATGATACACATATATCCGTCGCAATAATATAATCACTCACATTGAAAAAACGTTGATCCAAATTTGTAAAAAACTTCTGCACGTTGTTTTCATTCACGCGATTCAGCTCGTTCTCATTTACCGAGTTCTCCAGTTTGAAAAATGAATTCAGTTTTTTAGTTTTATTTGTCCCGTTTGTTATCTCTTTTTTATTCTCAAAATAGTCAAAAATATAACTACTATTATTTAGATAATAATCCCTTATTTTTCGCTTATTTTCTGATATTTCTTTTTTAATATCATATAGGCGGTCGTTTAATTCGATTTGCTTGGTAATATTAAGAACACCGGTATCTTTATAATTTTTTAGTTTATTTAATATGTCATTTTTTTCCTTATAAAGTGCAGGAAGTTTTTCAGTTTCGATAGCATTGAACTCCACTTGTAGTTCACGATGAACGCCATCCAGTGTCATTATTTTTTTATTATCGACAAATAGTTTTTTGTTTGTCTTGTGTTTGAATGAAGGCATACTATGGTAATGAAAATTATCTAAAATCAAATAAGGTTAATCTGGAATGGAAT